>JAEAMF010000381.1_pt1 | contig 59260 bp, 54 predicted proteins | sample 8958721 | NCBI WGS metagenome assembly JAEAMF01 (sample SAMN16933255, study PRJNA681124) | bioreactor sludge metagenome | isolation source: anaerobic bioreactor treating anionic surfactant - SDBS | place: India: Bengaluru | collected 2019-02-28
TGATGGACGGCATGAACATCGTCGGCGACCTGTTCGGACAGGGCAAGATGTTCCTGCCGCAGGTGGTCAAGTCAGCGCGCGTGATGAAGCAGGCCGTGGCCCACCTGGTGCCCTTCATCGAAGAAGAGAAGGCGGAAGAAGAACGCCGCACCGGCATCGTCGCCAAGCCGAAGGGCAAGATGGTCATCGCGACCGTCAAGGGCGACGTGCACGACATCGGCAAGAACATCGTCTCAGTGGTCCTGCAGTGCAATAACTTCGAAATCGTGAACATGGGCGTGATGGTCCCGGCCGCCGACATCCTGGCCAAGGCCAAGGAAGAGAACGCCGACATGGTCGGCCTGTCGGGCCTGATCACGCCTTCGCTGGAAGAGATGGCCCACGTGGCGCGCGAGATGCAGCGCGATCCCTACTTCCGCGAGAAGAAGATCCCGCTGCTGATCGGCGGCGCCACCACCAGCCGTGCCCACACCGCCGTCAAGATCGCGCCGCACTACGAAGGCCCGGTGGTCTACGTGCCGGACGCCTCGCGTTCGGTGTCGGTGGGCCAGTCGCTGCTGACCGACGACACGCGCGACACCTACATCATCGAGCTCGCGGAGGATTACGAGCGTATCCGCGTGCAGCACGCCAACAAGAAGGCGCTGCCGATGCTCACGCTGGAACAGGCGCGCGGCAACAAGGCGAAGCTCGCCTACGCACCGGTGAAGCCGAAGTTCATCGGCCGCCGCGTCTTCAAGAACGTCGAGCTGGGCGAACTGGCGCGCTACATCGACTGGAGTCCCTTCTTCCAGACCTGGGACCTGGCTGGCCCCTACCCCGCCATCCTCACCGACGAGGTGGTGGGCGAAGCCGCCACCAAGGTGTTCGAGGAAGCCCAGGCGATGCTCAAGAAGATCATCGAAGGCCGCTGGCTGACCGCCAACGGCGCCATCGCGCTGCTGCCGGCCAACGCCGTCAATGACGACGACATCGAGATCTACACGGACGAATCGCGGGAGGAAGTCGCCTTCACCTGGTACGGCCTGCGCCAGCAGGGCGTCAAGCCGGTGGTCGACGGCGAGCAGCGCCCGAACCAGTGCCTGTCCGATTTCGTGGCGCCGAAGGATTCCGGCATCGCCGACTACATCGGCATGTTCGCGGTCACCGCCGGCCTGGGCATCGAGAAGCACGAGCAGCGCTTCGAAGCGGCCCTCGACGACTACTCCTCGATCATGCTCAAGGCCCTGGCCGACCGCCTGGCCGAGGCCTTCGCCGAATACCTGCACGAGCGCGTTCGTACCGACCTGTGGGGCTACGCGGCGGGCGAGGACCTGTCGAACGAGGCGCTGATCAAGGAAGCCTACCAGGGCATCCGTCCGGCGCCAGGCTACCCGGCCTGCCCGGAGCACACCGTCAAGGCCGAGCTGTTCCGCACCCTGCAGGCGCAAGAGATCGGCATGGAGCTGACCGAGTCCTTCGCGATGTACCCGGGCGCCGCGGTGTCGGGCTTCTATTTTGCCCACCCGGACTCGAAGTACTTCGTGGTCGGCAAGATCGGCGAAGACCAGCTCGAGGACATGGCGCGCCGCCGCGGCATGGACAAGAGCGAACTCGAGCGTTACCTGGCGCCGAACCTGTCCTGATCCTCCCCTGCGCCGCCGGTCGATGCCGGCGGCGTTTCCCTTCTGCGCGCAAACTTCCACGCTGCAGCATTGTCCAAGCAATGCGACGTCCACGCATGGAGGATCACATCATGGCGATACATCCGTCGTCCCGGCACTGGCAGGACCAGCTCATGGTCGTGATCGGCGTCTGGCTGTTCATGTCGCCCTGGGCGCTCGGCTATCCTTCCTATTCGCCCCCGGCGATCAACGCTTACATCGCGGGCGCGATCATCGCACTGCTGGCCGCATTCGACCTGGTCAGGACCTATGTCTGGGCCGTGCTCCTGAATATCGTCGTGGGGGTGTGGGTGGCGGTCTCGCCCTGGCTGGTCGGCGTCGTGCGCGACCCGGCCATGACCTGGAGCCTGGTCCTCGCGGGCATCGCGACGGTCGTGCTGGGGGTGTGGGAGCTGCGCACGGATCCGGAGCTGCACCAGCAGTGGACGCGTTCCGGTGCCACGTAGGGTGGGCGGGTTTCCCGCCCACGCGGTGATCGCTCAAGGCTCCGATTTCACGCGCGATGATCTTGCTGCTAACTATCACCGCGTGGGGTAATCCGGGCCAGTGGCCCGGATTACGAGCCGCCCACCCTACATCGCGTAGCGAACGACCTTGTCGCTCCACTCGAAGGCCGAGATCTCGAGCTCGGCCAGGTCGTCGCCATCCATCGACAGTTCGTGCAGCGCCGGCGCCACCTCGTCCTGCGCATCGTCCATGCGTTCGATCGACTCGGCCAGGCGCAGCAGCTCGCCGAAGAAGCCGCGGCGCACCAGCAGCGCATGGCGCACTTCGTCGATCACCGGGATCTGTTCCACGATGTCCTGCATCGGGATGCAGAACAGGGTGTCCATCAGCGACATCATGCCCACCGTGAAGGCGATCTCCGCCACGTTGCGCTGGCCGGGACGCAGGCGCTGCGCCAGCAGTTCCATCAGGCGCGCGCGGGTGGTGGCCAGCATCAGGAGCGGGCTGAGGTTGTGGCCGCGCACGCCCGGCTCGGCGTACAGCAGGATCTGCAGCCAGCGCTGCAGCTGGCGGCGCCCCAGCAGCATCAGGGCCTGGCTGACCGACTCGATCTTGCGCCCTGCCCCGGCGGCCGGCGTATTCACCAGGCGCAGCAGGTTCAGGCCGAGCGTCACGTCCTTCTTCACGGCGCGCTCGATCTCGGCATTGTCGGCGTCCGAGGTCACCAGGTTCAACAGGTCCAGCACCGCCGCCTGCGACGGCGACAGCTTGCGGCCGGCGATCACGGTCGGCTTGGCAAAATAATAGCCCTGGAAATAATCGAAGCCGATGTCCAGGCAGGTGCGGTATTCGCTGTGGGTCTCGACCTTCTCGGCCACCAGGCGCTTGCCGGTGCCGCGCAGGCGCGGCGCCAGCGACAGCAGGGTCACCACCGGCAGTTCGCGCAGGTCCATCTTGACGTAGTCGATCACGGGCAGCAGGCGGGACAAAGCGGCGCCATGGGCCGAGGCTTCCGCCGCGAAGCGAAAACCGTGCTGCGACAGTTCGGTCATGCGCCGGATGACGGCGTCGTTCGGCTCCACCGAGCGCACGATCTCGAGCACGGTGCGTTCGCGCGGCAGGAAGGCGAACATGTCGCTGTGAAGCACGTCGGTGTCGACGTTCAGGAAGGCGGTGGCGTCGCCGATCGCGCGCGGCAGGCCCAGTTGCGAAGCATGGTGGATCACGCCGGCGCTGGCGGACAGACCGGAATCGATTTGCGCCGGGCCCTGGGCGCTGCCGCGGAACAGCAGTTCATAGCCGAACAGCGCCTGGTTACGGTCGAGCACCGGCTGGCGCCCGAGGTAGAAGTTGCGCAGTTTCAGCGGCTGGTCATGGCTGGCGGTATCGGTCATGTCGTCTGGATGGGCTCGCGAACAGGGCTACTTTACCGTATCCGCCCCTGTTAGTGGATTATTGGCATTAATTTATCAATGGAATGATAGCTTTTTGACATTATTGTGGCAGCCCATCCACGAACAGCTTGAGTTCACCGGGTGCAAACTGGGTCCAGGTTTCGTTCTTGGTCAAGGGTTCGGTCACGATGATGGCGACCCGGTCGTTCGGCGTGGTTACCTGCGAGAAGTCGACCGAGAGGTCTTCGTCCGCCAGGTGCGCAGCGGCGAACGGATACTGGCGCACGATGTAGCACAGCTTGGTCGAGCAGTGCGTGAACAGCGCGGTGCCGTCCGAGAGCATCATGTTGAAGGTACCATGGGCGGCGATTTGCGGCACCAGTTTTTCGAGGGCGGCGCGCAGTTCGGCAAGCGAGGGCGCGCTGCGCGAAGATCCGTCGCCGAACTCGTCGCGCAGGCTCTGCATCAGCCAGCAGAAGGCCAGCTCGCTGTCGGTCGTGCCGACCGGGCGGAACGGCCCATGCAGTACAGGCGCGAAGTCCTTCAGGTCGCCATTGTGGGCGAACACCCAGTAGCGTCCCCACATCTCGCGCACAAAAGGATGGCAGTTCTCGAGCGCGACCTGGCCCTGGGTGGCCTTGCGGATATGGGCGATGACGTTGGTGGACTTGATCGGGTAACGCTTGATCAGTTCGGCGATCGGCGAGGCGACGGCGGCCTGGTGGTCGACGAAGTGGCGTACGCCCTTGCCTTCGAAGAAAGCGATGCCCCAGCCGTCATGGTGGGTATCGGTGCGTCCGCCGCGATGGGCGAAGCCGGTGAAGGAGAAAACGATGTCCGTGGGGACGTTGCAGTTCATTCCGAGGAGTTGGCACATGGCGCGCAGCTTAGCACGCCCAGAGGTGCCGGTGGAGCTACTACGTCCCGGAACCGTAGTAGCCCTTCCTGATGAATTAGTGCAGCACGACCGGCTGGCTCATCAGGGTGTCGTAGGAACCAAGGAAGTCGTCGATTTCTTCCATGGTCGGCTCGCTGGCGATGAGGTTGTTCACATCGCGGCGGAAAGATTGAGCCAGTTTGCCGCCGATGAACGCTTCGCGCCGGCCGGCCTTGTCGACGATCTCGTATCCGCCGAAGCGCAGGGCTTCGAGGTCGCGATCCACGCCAAATTCGACGACGCTGTACTGTTCGCTGTTATAGATCATGTTCATGATGACTCCTTCTCTCGATCAGAGTGAGGGATGCCTCGGTTATCCGAGCCACCCGATAGTGAACCAACCGCTTGGCGGCAGGCAGTTGGCTGATCACTTCGGTTAAGAGGTGGGGCTTGCTGAACCGATTTCAAGGACACGCTGTGTAAGCAAAGATGTCAAGCTTGCACGTTCGGGTTCAGTGCCAACAGCTGATCGTATGGCGCTGCTTGCAGCCACGATCGCAACTGATCAAGATGCTCACTGCTCGCCACACCGATGAACAGGCGTTCCGGGCCTTGGCGCAACAGTCGATTTAATGTTACACGCAAAACCAGGTTGCCGGTACAGCACACGCACCCGGGTGCGAGTCGGACAAGTCTGACAGAGGACAAGTCGGGGATGGGTGAACTGCCTGAAGCAAGCCCTTCGAGGATGACGGCGCTGAAGGGGGCGGCCCGTGCCGCGCAGGCAGGCGCGGGAGGCGATGTGGCGTCGAGCAGCGAGGTGATGGCCGCCTCGCGTGCGCCGGCACTGGGACCGGTGACCAGGGTGACCGGAACGGCTCCGGCCAATCAGACGCCCTTCTTGGCGAGCTTGCCCGGCTCGACGCCGAGCTGCTTGAGCTTGCGGTACAGGTGGGTGCGTTCCAGGCCGGTCTTCTCGGCCACGCGCGTCATGCTGCCGCCTTCGCGGCCCAGATGGTGTTCGAAGTACATGCGCTCGAAGGCGTCGCGGGCTTCGCGCAGCGGCAGGTCAAAGGACAGCGTGTAACCGGTGCCCTCGCCTTGCGAAATCGCATGGACCAGGCGCGAGCCGTTGGCCATCTGCTGCGGAGCCTGCGCGAACATCGGGGCGGCCGCCACGCTGGCTGCGCCGGCGCCGCTGTCCGTCACGGGAACGGCGGCGGCTGCGACCGGGCGTGGCGGGGCCAAGGGGGCGCGCGCCACTTCCTGCGCACGGGTCAGGCCCTGCTGCACGGCCTTGAGCAGCTTCTGCAGGGCGATCGGCTTCTCGAGGAAATTCAGGGCACCGATGCGGGTCGCTTCGACGGCGGTGTCGATGGTGGCATGGCCGGACATCATGATGACCGGCATGGTGAGCAGGCCGTCGCGCTGCCATTCCTTGAGCAGGGTGACGCCGTCGGTATCCGGCATCCAGATGTCGAGCAGGACCAGGTCGGGAGCGCCGGCGGCGCGCGCCTCGCGGGCCTGCTGCGCGTTCTCCGCCAGCGTGATGGCGTGGCCTTCGTCGCCAAGGATTTCCGAGAGTAACTCCCGGATGCCCATTTCATCATCAACTACGAGTATGTTCGCCATCGTTCTATCTTCCTGATCTCTTACCCGTCATACCGCATTTTATGCCGTCTTTTATATTTCGGACAAGTTCGCCTCGGGAGCTAACTTTAACAGCAAAATGAATACTGACGCGCCACATCCGTCCGGACGGTTCCCGATATCGATCCTGCCACCGTGTTCGTCGATGATCTTCTTGACCATCGGCAGGCCCAGGCCGGTGCCGCGCGCCTTCGAGGTGACGTAGGGCTCGAAGGCGCGCGCCAGGATGCGCGGCGAGAAGCCGGGGCCGTTGTCGGTGATCGCCAGGCGCACCGCGGTGCCGGCGGCGCCGTCCGCGCCTTCGTAGTGGATGGCCTCGGTGGTGACGTCCACGCGCGGGGCCGGGGCATCGGGGCCGCGGTCGACCAGCGCGTCCTGGGCGTTCTGCACCAGGTTGTGGATCACCTGGCGCAGCTGGGTGGCGTCGCCCATCACCCTGGGCAAGTCCGGTGCCAGCGTGGCGTGAATGATGTCCGACCCGTCCTCGGACAGGTAGAGCTGCAGGATCTCGTCGATCAGGCCGTTCAGGTCGAGCGGCTCCAGCACCGCCGGCGGCGTGCGCGCATAGTCCCGGAAGTCGTCGACCATGCGCTTCATGGCGTCGACCTGGTTGACGATGGTGCTGGTGCTCTTCTTCAGCAGTTCGGCTTCCTGCGGCGGCAGGCTCGATTCCAGCTTCATCTGCAGGCGCTCGGCCGACAGCTGGATCGGGGTGAGCGGGTTCTTGATCTCGTGCGCCAGGCGGCGCGCCACCTCGCCCCAGGCCACCGAGCGCTGGCCCGCGATCACGTCCGAGATATCGTCGAACACCACGATGAAGCCGCTGCCGGTGCCCACCGGCAGGCGCGAGCCGCGCGCCAGCAGCGTGATGTCGTGCTCCTGCTCGTCGCTGCTGCCGCGGCGCGGGATCTCGATCTGCTGCTGCCAGTGGGCGCGCCGGCGCCGGTCGGTGCTGGCCGCGCTCTGCGCGCTCTGCGCCGAGATCGCGCGCGTGATGCAGTTGTAGAAGGTGTCCAGGCCCGGGATGCTGGCCAGCGGGCCGGCCAGCGCGCCCGGCTCGACCTGCAGGATGCGGTAGGCGGCGTCGTTCGAGTTCACCACCCGCCCTTCGGCATCGAGCACGATCACGCCCGCCGACATATTGGCCAGCACCGACTCCAGGTGGGCCTTGGCGTTCTGCAGCGCCATGCGGTTGCGCTCGACCGCGCTGCGCGCCTCGAACAGCTGGCCGGTCATGGCATTGAAGGAGCGCGTCAGGGTGCCCAGTTCGTCGTTGGTCTCGACCGTCGGGCGCGGCGACAGGTCGCCCTCGGCCACCGCCTGCGTGCCCTCGGCCAGCACCAGCAGCGGCTGCGCCAGGTTGCCGGCGATGAGGAAGGCGGAGCCGATCGCGCCGAAGATCGCCAGCAGCAGGGTCAGGGTCAGGGTCTCGATGTACATCTTGCGCAGGCCGCGCCGGGCCTGGTCGCGCGAGCGGTATTCCTCGGAGGCGCTGCGCAGCACCACTGCATTCGAGGCCAGGTTGACCGGCACCGACTGCAGCAGCTGCAGGTAGCGCGGCTCCATGCCGGCCGCCTCGGGCACCGCCAGCACCACGCGCAGGCGCAGGCCGGTGGCGGCATCGAGCCCGTTCTGGTCCGGCCCGTCCGGCTGCGCGGAGGCGTCGCGGTCCATGGTGCCTTCCGGGCGCGCATAGCCCCCCGGCAGCGCGGCCGACTTGAGCATGTCGGGCGTCGGGCGGTCCAGGTCGAGGTTCAGGTTGCGGTCCTGCGCGCTCGATGCCAGCACCGTACCGTCGGAGGTGAGCAGCATGGCGCTTTGCAGCCCGCTGATGTCGTTCACCAGGCCGGTCAGGACGCCCTGCACCATCACCGCGTCCTGGCCCGCCAGCGTGGCAGCGGCGGTCTGGCCGGTGGCGCCCAGTTCGGCCACGGCTTCGTCGAGGGCGGCGCGGCCGAGGTTCAGGCCGGATTCGATCGCGGCCTCGATCTTGACGTCGAACCAGCTGTCGATCGAGTGCGAGACGAACTGCACCGACACCATGAAGATCACCAGCCCCGGCAGGATGCCGATGCCGGCGAACAGCAGCACCAGCCGCGCCACCAGGCGCGAGCCGAACTTGCCGGCCTTGTAGCGCGAATACAGGCGCGCCAGCGCGACGACCACGAGGATCAGGAGCAGCACGGCCATGCCGGCGTTCACGCCCAGCAGCCAGACGTAATAACGGTCGAAGAAGCCGGAGTTGTCGGAAGCCGAGGCCAGCAGGAACAGCAGGATCGAGGCGATCGCACCGCCCACCACCAGCGCGTAGCGCAGCGCCCGGTTGAACGATTTACCGCGTACCTGGATCATTCTGCACGGTAGGTGAAGGTCTTCCTGTTGGAGCTCAGGCGCCAGCTCGAATCATTGATGGCGTTGACCTGCAGCGGCTTGGACAGGAAGTCGCGGTCCATGAACATGCGCACCGAGACGTTGTAGACCTCGCCCTTCTTGAGGGCGTCTTTCGGGGCGATCAGCCAGCGCGCCGGCCGCCGGATCAGCGACAGCGCATCGTCGAGGGTATTGAAGGGCTGCGGCACGCTGCCGCCGGTGGTGACGATGTACTGGCGCGTCAGCATGTCGTAGGAGATGCCGATGGTGCGCTTGGAGAACACCGCCTTCTCGTCGCGCCACCACCAGCGCGGGCGCGTCATCTCGATCTCGGTGGTGAAGTGCAGCTTGATGCCGTGCTGGACCGCGTCCTGCAGCTCGTGGTTCAGGTCGAAGGCGAACGCGGTGTTGAGGCGGTAGCCGTCCTCGCTGGCCTGGATCTCGACCTTGGTGATGTCGATGACCTCGGCCGCCCGTGCCTGCGAACACGCGAAGACCAGCAGCAGCTGGCAAGCGAGGAGGCAAAGAAAACGTAAGGTCACAGGTGCGCCGGAACCAAAAAATTGAAAGCCGAGGTTGTCTAATGGATCATCGCGCTGTCACGACTTCTTTTGGAACAGCGCATAGAACAAGCCGTCATGATCCTGCCCGGCACCGCTGGCTGGCAGCAGCTGGCCCGGCGCGTCGAGGCGGATGGCGTCGTGGCGGGCCGCAAACGCGGCAGCCTGCGCCTCCGATTCCTGGGGCCAGAGCGAACATGTCACAAACAACAATTTACCATTGGGCAGCAGCATCTGCCAAAGATTGTCGAGTATTTTGGTAGAAAGTGTTGCAAGTTGGAGCGTGTCGGACTTGCGGCGCAGCCAGCGGATGTCCGGGTGGCGGCGCACGATGCCGGACGCCGTGCAGGGCACGTCGGCCAGGATGCGGTCGAACTGACGGCCATCCCACCAGTCCGTGTCCTGGGCCTGGGCCGCGACCAGCCGTGCCGTCAGGCCCAGGCGACCCAGGTTGTCGCCCACGCGCGCCAGGCGCTGCGGATCGGCGTCGACCGAGGTCAGGTCGACGTCGGCGGCCTCGAGGATATGGCCGCTCTTGCCGCCCGGCGCCGCGCAGGCGTCCAGCACGCGCATGCCGTCCTGCAGGTCGAGCAGCGGCGCGGCCAGCTGGGCGCCGGCGTCCTGGACCGACACCACGCCCTCGTGGAAGCCCGGGATCTGGCTGACGTTGACGGCCTGCGCCAGGCGCACGGCCGTGGGCCCTACCTGCTCGGCCGCGAAGCCGGCCTGCGCCAGCGTCTCCAGGTAAGCCTCGACATTGGTTCGGCGGCGGTTCACGCGCAGGGTCAGCGGCGGGTGCGCGTTGCCGGCCGCGAGGATGCTTTCCCACTCGGAGGGATAGGCGGCGCGGGTACTGTCGATCCACCATTGCGGGTAGTTCCAGCGCGCCAGCGGCTGCTTCAGGGCTTGCTCCACCAGCGCCTCGCGCTCGCGCAGGAAGCGGCGCAGCACGGCATTGACCATGGCCTTGGCGTGGGCGAAGTCGGGGTGGCTGGCGGCGGCATTGACGGCCTGGTCTACCACGGTGAAGGCTTCGTAGGGCGCCGGCGTGCCGGGCGGCGGGTCGAGCAGGGACAGCGCGGCGCACAAGAGGCCGCCCAGCATCGGCGGCTCGGGCGCCTTGGTCGTCATCAGGCCCAGCAGGGTGTCGCTGCGGCCCAGCTGGCGCATGCTGCGGTAGGCGATGTCCTGGATCGCCCCGCGTGCCTGCGGCGTCACGTCGTAGGCCGTAAACACGCCGGCAAGCGCCTGCGGCAGCGCGGCGCCGGCGCGCACGCGCGCGATCGCATTGGCCGCGCCCAGCAGGCTAAGGGCCAGCGAATCGGCCTTCAGGTCGGGGCGGTAGTCGCGCTGCGGCGCCACCTTCGCTTCATGGCTCTGGCGCAGGCGCGGCTGCGCGGCTGCCGGCTGGTGCGCATGCTCGCGCTGCGGCGCGCGCGCGGGTTCGCGCATGGCCTCACGCTCGGCCGACGGACGGTAGGACGGCTTGGCGGCCGCTGCCTGGCCGGCGCCCTGGGGCCGCTCCCTGCCCTGCGACGACGCGGAACGTGCCGGCTTGGCTTTCGGTTTCAGGGTGAGCGTCGGGCGCTTGTCGGTCATGGCGGGGTCGGTGCAGTGAAAAATGGCCCTCATTGTAACGGCTTAGGCTTTGGTGCCGCTTAACGAAGCTGACAACTTGCCGCGGTGAACATATTGCGCGATGCGCCAAACCAGTATAATGATTGCTGTTTGCCTGTCCGCAGGCCCGCCATTTTTATCAGATCGACATCCCCATGCTCGCCCAACAAAAACAACAGATCGTTGCCCTGTTCCAGGCCGCCCTCGCGCCGATCGTCGCCGGCACCGACCTCACTCCCAACGTCGTATTGGAACGTCCACGCGATCCGAGCCACGGCGACATCGCCTGCAACATCGCCATGCAGCTGGCCAAGCCGCTCCAGACCAACCCGCGCGAACTGGCCACCCGCCTGGTCGCCGCCCTGCTCGCCGAGCCCGGCGCTGCCGGCCTGGTCGACTCGGCCGACGTGGCCGGCCCCGGCTTCATCAACCTGCGCGTGGCCGCCGGCGCCAAGCAGTCGGTCGTACGCACCGTGCTCGAACAGGGCGCGGCCTTCGGCCGCGGCAGCGCCGGCAAGGGACACCACGCCATCATCGAATTCGTCTCGGCCAACCCGACCGGCCCGCTGCACGTGGGCCACGGCCGCCAGGCCGCACTGGGCGACGCCCTGTCCTCGCTGTTCGAAGCGCAGGGCCACGACGTCACCCGCGAGTTCTACTACAACGACGCGGGCGTGCAGATCGCCACCCTCGCCACCTCGGTGCAGGCGCGCGCCAAAGGCTTCAAGCCGGGCGACGCCGAGTGGCCCGAGTCGGCCTACAACGGCGACTACATCGCCGACATCGCTAGCGACTTCCTGGCGAAAAAGACCGTCTCGGCCAGCGACGGCGAACCGGCCACCGCATCGGGCAATGTCGACGACATCGAATCGATCCGCCGCTTCGCCGTGACCTACCTGCGCAACGAGCAGGACCAGGACCTGCAGGCCTTCGGCGTCAAGTTCGACAACTACTACCTCGAGTCCTCGCTGTACGCGGACGGCAAGGTGGAATCGGCCGTGCAGGCCCTGGTCGACGCCGGCAAGACCTACGAACAGGAAGGCGCGCTGTGGCTCAAGACCACTGATTACGGCGACGACAAGGACCGCGTGATGCGCAAGTCCGACGGCAGCTACACCTACTTCGTGCCGGACGTGGCCTACCACATCCAGAAATTCCGCCGCGGCTTCGACCAGGCCATCAACGTGCAGGGCAGCGACCACCACGGCACCATCGCGCGCGTGCGCGCCGGCCTGCAGGCGGTGAACATCGGCATCCCGCAGGGCTATCCCGACTACGTGCTGCACAAGATGGTCACCGTGATGAAGAACGGCGAAGAGGTCAAGATCTCCAAGCGCGCCGGCTCCTACGTCACTGTGCGCGACCTGATCGAATGGTCGGGCAACGGCGACGTGACGCGCGGCCGCGACGCGGTGCGCTTCTTCCTCATCTCGCGCAAGGCCGACACCGAGTTCGTGTTCGACGTCGACGTCGCCCTCAAGACCTCGGACGAGAACCCGGTGTACTACGTGCAGTACGCCCACGCCCGCATCTGCTCGGCGCTCGCCAACTGGGGCGGCATTGAGGCGCAACTGCCTGGCGCCGACCTGTCGCTGCTGACCGAGCCGCACGAAGCGAGCCTGCTGGCCAAGCTGTCGGCCTACCCGGAAATGCTGGAGCGCGCGAAGCTCGAGCTGAGCCCGCACCACGTCGCCTTCTACCTGCGCGAACTGGCCGGCGAGCTGCACAGCTACTATTTCGCCCACAAGTGGCTGCTGGACGACAACGAGCCCCTGAAGCTGGCGCGCCTGGCCCTGGCCCTGGCTACCCGCCAGGTGCTGCGCAACGGCCTGGCCCTGATCGGCGTATCGGCGCCGGCCAAAATGGAACGTGCCCCTACTGAACCACAAGAGTAATCGCAACATGACCGCCATCCGTACCTTCTCCCCGCTGCGCCAGCGCGGCAGCACCCTGACCGGCATCATCATCGGCCTGATCATCGGCCTGGGGATCGCGGTGGCGGTCGCGCTCGTGATCACCAAGGGCCAGTCGCCCTTCACCGACCGTTCCAACAAGATGGGCCGCCCGGCCGACCTCGAGCCGAGCCAGGCGAGCGATCCGAACAAGCCGCTGTACGGCAACCGCGACGCCGCGCGCGAAGCCAACCGCCAGATCGCCGAACGCGCCAACCGTCCGGCGCCGGAACCCGCACCGGCGCCGGCGCCGGCCGCAGCCGACGCCGATCCTCTGGGCCAGGCCATCGCCGGCATGCAGGGGGCCGCAACACCCGCCGCACCGGCTGCGCCTGCCGCGGCTCCGGCCGCCCCGGCCCCGGCAGCCACCGCGGCGGCGCCCGCCGCGGGCGGCGACGGCTACATCTACTACCTGCAGGCCGGGGCCTTCCGCGAGATGTCCGACGCCGAGAACACCCGCGCCAAGCTGGCGCTACTCGGCTTCGAAGCGGCGATCACCGACCGCAGCACCGACAGCGGCGTGCTGCACCGCGTGCGGGTCGGCCCCTACAGCGGCCAGGAAACCGCGAACAAGGCGCGCGCCAAGCTGCTCGACAGCGGCATCGACGTCGCCGTCGTCCGCAGCCAGCGCTAATCTCTTTCCACCCACCGAAGGATCCGCATGAACCCGCTTCGCCGCCTGATCTGCTGCGCCGCCCTGCTCGCCGCGCCCGGCTTCGCTGCCGCCTCTCCCGCAGCACCAAAGGAAGGCGCCGAGTTCCAGGTCCTGCCGGAAGCCCAGCCGAGCGACAGCGGGCGCAGAATCGAGGTGATCGAGTTCTTCGCCTATTACTGCCCGCACTGCTATTCCTTCGAGCCCTACTTGGCCGACTGGGTCAAGAAACAGGGCGACAACATCGTGTTCCGGCGCGTGCACGTGCCGCGCGGCGCGCAGGTGGCGGCGCAGCAGCGCCTGTTCTTCACGCTCGAATCGCTCGGCCTGCTCGATCAGTTCCACGGCAAGGTCTTCAATGCCTACCACGTCGAGCGCGTCGGCTTCACCCAGGACGAGCAGGTGTTCGACTGGGCCAGCCGCGCCGGCATCGACCGCGCCAAATTCATCGACACCTACCGGTCCTTCGGCGTGCAGGCCAAGCTGCGCCGCGCCCAGGCAATGATGGAAGCCTACCGCATCACCCATTGGCCGATGATCGCGATCGACGGACGCTTCCTGACCTCGCCCGGCATGGTCGGCGAATCCGGCAACGTCAGCGGCAACGACGCCCTGCAGGGCACCCTGCAGGTGATGGACACGCTGGTCGCGCGCGCCAAAGCAGACAAGAAGTGAGCTTGCCGGCAGACCGGGTATTCATCACCGGCGCCTCGAGCGGCATCGACATCGTCATCGCCAGCGCCGGCATCTCGCACGGCACCCTCACCGAGCGCCCCGCCGACCTGGCGGTGTTCGACGCCGTGTTCGCCACGAACGTGAACGCCACCGTCGCCACCTTCGCGCCCTTCATCGCTTCCATGAAAGCCAGTCAGGGCCCGCGCCGCCTGGTCGGGATCGGCAGCGTGGCGGGCATGCGCGGCGCCGGCGCCTACTGCGCCTCCAAGGCCGCGGTGCACAGTTACTGCGAATCGCTGCGCCTGGAACTGCGTGCCTCCGGCATCAAGGTGGTCACCATCGCCCCCGGCTATATCGACACTCCCATGACCCGCAAGAACCGTTTTCCCATGCCCTTCCTGATGCCCGCCGAGCGCTTCGCCGCCCAGGCAGCCGACGTCATCGCGCGCGGTTCCAGCTACCGCGTGCTGCCCTGGCAGATGGGCGTCGCGGCCAAGCTGCTGCGCCTGCTGCCGAATCCCTTGTTCGATCTCGCCTTCTCGCGTGCCCCGACAAAACAGCGCCAGGGGGAAGCATGAACGCCGCGAATATCTTTTCCTTGTCCCGCGCCGGTGTCGCGGTGGAGGTCGTGCCGGAGACCGGTTCGACCAACGCCGACCTGCTGGCGCGCGCCGCGCAGCTCAGCGAGCCGGTGCTGCTGGTCGCCGAGCACCAGAGCGCCGGCCGCGGACGCGCCGGCCGCAGCTGGCTCTCTTCCAGCGAGAATTCGCTGACCTTTTCGCTGGCCTGGAAGTTCGAAGGCGGCCTGCAGGGGCTCACCGGCCTGCCGCTGGCGATCGGCGTGGCGCTGGGCGACGCGCTGGGGCAGCTTGGCGTGCAGATCCAGCTCAAGTGGCCGAACGACGTGCTCAAGGACGGCGACAAGCTGGCCGGGATCCTGATCGAGACCCAGTCGGTGTCAAGCGACAGCGGCGGCGGCACCTGGGCCGTGATCGGCATCGGCCTGAACCTCGTCATGCCGGACGAAGTGGAAGCGCAACTCGGGCGCAGCGCCGCCGGCGCGCCCTGGCTGGCGCGCATGGACCGCGACCAGCTGATGGCCGCCCTGCTCGACACCCTGGCCGACGCGCTGCACCTGTTCGCCAGCCAGGGCTTCGCCGCCTTCAGCGCGCGCTGGAACCTGCGCCATGCCTGGCAGGGCCGCGCCGTCGTCATCCTCGACAACGGCAAGGTGCTGCAGGAAGGCCTGGCGGCGGGCGTCGACGATGCCGGCCGCCTGCTGCTGGACACCGCCGAGGGACGCACGAGCGTGCTGGCGGGCGACGTGTCGCTGCGGCTCAGCGAGTGAGACGGGCATGAACCTGCTGCTGATCGACGCGGGCAATACCCGCATCAAGTGGGCGATCGCGGCGCCCGGCGCGGCGCTGGGCGCCTGGACGCTGACCGACGCGGTCTCGCATGCCGGACTCGATGGCGCCGCCGATGCGTGGCGCCGGGCCGGCGTGGCGCGCGCCATCGTCTCGAACGTGGCCGGCGCCGCCGTGCGCGAACGCATCGCGCAGGCGCTGCCGACCGGAATCGCGGTCGAGTGGTTCGCCTCCACCGCGGAGCGCGCCGGCCTGCAGAACGGCTACCGCAACCCGGGCCAGCTCGGCTGCGACCGCTTCGCCGCCGCCATCGGCGCGCGTGCGCTGGCGCCCGGGCAGGACCTGATCGTGGCGACCTGCGGCACCGCGACCACGGTCGATGCCGTGACGAAGGACGGCCGCTTCATCGGCGGCATGATCCTGCCGGGCCTGGCCCTGATGGCCGGCTCGCTGGCCCGCAATACGGCCCAGCTGCCCCAGGTGACGCCGGGCGCCGCCGCGCCGCCGGTTTTCGGCGACAACACCGACGACGCGATCGTCTCCGGCGTGCTGTCGGCCCAGGCCGGCGCCATCGAGCGCGCCTGCGCGGCGCACACTGCCACGGCATGCATCGTTTCCGGCGGCGCGGCGCCTTATATCGCGCCGGTCCTCAAGTTCTCCTGCCTGCTGGTCGATAACATCGTGCTGGTCGGCCTGCACGCGGCGGCCGCCTGAGGATGGAGGAGCGCACTTGTTGAAATTCGTATTCTGGGCACTGCTGGCGCTGAACGCCCTGCTGCTGGCCTACGGCCAGGGCTATCTCGGCACGCTCGAGGGTGGCGAACGCGAGCCGCAGCGCCTGAAGAACCAGCTGGCCACCGAGCGCATGGTGATGCTCAGCGCGCTTGAAGCACGCGCGGCCGCCGAGACCGCGGCGGCGCCGGCCGCGCCGGAAGCGCCGCCCGCCGAACCCGTCCCAGCGCCGCAGGTGGAGACGGTCGCCTGCACCCAGGCCGGCGCCTTCGCGGCCGCCGATGCGCGCCGCTTCGAAACCCGCATCGCCCGTCTCGACCTGGGCGCACGGGTCGCACGCACGGGCGTGCCCTTCCAGGAAATCACCAGCCATCTGGTCTACCTGCCGCCGAACGGCGGCAAGGAAGGCGCCGAGCGCCGCGTGGCCGAGCTGAAGGAAAAAGGCGTGCAGAACTTCTTCGTGATGCAGGGCGACTCGCCGCTCAGGTGGGCGGTGTCGCTGGGCGTGTTCAAGACCGAGACGGCCGCGCAGGGCCTGGTGGCGGCGCTCGGCAAACAGGGCGTGCGCGGGGTGCGGGTACTGCCGCGCGGGCCGCAGGGCACGCGCGCGGCCTGGCAGTTCCGCGACCTGACGCCGGACGAGCGCGCCCGCGTGGCGGGCATTGCCGACGATTTCGCCGGGGTGCAGCTGCGTCCCTGCCGCTGATCGGACAACACCTGCAACAAATCGGTTGCATAAATAGCCTTTCTCCCTATAATGCAACCATTGGGTTGCACTTAACGGAGAACGTCATGGATTCGCTCGACCGCATCGAAAAGACCATCGACCTGCATGCCGGCATCGAACGCGTGTGGCAGGCAATTACCGACTACAAGGAATTCAGCCAGTGGTTCGGCGTGGCCCTGGACCAGCCCTTCGAACCCGGCCGCAGCATCACCGGCTCGTTCGAGATGGCATTCAACGAGGACGCGATCATCCGGCACCAGGAGTCGCTTGGCGTGCATCCGTCCGGGATCCGCACCCTTGAACCGAACACCGTTTTCTGCACGGTGGAACGCATGGACGCCCCGCATTCCTTCAGCTTCCGCTGGATTCCCTACGGGATCGATGCGGATTGCGACCCCGCCGGCGAACCGACCACCCTGGTCGAATTCACCCTCGCCCCCACCGCGGACGGCACCAGGCTGACGATCGTCGAATCCGGCTTCGAGCGGGTGCCGGAACACCGCCGCCTGCGCGCGTTCCGCATGAACCAGGGTGGCTGGGCGGCCCAGGCGGACAATATCAGGCGCCATGTCGAGCAGCGATGAAGGCGGGCTCGCGCAGCTGTTTGCCGCGCTGGGCGACGGCGTCCGCCTGCAGCTGATCAACCGCCTGCTGGCGGCCGGGGCCGTGTCCGCGACGGTGCTGGCCGACGGCGAAGCCATCAGCCGCCAGGCGATCGTCAAGCACTTGCAGGTGCTGGAATTGGCAGGACTGGTCACGCACCGGCGCCAGGGCCGCGAAGTGCTGTACGCGCTCGAGCCGCGCCGGCTGCAGGAGGCGCGCGCCTACCTCGACGCCGTGTCGGCCCATTGGGACGGCGCGCTCGCGCGGCTGCGCCGGCTGGTGGAAGCCTAGCGGCGGCAGCGCTCAGCGCTTGACGACGATCGGCTTGAGTCCGAACGAGGACGGCACCGCTTGCGCCGCCGCCGCCGCATCCTCGCGGCTGCCGAACGGCCCGCCGTACAGGCGGTTCACCGAACCCACCTTCACCACTTCGAGCTTGCCGACTTCGATGCCGGCATCGATCAGCTTTTCGCTCATGGCTTCCGCGGTGCCGGAGCGGCCGTAGGCGCCGAGCTGGACATAGAAGCTGCCGCGCGGGACCAGCTTGGGCACCACCTCGGCCACGGCCGCGCTGTCGGTGCGCACGCGGTCTTCCAGCATCAGCGTGGTGATTTCCGGCGGCGCCGATTGCGCTTCGGAAGTGGCGACGCGGCGCTCCGAGGCCATGCGGATCGGATCGTCCGGGAACAGGCGCTCGACGTGGACTTCGTGGCTGCCCTTGCCCAGCAGGCCCAGCTTGAGCGCCGCCGTGTAGGACACGTCGACGATGCGGCTGGCGTGGAAGGGGCCGCGGTCGTTGATGCGCACCACCACCGACTTGCCGGTTTCGACGCTGGTGATGCGTGCGAAGGAAGGAATCGGCAGCGTCGGATGCGCCGCCGTCATCTTGTACATGTCGTAGAGTTCGCCGGACGAGGTCTTCTGGCCGTGGAACTTCACGCCGTACCAGCTGGCGACGCCACGCTGCACGAAGGGATCCTGGTGCAGGATCGGGGTATAGGTCTGGCCGAACACCGAGTAGGGACGGTTGGCCCAGCGCGAATAGGGTTCGGCCTTGACCACCGCATCGGGCAGGTCCATCAGGCCCGCCGGCGGATTCAGGCCGGGGCCGTCGTCCTTGTAGTAGCCGCCGCGGCCGGAATTGGCGGGCGGCAGCTTGGGCAGTTCGCCGACCTTCGCCTTGGGATGCTTCCACGGCAAAGGAATCAAGCTTTTGCGTTCGCCGGTGTCGGTGGTGCTGCAGCCGGTGGCGAAGATGGCCAGTGCGATGACCGTGGCAAGTTGTTTTCTTGGAACGGCCATGCGCGGTCCTTGTTAAATTACGTCTGCACTAGTTTACGATGTCTTTGAATACTCATCAATATACCAGCGCCGAGGCCGAGCGTAATAAAGGCTGTTCCGCCGTAGCTCATGAAAGGTAAGGGAACTCCGACGACGGGCAGGATACCAATCACCATGCCCATGTTGACGAAAGCATAAGTGAAGAACATCATCGTGATCGCCCCGGCCAGCAGGCGCGTGAATGTGTTCGGCGCATTCGCGGCGATCATCAGTCCGCGCCCGATCAGCAGCAGGTAGACGAACAGCAGGAACAGGTTGCCGACCAGGCCGAATTCCTCCGAATACACGGCGAACACGAAGTCGGTGGTCTGCTCGGGCACGAATTCCAGCGCGCCCTGGGTGCCCTGCCCGTAGCCCTTGCCGAACAGGCCGCCGGAACCGATCGCGATCTCGGACTGGATGATGTGGAAGCCCTTGCCCAGCGGGTCGGAGGTCGGATCGATCAGGGTCATCACCCGTTCGCGCTGGTAGTCGTGCAGCATCGACCAGGCGATCGGCATCGCCGCCGCGGCCGACACGCCCAGCGCGATGATGGCCTTCCACGGCAGGCCGGCCAGGAAGATCACGTAGAAGCCCGAAGCGAACACCATCAGGCCGGTGCCCAGGTCGGGCTGCTTGGCGATCAGGGTGAACGGGATCAGGAGGATCACCGCCGCGATGAGGTAGTTCTTCCAGGTGCCGGCGTTGGCGCGCTGCTGGAAGTACCAGGCCAGCATCAGCGGCGTCGCGATCTTCAGGATCTCGGAGGGCTGGATATCGATGCCCACGTGCAGCCAGCGCCGTGCGCCCTTCTTGATGATGCCGAACATCGCCACCGCGATCAAGAGCGCGACCCCGAAGGTGTAGATCGGCACGGCGAGCCGCATCAGGGTTTGCGGCGGCACGTTGGCGGCGATCCACATGACGGCGAAGGACAGCAGGAAGTTGCGGATCTGGTGCTCGACGCGGTCCGGGAACTCGGCGCCGGCCGAGGCCATGGTGATCAGGCTGGTCATCATCAGCACGAACAGCACCAGGCCGAGCGGCCAGTCGAAGACCGCGAAATAGGGACGCAGGCGGCGCCGCAGCGAGCGGCGTTCTGGAATGTGCGCCATGGCTTATTCCTTTCGTGTGGCGGGGACGCCGGGCGCGCCCGCGGCGGCGGCCTGGATGACCGGGCCCGGCGCGGCGGCCGGTGCGGGCGGCGCGGCTTTCGGCGCCGGCGCGGCTTTCGGTGCCGGCGCCGTCTTCGAGGCCGGCGGCGCCGGACGCTTGCCCAGCAGGTAGTAGTCGAGCGCCTTGCGCGCGATCGGGGCCGCGGCCGCGGCGCCGAAGCCCGCGTTCTCGACGATCAGCGCCAGTGCGATCGTCGGCTTGTCGGCCGGGGCAAAGGCGACGTAGAGCGCATTGTCGCGGTGGCGCTCGTCGATCGCGTGGGCGTTGTACTTGCCACCCTTGAGGCCGATCACCTGCGCGGTGCCGGTCTTGCCGGCCGAGACGTAGCCGGCGTTGGCGAACACGCGGCGGCCGGTGCCGTTGGAATCCTGGGTCACGCCCACCATGGTTTGCTTGATGAAGTCGATGTTTTCCTGCTTGAGCGGGATGCGCCGGGTTTCCTTCGGCACGGTCTGGGTGCGCTGCTTGGTGGCGCCGTCCTCGATCAGCTTGACCAGGTGCGGCTTCATCACGATGCCGTTGTTGGCCAGGGTCGAGACCGCGTGCGCCAGCTGGATCATGGTGTAGTTGTTGTAGCCCTGCCCGATCGAGATCGAGATGGTGTCGCCGCCCTGCCACCTGCCGGCGGCGCGGCTCTTGAAGCGGTTCGCCTTCCACTCCTTGGACGGGCGCACGCCCGCCTTCTCGTGCTCGAGGTCGATGCCGGTCAGTTCGCCGAAGCCGAACTGCTTCATGAAGTTCGAGATGTTATCGATGCCCATCTCGTTGCCGAGCTGGTAGTAATAGGTGTCGCAGGACTCCACCACCGACTTGTACATGTCGACCACGCCGTGGCCGCCCGGCTTGTCGTCGCGGAAGCGGTGCCCGCCCAGCACGTAGAAGCCGGCGTCGCGGATTGCGTCGGACGGCTTGCGGAAGCCCATTTCGAGCGCGGCCAGCGACATGAAGGGCTTGAAGGTCGATCCCGGCGGGTAGGCGCCCGACAGCGGGCGGTTCATCAGCGGGCGGTCGAGCGAGGTGTTCAGCTCGTTCCAGCTCTGGGTGTCGATGCCGTCCACGAACAGGTTCGGGTCGTAGCCCGGGCGCGACACATAGGCCAGCACGTCGCCGGTGGCGGGCTCGATCGCCACCAGCGCGCCGCGCTGCTCGCCGAAGGCTTCCTCGACCACCTTTTGCAGCTCGATGTCGATCGACAGGATCAGGTTGCTGCCCGGCGTCGGCGGCGTGCGCGACAGCGTGCGGACGGCGCGCCCGCCGGCGGTGCGCTCGACCTGCTCGTAGCCGGTGATGCCGTGCAGGTGGTTTTCGTACTTCTTCTCCACGCCTTCCTTGCCGATATGCTCGGTGCCGTTGTAGTTGGCATCCAGGCCGTCTTCCTCGAGCTGCGCCTGCTCCTTCTGGTTGATGCGGCCGATGTAGCCGATCACGTGCGAGGCGGTCTCGCCCAGCGGATACTGGCGGAACAGGCGCGCCTGCACTTCCACGCCCGGGAAGCGGAAGCGCTGCGCGGTGAAGCGCGCCACTTCGTCGTCGGTCAGGCGGGTGCGCAGCGGCACGCTGGCGAAGCTGCGCGACTCTTCCAGCAGGCGCTTGAAGCGGCGCCGGTCGCGCGCGTCGATCTCGACCAGCTTGGACAGCTCGTCGATGGTCGATTCCAGGTTGGCCTGCAGCTTGGACGGCGTGATCTCGAGCGTATAGGCCGAGTAGTTGCGCGCCAGGACCACGCCGTTGCGGTCGACGATCAGGCCGCGGTTGGGCACGATGGGCACCAGCGCGATGCGATTGCCCTCGGCCTGCGCGGCGAACTGGTCGTGGCGCAGCACCTGCAGCCAGACGAAGCGCGCCACCAGCAGGCCGAAGCAGATGAAGACGAGCGCCACCAGCGCCGTGAGGCGCATGCGGAACAGGTGGATCTCGCGGTCGTTGTCCTTGAATTCGGTCACAGCGCAGAAAACTCGGTTCGGTCGGTCAGATCGGGCGGGTATGGTCGCGGTCGACCGCACGGCGCTGCGGCGCCAGCAGCAGCCAGGTAATCACCGGCCACAGGGCGACGGCGACGATGCTCTCGGCGAAGTACAGCACGCCGGGAAAACGGCCCGAGGCGGTGAAGTGGACGAAGAACTGCACCGCCTGCGCCAGCAGCAGCAGCGGCAGCACGTGCATGGCCTGGGTCGTCAGGCGGAACCACAGCACGCGGCGGTGGATCATGATGGCGAGGTAGGACAGCAGGGTATAGGCAAGCGCATTCTCGCCCAGCAGGCTGGCATCGTGCACGTCCATCAGGAGGCCCATGACGAAGGCGACCCCGATGCCGACCTTGCGCGGCTGGTGGATGCCCCAGAACACCAGCACCAGCGCGACGAAGTCGGGCGCGCCGACCCAGCGGCCCATCGGCAGCAGGTTGAGCATGAAGGCGCACACCAGGCTGAAGGTGATGAACAGCGGGCTGACGGGCAGCAGGATGTAGTGCGGACGGTTACCGGGCATTATTGGCCCTCCCTGTTGGCCGGACGGACGGCGCTGGCCGGGGCAGTGCCGGCCGGCGCCGGCGCTTGCGCGGCGGCCGGCGGCGTGGCGCCCCCTGCCCTGGCAGCCGGCACGGCACCCGGGTTGACGGAGGCGGATTGGACCGCCGGAGTACCTGCCTGCGCCGGCGCGGTGGCCGCAGGCGCGGCGCCGGCCTGCTGGGCAGGAACGGCAGCGGGCGGCCGGGCGGGCTGCGCGGGCACGCCCTGCGGCGGCAGCGGCGCGGGCGCCAGCGGCGGCGCCGGAATCGGGGCCATGTCCGGCAGCTTGCGGCGCGCGGTGGTGGCGGCCGGCTTCGCGTCGGGCGCGGGCTTGGGCGGCAGGTTCGACTGCGACATGATGATCAGCAGCTGGCGGTTGCGGTCGATGCCGCCCAGCGGCTGGCCGACCACGCGCCCGAAGGTGCCGCCGGCCACGCTTTCGACCTGCACCACCTTGGCCACCGCCAGGCCGGCCGGATACATGCCGTCCAGGCCCGAGGTCACCAGCACGTCGCCCACCTGGATGTCGGCATTGGCCACCACGAAGCGCAGGTCGAGCAGGCCGGACTGGCCGCGGCCATAGGCAATGCTGCGCAGGCCGCTGCGCAGCACCTGCACGGGAATCGCCTGGTCGCGGTCGGTCAGGAGCGTGACCTCGGAAGTGAACGGGAACACGCGCGTGACCTGGCCGACCACGCCCGCATGGTCGATCACCGGCAGGCCGGGCACGACGTCGTGGCGCGAGCCGCGGTCGATCACGATGCGGCGCGTCGACGGGTCGCGCGCGTCGTACAGGATCTCGGTCATCTGGGCCTGGACCGGCAGGTGCTGCTTCGCATCCATCAGGCGGCGCAGCTGTGCGTTCTCGGCCATCTGGAGCTGGGCCTGCTGCAGCAGGCGCGACTGCGCCAGCTGCTGGGTCTTGAGCTCGTTCACTTCCTTCTGGAGCGAGGAAATCGAGGAGAAGTAGCCGGCCATGTTGCCGAGCGCCTCGCGCGGCATCAGGGCGGCCATCTGCAGGGGATAGAGGACGGTGGCGGCCACCTGCCGCACCGAGCTCAGGGTCTGGTAGCGGGCATCGACGACCAGCAGCACGACCGAGATCAGGGCGAAGACGATCGCCTTGACCCGCGCCGGGGCACCCTGTTTGAAAAGCGGCGGAGGACTGTATTCCATGTCCTGGTTGGCGTCCTGTCTAGACCGGGCGGCAAGCCAACGTCAAGGCGGGCAGAGGCGCACGATGCTTCCGTACGCCCTGCCCGCCGAGACGCTTCCAGCGCCGCCCGTATCCCGTATTCTTATTCGTAGGAGAAGATCGAGCCCAGCTTGTCCATGCGCTCGAGCGCCATGCCCGAGCCACGCACTACGCAGGTCAGCGGGTCTTCCGCCACCAGCACCGGCAGGCCGGTCTCTTCCATCAGCAGGCGATCCAGGTCGCGCAGCAGCGCGCCGCCGCCGGTCAGCATCATGCCCTTCTCGGCGATGTCGGCGCCCAGTTCCGGCGGAGCCTGTTCCAGCCCGTTCTTGACGGCCGAGACGATGTTGTTGAGCGGGTCGGTCAGGGCTTCCAGGATCTCGTTCGAGGAGATCGTGAACGAGCGCGGGATGCCTTCGGACAGGTTGCGGCCCTTGACTTCCATTTCCTTGACTTCCGAGCCCGGGAAAGCGGACCCTATTGCCTTCTTGATCGCTTCGGCGGTCTGCTCGCCGATCAGCATGCCGTAGTTACGGCGGATATAGTTGACGATGGCTTCGTCGAACTTGTCGCCGCCGACGCGCACCGAACCCTTGTAGACCATGCCGCCCAGCGAGATGATGCCGACTTCGGTGGTGCCGCCGCCGATGTCGACCACCATCGAGCCGGTGGCGTCCGAGACCGGCAGGCCGGCGCCGATCGCGGCCGCCATCGGCTCTTCGATCAGGTAGACCTGCGAGGCACCGGCGCCCAGCGCCGATTCGCGGATCGCGCGGCGCTCGACCTGGGTCGAACCGCAGGGCACGCAGATGATGATGCGCGGCGACGGGCGGAAGAATTTCGAATCGTGCACCATGCGGATGAACTGCTTCAGCATCTGCTCGGTGACGGTGAAGTCGGCGATCACGCCGTCCTTCATCGGGCGGATGGCTTCTATGTTGCCCGGCACCTTGCCCAGCATCTGCTTGGCTTCCTTGCCGACCGCCTGGATCGTCTTCTTGCCGTTCGGGCCGCCCTCCTGGCGGATCGCGACGACCGACGGCTCGTCCAGGACGATGCCCAGGCCGCGCACGTAGATCAGGGTGTTGGCGGTACCGAGGTCGATCGCCAGGTCATTCGAGAAGTAGCTGCGTAAAGAACCAAACATGTGTGTCCTGATTGCGCGCGGGGCGCGCGTCGAAAATTGATCGGGATTGTCCTCGCCGCACAGGCATTGTGCCTCGCGGTCTTTCCTGCGGCGGGCGGTCTCGCAGCCCGACAGCGCATTAGCCCGCCATTCTACCTTATAATTTGTCGATTACATGCTGAAAACGGGTGGTTTTACCCCCCATTTCCAACGCGAGATCGGCGGTGTTACCAAGGTTTTATCGGACGTAGCAGACCGTTCGCTGACCGCTTGCCAACTTTCGTTATTAGCCCAACCACATTTTGCACGCGGCTCGAGGCCGCGCCCTTTGCCATGTCCCTGACACTTTCAGACGTAAAACGCATCGCCAACCTGGCCCAGCTCGAAATGGACGAAGCCCACGCCGAAACCGCGCTGGCCGAGCTGAACGGCATTTTCGCCCTGGCCGAGCAGATGCAGGCGGTGGACACGACCGGTGTTGCGCCGTTGTCGCAGCCCTTAGCAAGCATCATGGCGCTGCCGCTGCGCCTGCGCGACGACGTGGTCACCGAGGAGAACCGCCGCGAGGACTACCAGGCGCCGGCGCCGAAGGCGCAGGACGGCCTGTACCTGGTGCCGAAGGTCATCGAGTAATCCGGCGCACTCGCACGCAACCGCTTTTCACAAGACACGCACATGCACAACAAGACCATCAAAGAGCTGTCCGCGCTCCTGCAATCGAAGCAGGTTTCGAGCGTCGAACTGACCAGGCACTACCTCGACCGCATCGAAGCGAGCAGCCACAACGCCTTCCTGCACCTGGACCGCGAACGCACCCTGGCGCAGGCCGCCAGCGCCGACGCCCGCATCGCCGATGGTTCGGCCGTCCCGCTGACCGGCGTGCCGATCGCGCACAAGGACATCTTCGTCACCCGTGGCTGGCGCACCACAGCCGGCTCGAAGATGCTGGCCAATTATGAAAGCCCCTTCGACGCCACCGTGGTCGAGCGCTTCCAGCGCGCCGGCATGGTCACCCTGGGCAAGGTCAACCTCGACGAATTCGCGATGGGCTCGGCCAACGAGAACTCGGCCTTCGGCGCGGTGAAGAACCCCTGGGATCCGCTGGCGGTGCCGGGCGGCTCCTCGGGCGGTTCGGCCGCCGCGATCGCCGCGCGCCTGGCGCCGGCCGCCACCGCCACCGACACCGGCGGCTCGATCCGCCAGCCGGCCGCCTTCTGCGGCGTCACCGGCATCAAGCCGACCTACGGCCGCGTGTCGCGCTTCGGCATGATCGCCTTCGCTTCCTCGCTCGACCAGGGCGGCCCGATCGCCCAGACCGCCGAGGACTGCGCCCTGCTGCTGAACGAAATGATCGGCTTCGACGAGCGCGATTCGACCAGCCTGACGGTCGAACAGGGCAACGTGGCGGAAGACTACACCCGCGACCTGAACAAGCCGCTGAACGGGCTGCGCATCGGCGTGCCGAAGGAATACTTCGGCGAAGGCCTGGCGCAGGATGTCGAGCAGGCGGTGCGCGCCGCATTGGACGAATTCGTCAAGCTGGGCGCCACCCTGGTGGAGATCTCGCTGCCGAAGACCGCGCTGTCGATCCCGACCTACTACATCATCGCCCCGGCCGAAGCCTCGTCGAACCTGTCGCGCTTCGACGGCGTGCGCTACGGCCACCGCGCTAGCGAGTACAAGGATCTGCAGGACATGTACCGCAAAACCCGCGCCGAAGGCTTCGGCCGCGAGGTCCAGCGCCGCATCATGGTCGGCACCTACGTGCTGTGCCACGGCTACTATGACGCCTACTACGTGCAGGCGCAGAAGATCCGCCGCCTGATCGCGGACGACTTCCAGGCCGCGTTCGCCGACAAGTGCGACGTGATCATGGGCCCGGTGGCGCCGACGGTGGCCTGGGATCTCGGTTCGAAGGCGAACGACCCGGTGGCGAACTACCTGGCCGACATCTATACCCTGTCGACCAGCCTGGCGGGCCTGCCGGGCATGTCGATCCCGGTCGGTTTCGGCCAGGGCGAGAAAAACGCCAAGCGCCCGGTCGGCCTGCAAATCATCGGCAACTACTTTGCCGAAGCCAAGCTGCTGAACATCGCGCACCAGTACCAGCAAGTGACCGACTGGCATACCCGCGCGCCTGCAGACGCTTGACCCCGGACCGATAGAACAAAGAGAGAACACACTATGCAATGGGAAGTCGTCATCGGTCTTGAGAACCACGTGCAGCTCACGACCAATTCGAAAATCTTCAGCGGCAGCTCGATCCGCTTCGGCGCCGAGCCGAACACCCAGGCCAGCCCGGTCGACCTGGCGCTGCCGGGCGTGCTGCCGGTATTGAACCGCGGCGCCGTCGAGCGCGCGATCCGCTTCGGCCTGGCCGTGGGCGCGAAGATCGCGCCGCAATCGGTCTTCGCCCGCAAGAACTACTTCTACCCCGACCTGCCGAAGGGCTACCAGATCAGCCAGTTCGAGGACCCGGTGGTCCAGGGCGGCACCATCAGCTTCGCCTACGAGAAGGACGGCAAGCTGGAGACCAAGACCGTCAACCTGACCCGGGCCCACCTCGAAGAAGATGCCGGCAAGTCGCTGCACGAGGACTATGCCGGCATGAGCGGCATCGACCTGAACCGCGCCGGCACGCCGCTGCTCGAGATCGTGTCCGAGCCGGAGATGCGCAGCGCGAATGAGGCCGTGGCCTATGCCAAGGCCCTGCACTCGCTGGTCGTGTGGCTGGGCGTCTGCGACGGCAACATGCAGGAAGGCTCCTTCCGCTGCGACGTCAACGTCTCGGTGCGCCCGGTCGGCCAGAAGGAATTCGGCACCCGCTGCGAGATCAAGAACCTGAACTCCTTCCGCTTCATGGAAGAAGCGATCCACTACGAGGTGCGGCGCCAGATCGAGCTGATCGAAGACGGCGGCAAGGTGATCCAGGCCACCCGCCTGTGGGACCCCGACAGGAAGGAAACCCGCTCCATGCGCACCAAGGAAGACGCGCAGGACTACCGCTACTTCCCGGACCCGGACCTGCCGCCGCTCGTCATCCAGCAGGACTGGATCGAGCGCGTCAAGGCCGACATGCCGGAACTGCCGGGCGCCCTGCGCGCGCGCTTCACCGGCGAATACGGCCTGCCGGAATACGACAGCCTGGTGCTGACCTCCTCAAAGGCGATGGCGACCTACTACGAGGCCGTGGTGCTTGCGGCCGGCAAGGAAAACGCGAAAGCCGCCGCCAACTGGATGATGGGCGACGTGTCGTCGACGCTGAACCGCGAAGGCGTGGAACTCGACCAGTCGCCGGTGTCCGCCGCCCAGCTGGCCCTGCTGCTCAAGCGCATCGCCGACGGCACCATCTCGAACAAGGCCGGCAAGGAAGTCTTCGCCGCCATGTGGGAAGCCAAGTCCAGTGACGAGAACCTGGCCGACACCGTGATCGAGCAGAAGGGCCTGAAGCAGATCTCGGATACGGGCGCGCTGGAAGCGATCGTCGACGAAGTGCTGGCAGCCAATGCCAAGTCGGTCGAGCAGTACCGCGCCGGCAAGGAAGCCGCGATCAACGCCCTGATCGGCCAGACCATGAAGGCCTCGAAGGGCAAGGCCAATCCGGCCCAGGTGACCGAGCTGCTGAAGAAGAAGCTGGCCGGCTGAGTTTTCCAGCTTGCCGAGCAAGAACCGGAGCTGCGGCTCCGGTTTTTTTTGTAGGGTGGGCGGCTCTACTGGCGCGCAGATTAGCTCCTGGCTTCGATGCCGCCCACGCGGTGATTGCTGGCAGCAAGATCATCCGGCGCGCGAGCGGAGCCGTTAGCAATCACCGCGTGGGCGGCGCACGCACCATCGTGACGCATGCTGCCGGGCGGAGCCGCCCACCCTACATCTGTCAGACGCCGTAGCGGGTGCGGTAGGCGGCGACGGCCTCCTTGTGCGCGCCGAGTTCGGCACCGCCCGCGTTCGAGAGATAGGTGAACAGATCGTCCAGGTTGGCGATCGAGATCACCGGGATGCCGAATTCCTTCGACACCTGCTGCACCGCCGAGTGTTCCGACAGCGCGCCGTCCTTGCCGGAACGCTCCATGCGATCCAGCGCGATCAGCACGGCCGCCGGTTCGGCGCCGGCGGCGCGGATCATGTCGACCGATTCGCGCACCGAGGTGCCCGCCGAGATCACGTCGTCGATGATCACCACCTTCCCGGCCAGCTTGGCGCCGACGATGGTGCCGCCCTCGCCGTGGTCCTTGGCTTCCTTGCGGTTGTAGGCGAAGGAGGTGTTGCGGCCCTTGGCGGCCAGCGCCACCGCGGTCGCGCTGGCCAGGGTGATGCCCTTGTAGGCCGGGCCGAACAGCATGTCGAACTGCACGCCCGAGTCGAGCAGGGTCTGGGCGTAGAACTGGGCCAGCTGGCCCAGCGTCGCGCCGTCGTGGAACAGGCCGGCGTTGAAGAAGTACGGCGACTGGCGCCCGGCCTTGGTGGTGAATTCACCGAAGCGCAATACCTCGGCCTTCACCGAAAACGAAATAAACTCCTGGCGCAGATCGCTCACGTGCTTCTCCCAAAATTTCGAAAGCACGTATTGTAACGTCCTTGCCGCGCCATTCCGGCGTCCGGCAAAACACGCTACACTGTCGCGCTCCCGCGCCGCCCTGCCGCGTCGCTCCGCATTGTTACCTTGACCAGATCCATGCCACGAATTATCTCCGCGAACCTGAACGGTATCCGTTCCGCCCACAAGAAAGGTTTCTTCAACTGGCTCGCCACCCAGTCCGCCGATTTCATCTGCGTGCAGGAACTGAAGGCGCAGCAGGCCGACATGACCGAGGAATTCCTCGCGCCCCACGGCTACCACGGCCACTTCCACTACGCGGAGAAGAAGGGGTATTCGGGCACCGGCGTCTACAGCCGCGTCGCGCCGGACAACAAGCGCATCGGCTTCGGCTGCATGGAGTTCGACGCCGAAGGCCGCTACACCCGCTGCGATTTCGGCAACCTGACCGTGATTTCGGTGTATTGCCCGTCCGGCTCCTCGTCGCCGGAGCGCCAGCTGGCCAAGTTCCGCTTCATGGAGGTGTTCCTGCCGCACCTGCAGGAGCTGAAAGCGGAAGGCCGCGAAGTCGTGATCTGCGGCGACTGGAATATCGCGCACAAGGAAATCGACCTCAAGAACTGGAAGAGCAACCAGAAGAATTCCGGTTTCCTGCCGGAAGAGCGCGCCTGGATGACCCGCATCTTCGACGAAATCGGCCTGGTGGACGTACACCGCAGGGTGGCGCCGGATGCCGCCGATTACACCTGGTGGAGCAACCGCGGCCAGGCCTATGCCAAGAACGTGGGCTGGCGCATCGACTACCACGTCGCCACCCCGGGCATCGCGGCGCGCGCCAAGTCGGTGTCGATCTACAAGGATGAGAAGTTCAGCGACCACGCCCCGCTCATCATTGATTACGATCTCTAATAGTTAGGCGCGATTCATAAGCCAAGCTTCTGAATCCGCGCCCCACCTGCAGCTTCGGGCCAGTCGAGCCGGAAGCCGCTCTCGAAGCGGCGCGGCCGGCCGTCCAGCGGATCCTCGAAAGCGATCGAGCGCGCCAGCAGCTGCAGCGGCGCGCTGAAATCGTCGCCCTTGCAGGGCAGCGCCACCGGGTAAAAGGCATCGTTCAGGATCGGCGCGCCGAGCGCGGACAGGTGCAGGCGCAGCTGGTGCTTGCGGCCCGTGTGCGGGTGCAGCCGGTAGTGCGCCACCTCGCCGCGCCGCTCGATCAGCTCGACCAGGGTTTCCGAATTCGGCTCGCCCGGCACTTCCGCGCTCACGAAGAATTGCTCCGCGTCCTGCATGCGGCTGCGGTAGGTGAAGGGGAATTCCCGGCCCTCGATCGGGCCTGCCAGGGCCTCGTAGACCTTGGTCACCACGCGTTTCTGGAACATCGACTGGTAGGCGCCGCGCGACGCCGGATTGTGCGAGAAGATCACCACGCCCGCGGTCTCGCGATCCAAGCGGTGGATCGGCACCAGGTGCGGCAGATCGAACTGCTTCTTCAGGCGAACCAGGAGGGTCTCGTGCAGGAAGCGCCCGGTCGGGATGGTCGGCAGGAAGTGCGGCTTGTCGGCCACCAGCAGGTGCTCGTCCTGGAACAGCACCCGTTCCCGGAACGGGATCGGGGTTTCGGCCTGTTCCAGCTCGCGGTAGTACCAGATGCGCATGCCCTGGCGCACCTGGCTGTCCGCCTGCAAGGATGTCCCTTTCGCATCGACGATCTCGCCGCGCGCCAGGCGCCGCGCCCAGGCGGCTTCCGGCACGTCGGGAAAGCGTTCGGCGAGAAAGCGCAGTATGCCGCCGGCCCGGGTCTCGGTGATCCACAGGTAGCTGGGCGCGACGCCGTCGCGGGTCGGCAAGGGAACGTAGGCGTTGGCTTCGGCCTGGTGCCCTTTCCTGCCTTTACTCATGCACTCCAGCCATTAACGCAGGGCGACATTGGTCTGGTAAGGCGGCAGCTTGGCGACCGAGGTGCCCTTGGCGCGCGCATACACCGGCAGCAGCACGTTCATGTGCCTTTCCATGTCCTTGATGCGGCTCTCGCCGCCCGGGTGGGTCGAGAACACCTCGATCGGCGCGCGCTGGTTCAGCGCGGCCATCTTGCGCCACAGCGCGATGCCGGCGCGCGGGTCGTAGCCGGCGCGCGAAGAGATGTCCAGGCCGACCAGGTCGGCCTCGCGCTCGTCGTCGCGCGAGAACTTCAGGCCGGCGAACTGGGCGCCATAGCTGGCGATCGTGCCGGTGATGCCCGGATCGATGCCGAAGATGCCCGAGATCAGGGCGCCGCCAACCCGCGCGCCCATGTTGGTCAGCCCCTGCTTCGCCATTTTTTCGCGGCTGTGCTCACGCAGGGCGTGGGCGATTTCGTGCCCCATCACGGCCGCCACTTCGTCGTCGGTCAGCTTCAGCGAGCTCAGGATGCCGGTGAAGAAACCGATCCGGCCGCCCGGCATGCAGAAGGCGTTGACGTCCTTCGAGTCGATCAGGTTGACCTGCCACTGCCACTGGGTCGCGTCCTGGTTCCAGCGCGCCGTGTGCGGGATGATGCGCTTGGCGATGGCGCGCAGGCGCTGGACTTCAGGATGCGAGGCCGGCAGCAGCACGCCTTTCTGTTGCGCCTGGCTCATCATTTCCGTGTATTGCTGCGCCGCCGCTTCGTTGAGTTGTTCCGCGGGAACCAGCTTGCTCAGGCGCGAGAGCGGCCTGACCTTGATGCCATCCTGGACCGTCGTATTGCGGTCGTCCTGCGCCACGGCATGGCCGACGCCGGCCGTACCGAATGCGGCGAGCAGAGACAGGCTGGCGGCCAAGTGTTTGAGTTTTGTCATTCGTCACCGATAGGCTGTTCTTAGCAGCACTATCTCCAAGGAAAGTAACGGGTTGGAAGCTATACAGCGCCGATCATCGCGGATGGCGGCCGGCTCGACAAGCCGCCACCGCACATAAGAAGCTATCCGTTCACGCCACCACGCCGGTTTTCTTGCGCAAACGAAATACCGCCAGGCTGCCGCGCAGGTTGGGCAGGAAGCTGACCGGCCGGCCTTCGGCCAGCGCCACGAATTCCAGCACTTCCAGCCCGCACTTCTCGGCCAGGTCCTTGAAGTCGTGGATGGTGGCGTAGCGTACGTTGGGCGTGTCGAACCACTGGTAGGGCAGCGTGCGCGAGACCGGCATCCGGCCGCGGATCAGCGCCACGCGGTGCGGCCAGTAGGCGAAGTTCGGGAAGGAGACGATGGCTTCCTGGCCGACCCGCACGATGTCGCGCAGGCGCGCCTCGACGTGCTGCATCATCTGCAGCGAGGACAGGCACAGCACCACATCAAAAGCGTTGTCGCGGAACAGGTCCAGGCCCTGTTCCATGTCGTGCTGGATCACGCTGATGCCGCGCTGGGTGCTCTCGAGCACCTTGTCGTCGGCGATCTCGACACCGTAGCCGGTGCAGCCCTTGCTCAGCTCGAGGTAGCGCAGCATGGCGCCGTCGCCGCAGCCGACGTCGAGCACGTGGGCGCGCTCGCGCACCCAGTCGGCGATGAAGGCCAGGTCGGGCCGCAGGGCGTTCAGGTCGTTCAGGTTCATGCGGCCTCCTTGCCTGCGAGTTCGAGGGCAATGCGGTCGTAATAGGCGCGCACCACCGCCATGTAGCGCGGGTCTTCCAGCAGGAAGGCGTCGTGGCCGTGCGGCGCGTCGATCTCGGCATAGGTGACCTTGCGCCGGTTCGACAGCAGCGCCTCAACGATCTCGCGGCTGCGCTCGGGCGAGAAGCGCCAGTCGGTGGTGAAGGAAGCGATCAGGAACTGGGCCTTGGTGCCCTCGAGCGTCTTGGCCAGGTCGCCGCCGTGGACGCGCGCCGGGTCGAAGTAGTCGAGCGCCTTGGTAATCAGGAGGTAGGTGTTGGCGTCGAAGTATTCCGAGAACTTGTCGCCCTGGTAGCGCAGGTAGGACTCGATCTCGAAGTCGATGCCGAAATCGAATTTGTAGTCGTTGGTCTCGGCCGCGTTGCGCAGCTTGCGGCCGAATTTCTCCGCCATGTCGTCGTTCGACAGGTAGGTGATGTGGCCGACCATGCGCGCCACCTTCAGGCCGTTCCTCGGCACCACGCCGTGCTCGTAGAAATCGCCGCCGTGGTAGTCCGGATCGGTCAGGATGGCCTGGCGCGCCACGTCGTTGAAGGCGATGTTCTGGGCCGACAGCTTGGGGGTGGAGGCGATCACGATGCAGTGGCGCAGGCGCTCGGGGAACATGATGCTCCACGAGAGCGCCTGCATGCCGCCCAGCGAGCCGCCCATCACGGCCGCGAAGCAGTCGATGCCGAGGCGGTCGGCCAGGCGCGCCTGCGCCGCCACCCAGTCTTCCACCGTCAGCAGCGGGAAGGCTGCGCCATAGGGCTTGCCGGTGGCCGGATTGGTATGCATCGGCCCGGTCGAGCCGAAGCAGGAGCCGAGGTTGTTCACGCCGATCACGAAGAAGCGGTTGGTGTCGAGCGGCTTGCCGGGGCCGACCATGTTGTCCCACCAGCCCTGGCTCTTGGGCTGGTCGGCATAGGTGCCCGCCACGTGGTGCGAGGCGTTCAGCGCGTGGCAGACCAGGACCGCGTTCGACTTGTCGGCGTTCAGGGTGCCATAGGTTTCATACATCAGCGTGTAGTCGCCGATGCTGGCGCCGCTTTGCAGGCGCAGCGGCTCGGCGAAGTGCATCGCCTGTGGTGTGACGTTTCCGATCGATCCCATGGAAGCTGTGGAGGTGTTTCTTGTCAGAGTGTTTGGAGCTGCTCGACCGCGCTGGCGATCTCGTTCGGCTCGATCGAGCGCAGGATGCGGCGCGTGCGGGTGGTGATCGCGGACAGGTCGCTGTTCAGGATTTCCTGCTTCACCGACAGCAGCTGCGCCGGGTGCATCGAGAATTCGCGCAGGCCCATGCCCAGCAGCAGGCGGGTGAGCTTGGTGTCGCCCGCCATCTCGCCGCACACGGCGACGTCCAGGCCGGCCTTCTGGCCGGTGGCGATGGTCTGGGCGATCAGCATCAGGACCGCCGGGTGCAGCGGATTGTACAGGTGCGCCACTTCGTAGTCGACGCGGTCGATCGCCAGGGTGTACTGGATCAGGTCATTGGTCCCGATCGACAGGAAGTTCATGCGCTTGACGAACATCGGCAGCGCCAGCGCGGCGGCCGGGATCTCGATCATGGCGCCGACTTCCACGCTTGGGTCGTACTTGACGTTCTCGGCGCGCAGCTGGGCCTTGGCCTGCTCGATCATGGCGAGCGTCTGGTCGATCTCGAAGGCGTGCGCCAGCATCGGGATCAGGATCCGCACCTTCCCGTAGCACGAGGCGCGCAGGATCGCGCGCAGCTGGGTCAGGAACAGCTGGGGTTCGGCCAGGCAGTAGCGGATCGCGCGCAGGCCCAGCGCCGGGTTCAGCGCCGTGTGTTCGGTCGGGTCGAGCGGCTTGTCGGCACCGACGTCGAGGGTGCGGATGGTGACCGGGCGGCCCTTCATCGCCACCACCGCCTTGCGATACTGCTCGAACTGCTCGTCCTCGCTCGGGATGCGCAGCGCATTTCCGAGTCCGCCGCGCCCCATGAACAGGAACTCGGAGCGGAACAGGCCGACGCCCATCGCGCCGGCATCCAGCGCGGCCGGGCAGTCGTCCGGCAGCTCGATGTTGGCCAGCAGCGTGACCGGGGTACCGTCCTTGGTCACCGCCGGGGTCTTCTTGAGCTTGAGCAGGCGCTTGCGCGCCTTGATCAGGGCGGCCTGGCGTGCGCGGTACTGTTCCAGCACCAGCTGGCTCGGGTTGCAGATCACCACGCCGGCGTCGCCGTCGATGATCACCCAGTCGTCCTGCTCGACCAGGCGCGAGGCCTGGCTCATGCCGACCACCGCCGGGATGTCGAGCGAGCGCGCGACGATCGCCGTGTGCGAGTTCTGGCCGCCGACGTCGGTGACGAAGCCGACGAAGGCCTGGGCGCTACCTTCCCGGTCGCGGAAGGCCAGCATGTCGGCCGGCGAGATGTCGTGGGCGACCACGATCATCTGCGGCGGCGCGTGGTCCTCGCCCGCCAGCGGCGGCGGGATCTCCAGCGCGGTGCCCATCAGGACCTTCAGCACCCGCTCGGCCACCTGCTGGATGTCGTGCTTGCGCTCGCGCAGGTATTCGTCCTCGATCTCGTCGAACTGGCTCGACAGTTCGTCGATCTGGGTCACCAGCGCCCATTCGGCGTTGTAGTGGCGGGTGCGGATGATGTCGAGCGGCGCTTCCGAAATCATCGGGTCGGACAGGATCAGCGCGTGCACGTCGATGAAGGCGCCCAGTTCGGTCGGGGCGTCCTTGGGCAGCTCGGTCCACAGGGCCTGCAGGCCGCGGTGCACCTCGGCGATGGCGTGCTGCAGGCGCGCGACCTCGGCCTCGACCTGTTCTTCCGGGACCAGGTAGTGCTTGACGTCGAGCGCGGCCGGCGTGAGCAGGTGCGCGCGGCCGATCGAGATGCCGCGCGAAACCGGAATGCCGTGGAGCGTGAACGATGCCATCGAGGGTCCCGTGTGGCGGGGAGCTGCCGCTTCGCGCGGCATTACTCGCCTTCGCCGAACTTGTCGTTGATCAGGCCACCCAGGGCGGCGATGCATGCTTTTTCGTCGGGACCGTCGGCCTCGAGCAGCACCTTGGCGCCCTTGCCGGCGGCGAGCATCATGACGCCCATGATCGACTTGGCATTGATGCGGCGGCCGTTACGGGTGAGCCAGACGTCGCTCTTGAACTTGGCGGCCAGCTGGGTGAATTTGGCGGAGGCGCGGGCGTGCAGGCCCAGCTTGTTGATGATCTCGAATTCCTGTTGAATCATGTTCTCGCTTATTGTCTCGTTTTATGCGCGTGGCCAAAAAGGATGGGGGTGTTCAGCTCGATCCGACGCGGATGCGGTTATCCACCCGCACGGCGCCGTTCTGGGCGCCGGCCAGGGCCATTTCCACGACCACGTCGAGGGTGTCGCGGCGGTAGGTGATCGCACGCAGCAGCATCGGCAGGCTGATGCCGGCGATGACTTCCACGTGGCCGGCATCATGCAGTGAGTTGCAGCAGTTGGACGGGGTGCCGCCCTTGATGTCGGTGATGACCAGCACGCCGTCGCCCTCGTCCAGGCGCGCGATCGCCTCCTTGGCCAGGGCATTCACCTGGGCCAGGTCCTGGTCGGCGGTCACGTCGATCGCCTCGAAGCGCTCGGTGGGGCCACGGAATACGTGGGCCACCGCGGAGATGAATGCCTGGCCCAGCGGAGCGTGGGTCATCAGCAGGATGCCTACCATGTCAGTGGATCTCGCTTACTTTGTTGCCTTCAGTTCGACCGCGTCGATGAACATCGCGGCCACGTCGAATCCGGTCTGGTCGGCGATCTCCTGGAAGCAGGTCGGGCTGGTGACGTTTACTTCGGTCAGGAAATCGCCGATCACGTCCAATCCTACCAGCAACAGGCCGCGTGCCGCCAGTTCCGGGCCGATGGCCTCGGCGATCTCGCGCTCGCGCGCGGTGATCGGCTGCGCCACGCCCAGGCCGCCGGCGGCCAGGTTGCCGCGCACTTCGTTCCCCTGCGGGATGCGCGCCAGCGTGAACGGCACCGGCTTGCCGTCGATCACGAGCACGCGCTTGTCGCCCTGCTTGATGGCGGGGATGAATTTCTGCGCCATGATCGTATGCTTGCCGTTGCCGGTCAGGGACTCGATCACCGCCCCCAGGTTCATGCCGTCGTCCTTGACGCGGAAGATGCCTGCCCCGCCCATGCCGTCGAGCGGCTTGAAGATCACGTCGCCGTGCTTCTCGTGGAAGGCGCGCAGCCGCGCCGCGCTCGAGCTGACCAGGGTCGGCGAGGTGTACTGGCTGAACTGACCGATGGTCAGCTTCTCGTTGTGGTCGCGGATCGCGCCCGGGCGGTTGAACACGCGCGCGCCCTGGCGCTCGGCCAGCTCCAGCAGGTAGGTGCCGTACACGTATTCCATGTCGAAGGGCGGGTCCTTGCGCTCGATCACGGCGTCGAAGAACGAGAGCTCCACGCTTTCCGGCCGGTCGGCGCGGTACCATTCGTCGGCTTCGCCGGTGAGGTGGATGCGCGTGACGACCGCCGTCACCACGCCCTCTTCCAGCACCATGTCGCGCTGTTCGAAGGCATAGATGGCGTGGCCGCGCCTGGCGGCTTCGCGCATCATCGCGAAAGTCGAATCCTTGTAGATCTTGAACGTGGAGAGCGGGTCGGCGAGGAAAGCGATTTTCATGGGGCATCCATGGCAGGAGATACCCCGATTTTAGCCGGAAACGCGAAATCTCGCGGACGGGCCCTGCTTTGGCGCTCCCATCCCGCACCAGCGCTGTGCGCAAACCGGGCACCGTAGGGTGTGCGGCTCCACCCGGCACTGTGCTCGGCCTCGTGCTTCGACGCCGCACACGCCTCCAAGCAGCTTCCGAACAGCCGTCCACCCTGATCACGGGAGCGTTGAACGCGTGGGCGGCAGATGCGCCACTGGCTGAGCGTATCGACGGATGGAGCCGCCCACCCTACGACTCGGATAGGTTCTTAATACACTTCCGGATTCGGATCGGTGCGCTCGAGCTCGAGCGAGGCCGCCAGCAGGCCCAGGCGCGCCACCACACCGTACACGTAGAAGCGGTTCGGCGCCGCCGTTCCCGGCTTGGCCTTCAGGTCCGGCATCGCGTGCTGCTGGGCGAAGGCCAGCGGCACGTATTGCGAGCCCGGCGCGTTCAGGTTCTGGTCGATGCCGCGCTCGGCGTGCACGCGGTAGAAGCCGCCCACCACGTAGCGGTCGATCATGTACACCACCGGCTCGGCCACCGCGTCGTTGATGGATTCGAAGGTCGGCACGCCCTCCTGCACGATCATGTCGGTGACCGCCACGCCATCCTTGATGACGGTCATCTTGTTGCGCTGGGCGCGGCTCAGGTCGCGCACCTCGCTGGCATCCTTCACCGTCATGACACCCATGCCGTAGGTGCCGGCATCGGGCTTGACGATCACGAAGGGCTTCTGCTCCTTCATGCCGTATTCCTTGTACTTCTTCTTGATCTTCGAGAGCAGGGCCGAGACGGCATCGGCCAGCTGCTCGGTGCCGACGTCCTGCTGCAGGTCGATTTCGCCGACCTTGCTGTGCAGCGGGTTGACCAGCCAGGGGTCGATCTCGATCAGCTTGCCGAACTTCTTGGCCACTTCGTCGAAGGCCTTGAAGTGGTTGCTCTTGCGGCGCAGCGCCCAGCCGGCGTGCAGCGGCGGCAGCAGCGACTGCTCGTGGATGTTTTCCAGGATCGAAGGGATGCCGCTCGAAAGGTCGTTGTTCAGCAGGATGGTGCAGGGATCGAAGTCGGCCAGGCCGACGCGGCGGCCGTTCGGCGAACGCACCAGCGGCTCCACCACCAGCATGTTGCCGTCAGGCAGCGCCAGTGGCGTCGGCTGCGTCACGTCCGGCGACAGCGAGCCGAGGCGCACGTGCAGGCCGGTCTGGCGGAAGATCTGCATCAGGCGCGCCACGTTCTGCAGGTACATCGGGTTGCGCGTGTGGACTTCCGGGATCATCAGCAGGTTGCGTGCATCCGGGCAATACTTGTCGATCGCGGCCATGGCGGCCTGCACCGTCAGCGGCAGCATCTCGGTCGACAGGTTGTTGAAGCCGCCCGGGAACAGGTTGGTGTCGACCGGCGCCAGCTTGTAGCCGGCATTGCGCAGGTCGACCGAGCAATAGAACGGCGGCGTATGCTCCTGCCACTCGAGGCGGAACCAGCGTTCAATGGCGGGCGTGGCTTCGAGAATCTTCTTTTCCAGGTCCAGGAGGGGACCGGTCAGGGCGGTGGCGAGGTGCGGAACCATGGTGTGGACGTCCTAGTAGTGGCTTATTCGAATTATATCGGTAGCCTTAGGTATGGACGAATATCCTTATTTAAAGTCCGCATACTTGTCGTAAACGTAAAAAGGCGCCCATGCGGGCGCCTTCCTTGGAACATCGCGCGCTTACAGGTGGTAAGCCGACTCCCCATGGCTGGTGATGTCCAGCCCTTCGCGCTCGGCATCGGCCGGCACGCGCAGGCCCACCACCACGTCCACCAGCTTGAAGGCGACGAAGGCCACCAGCGCCGACCACACGATGGTCACGCCGACCGCCTCGGCCTGCACCAGGAGCTGCCCGGCGATCGAGTAATCCGGCGAGGCCTTGTTGGCGACGTAGTCCCAGACGCCCTGCCCGCCCAGCTGCGGCGCGGCGAACACGCCGGTCAGCAGCGCGCCCAGGATGCCGCCCACGCCGTGCACGCCGAACACGTCGAGCGAGTCGTCGGCGCCCAGCAGGCGTTTCAGGCCGGTCACGCCCCACAGGCAGACCACGCCGGCCAGCAGGCCCATCACCAGCGCACCCATCGGGCCGACGAAGCCGGCGCCCGGGGTGATCGCCACCAGGCCCGAGACCGCGCCCGACACTGCGCCCAGCAGCGAAGGCTTGCGCTTGAAGGCCCACTCGCCGAACATCCACGACACGGCGGCCGCGGCGGTCGCCAGCAGGGTGTTGATGAAGGCCAGCGCGGCCACGTCGCCCGCTTCCAGCGCCGAGCCGGCGTTGAAGCCGAACCAGCCCACCCACAGCAGCGAGGCGCCGATCATGGTCATGGTCAGCGAGTGCGGGGCCATCGATTCGCGGCCCAGGCCGATGCGCTTGCCGATCACATACGCGCCGACCAGGCCGGCCACCGCCGCATTGATGTGCACCACGGTGCCGCCGGCGAAGTCGAGCGCGCCGTGCTGCCACAGGAAGCCGGCATTCGCGGTGACGCTCGCCAGGCTGGCGGCATCGGAAATCGCATCCGGGCCGGCCCAGAACCAGACCATGTGGGCCACCGGCAGGTAGCCGAAGGTGAACCAGATCACCATGAACAGCAGCACCGCCGAGAAGCGCACGCGCTCGGCGAAAGCGCCGACGATCAGGCCGCAGGTGATGGCGGCGAAGGTGCCCTGGAAGGCCACGAAGATGAACTCGGGGATCATGGTCTCCTTGCTGAAGGTGGCGGCCTGGCTGAAGGTGCCGGCCGCGGCGTCATAGATGCCGTTCAGGAAGACGCGGTCGAAGCCGCCGATGAAGGCGTTGCCCTGGGTGAAGGCCAGCGAGTAGCCGTACAGGCACCACAGGACGATGATCAGCGAGAACACCATGAACACCTGCATCAGCACCGACAGCATGTTCTTGGCGCGCACCAGGCCGCCGTAGAACAGGGCCAGGCCCGGGATCGACATCATGATGACCAGCAGCGTGGCGACGAACATCCACGCGGTGTCGCCCTTGTTGACGGTGGGCGCGGCGAGCGCCGGCAGCGCCAGGCCGGCTGCAGCGAGGCCGGCGAGGACTTTGGTAACGGTATGCTTCATTCGGCTTCCCCTTAGAGTGCGTCGTTGCCGGTCTCGCCGGTACGGATACGGATGACCTGGTTGAGGTCGGCCACGAAAATCTTGCCGTCACCGATCTTGCCGGTGCGGGCGGCGCCCGAGATGGCGTCGATCACCTGCTCGACCACGGCGTCGTCGACGGCCGCTTCGATCTTGATCTTCGGGAGGAAGTCGACCACGTACTCCGCGCCGCGATACAGCTCGGTGTGGCCTTTCTGGCGGCCGAAGCCCTTCACTTCGGTCACGGTCATGCCCTGTACGTTGATCTCCGACAGCGCTTCGCGGACTTCGTCCAGCTTGAAGGGCTTGATGATGGCGGTAATCATTTTCATGGTGATACCTCTGTCTCGTTCAAAATGCGTTTCAGAAAGTTTTGGACACGGTCAGCACGGCCGAGGACTTGCCCAGGTTCTCGCCTTCCGGGCTGCGGTAGGCCTTGGTATTGCCCTTGACCCAGGCCAGCGAGACGGTGGCCAGGCCGAAGTCCTTGCTCAAGCCCACCTTGTAGTCGGTGTACGAGTACATGCTGTTGTTGTTCACTTCCTGGCGCCCGGCATGCAGGTTCAGGAACACGCCTTCGTAGACGTCGATGTCGGCGCCCAGGTCCAGGTAGCCGCTGCGCTTGCTGTTGGCGGTGCCGAACAGGTTGGTGGTCGAGTGCGAATACTTGACGTAGGCCGGACCGAAGCCCAGGCGCGCATACAGTTCGAAGGTGTTGGCGCGCGGGCTCAGGTCGTTCGACGGATACCAGTAGTACAGGCCGCCGACGTCATAGGTGAGGTTCTCGCTCAGGTTGCCGCGCTTGCCGCCGTAGACGTCCCATTCGATGTCGCCGTCGCCGCCGAGGTCTTTCGTCCATTTGATGGTGGACAGCCAGGTGCCCACGTACAGGCCGGTCGGGCCGTGCACGTAGTCGACGCCGCCCTGCAGCGCCGGATCCAACCGGGTTTGCGACAGGCCGCGGTAACGGTAGTCGCTGGTGATGGCGGCGTTGTAGCTGATTTGATGCTCAGGAGCAGCTTCTTGCGCAAACGCAGGAACACTCGACAAGGCCAGCACGGCCAGGCTTGCTGCTGCAATGGTGTTGCACTTCATGACATTCCCCTTATTTTCAACAGCTGCGTTCGACGGCTGAACCGTGGCGCGCGCTGTTGCGGTTTACAATCTGGTTTGCTACACGCCTGCCCACTCTTTAGCAGGATGCGTGCCAGCTTGAAAAACCACCGAAACGGCGACGGAGTGCTGCTGGAATGCTTGTTTTCTCAGCCATCCGCCCCATTTGCGATTCGAATAACGGGGGAAACCCCAGCGCCAGGCATCCGCCGCGGCGCGGCGCACCAAAAGCGGAGTGCAACGCACTGTCGTGGTGCAGTGCGATCCGACTGAAAGGAAATGGACATGAACAGCTTCTTCAATGACATCCAGGGCAAGATCAACCAGGCGCTGGAAAGCTCGCCAGCCAAGGACATCGAGAAAAACGTCAAGGCGATGATGACCCAGGGCTTCTCGAAGCTCGACCTGGTCACCCGCGAAGAGTTCGACATCCAGGCCCAGGTGCTGGCCAAGACCCGCGCCAAGCTCGAAGCGCTCGAGCTGCGCGTGGTGGAACTGGAAGCGCGCCTGGCCGCGCAGGGCAGCACCGGCAGCACGGCGGCGGCGTCCACGCCGGCCGCCTCCACGGCGACAGCCCCGGCTGCCGGCGATGCGCTCCCCGGCGCCACCGATCCGTCCGCGCCGCACGTCATCCTCGACAAGCCCTGATTCACGCGCCATGAACGCGGTCGACCAGCCGGCAGGCGCTGCGATGGCGCCGCAGGAGGTCTCGCTCGACGTCCTGCGCGAGAAATACGCCAAGGGTGAGGAAAGCAGCGTCCTCGACGTGCGCCGGCGCGTGGCGCGCGCCCTGGCGGCGCTCGAGCCGGAGGAATGGCGCGCCGATTTCGAAGAGCGCTTCCTCTGGGCCCAGGAACAGGGCTTCGTTCCGGCCGGGCGCATCAACTCGGCCGCCGGCCTGGGACTGCAGGCCACCCTCATCAACTGCTTCGTCCAGCCGGTAGGCGACTCCATCTCCGGCAGCGAAGACGGTTTGCCGGGCATCTATACCGCCCTGTCCGAGGCTGCCGAGACCATGCGCCGCGGCGGCGGCGTCGGCTACGACTTCAGCGCGATCCGCCCGATGGGCAGCAAGGTCCACGGCACCCGCTCGCGCGCCTCGGGACCGGTCTCGTACATGGAAGTGTTCGACGCCTCCTGCCGCACGGTGGAGTCGGCCGGCGCCCGACGCGGCGCCCAGATGGGCGTGCTGCGCATAGACCATCCCGACATCGAACGCTTCATCGCCGCCAAGGACGAAGGCGGGCTCACCAACTTCAACATCTCGGTCGGCGTGACCGACGCCTTCATGCGCGCGGTGGAAAGCGACGAGCTGTTCGAGCTGGTGCACCGCGCCGAGCCGGGCGACGAAGCTGCGGCCAATGCCTACTGCCGCGAGGACGGGCTCTGGGTCTATCGCCAGATCCGCGCGCGCGAACTGTGGGACCGGATCATCGCCTCGACCTACGACCACGCCGAGCCGGGCGTGCTGTTCGTCGACCGCATGAATCTCGAGAACAACCTGTGGTATGCGGAAGAGCTGCGCGCCACCAATCCCTGCGGCGAGCAGCCCCTGCCCAGCTACGGCTGCTGCGACCTCGGTTCGGTCAACCTGACCGCCTTCGTGGTGGACCCGTTCGGCGCCAACCCGTCTTTCGATTTCGAGCGCATGTGCGAAGTGGCGGCAATCGGCGTGCGCATGCTCGACCTGGTGCTGGACGCGACCGAATGGCCGCTGCCGCAGCAGGCCGCCGAGTCCAGGGACAAGCGCCGCATCGGCCTCGGTTTCCTGGGGCTGGGCAGCGCCCTGGTCATGCTGGGGCTGCGCTACGACTCCGACGAAGGCCGCGCCATGGCGGCGCGCATCGCCGAAACGCTGCGCGACGCCGCCTACGCGACCTCGGTGGCGCTGGCGCGCGAGAAAGGGGCCTTCCCGCTGTTCGACGCGGACCGCTACCTGGACGGCCAGTTCGTCGAACGCCTGCCCGACTGGCTGCGCGACGCGATCCGCAGCTACGGCATCCGCAACTCGCACCTGCTGTCGATCGCGCCGACCGGCACCATCTCGCTGGCCTTCGCCGACAATGCCTCGAACGGCATCGAACCGCCCTATTCCTGGACCTACCAGCGCAAGAAGCGCATGCCCGACGGCGCCATGCGCAGCTATGATGTCGAGGACCATGCCTGGCGCCTGTACCGCCAGATGGGACACGACATGGCGTCGCTGCCGCCGCAATTCGTGACGGCGCTCGAGATGCGCGCGATCGACCACCTGCGCATGGTGCAGGCGGTCCAGCCTTTCGTCGACACCGCGATCTCGAAGACCGTCAACGTGCCGGAAGACTATCCCTTCGAGGATTTCCGCGACCTGTACAGCCAGGCCTGGCACGCGGGCCTGAAGGGGCTGGCGACCTACCGTCCGAACACGGTGCTGGGCAGCGTGCTGTCGACGGCGCCGCAAGCGCCACAGGCCTCCCTGCCGGACGAGGACCCGCTGCAGAAGCGCTTCGAGCGCCGCCCGCTGGGCGAACTGGAATCGGTCACGTCCAAGATCGAATACTCGACCCAGGAAGGCCGCAAGACCGCCTACCTCACCGTCAGCTTCATCCGCGCCGACGGCATCCACGACGGCCGCAAGGTGACGGTGGAGCGGCCCTTCGAATTCTTCATGCCCTCGAATCAGCGCACCGGCGGCCAGCAGTGGATCACGGCCTCGATGCGCCTGCTGTCGATGGTGGCGCGCGCCGGCGGGCCGATCGCGCGGGCGCTGGCCGACATGCGCGACGTGGTCTGGGAAAAAGGCCCGGTGCGCTGCGGTTACCTCACCCGCGAGGACGGCACCCAGGTGCCGGTCTACCACGACTCGGAAGTGGCGGCGATCGCCTTCATGCTGCAGCGCGTGCTGATCCGGCGCGGCTTCCTGGACGCCTGGGGCAACCAGGTGCCGGTACCGGAGCTGGCGCGCCGCTTCGCCAGCCGCGGCGAGGGCGTGGCGCTCGAGGCCGAACCGCAGCCGCCGACCAGCTCGGGCGCCCTGCCCGCGGTCAGCGGCGCCAGGTGCCCGGAATGCGGCGCGCGGGCGCTGCGCAAGGTGGACGGCTGCACCCGCTGCGACGAGTGCCACTACGTGGGGGAATGCGGCTGAGGATGCATTCCTCCCCACTCCCGGCAGGCTAAAAAGTTTGCGCTAACATTTCTCCGAAATAATGTGATATGGTTGGCAACCCAACATAATGGTTGCGCAAACATGTTCACTCGGAAGATCAAAGGACTGCGCTGGTGGATGATCGGCCTGGTCATGCTGGGGGCGGTCATCAACTACCTGACCCGCAGCTCGCTGGCCGTCGCCGCGCCCACCCTGCTGAAGGAACTGGACATCAGCACCGCCGAGTATTCGTACATCACGGCGGCCTTCCAGGGTGCGATCATGCTGCAGCCGCTGTGCGGCTATGTGCTGGACGTGATCGGCCTGAAGTTCGGCTATGCGATGTTCGCGGTGGCCTGGTCGATCATCTGCATGCTGCACGGCTTCGCCACCAACTGGCAGACGCTGGCCGTGCTGCGCGGCTTGCTGGGCCTGGCGGAAGGCTCGGCCAACCCGGCCGGCATGAAGGCGGTATCCGAATGGTTCCCGGCCAAGGAGCGCGGCATGGCGGGCGGCATCTACAACATCGGCGCCTCGTTCGGCTCGATGCTGGCGCCGCCGCTGGTGGTGTGGGCCATCCTGCATTACAACTGGCAGTCCGCCTTCGTCATCACCGGAGCGCTCGGCCTGGTGTGGGTGGCGATCTGGCTGCTGCTCTACGATGCGCCGGCGCGCCACCGGCGCTTGTCAAAAGGCGAGGCGCAGCACATCGCCGCCGGCCAGGAGCAGCACCTGGAGGGCGACGGCAAGCGCCCTTCCGTCTCCAGCATCGTCAAACAGCGCAACTTCTGGGGCATCGCGCTGCCGCGCTTTCTCGCCGACCCGGCCTGGGGCACGCTGGCGTTCTGGGTTCCCCTGTACCTGACGACGGTGCGCGGCTTCGACCTGAAGCAGATCGCCATGTTCGCCTGGCTGCCCTTCCTCGCCGCGGACCTGGGCTGCCTGTTCGGCCCCACCGTGGTGCTGTGGCTGCAGAAGCGCGGGGTGCGCCTGATCAACGCGCGGCGCGGCGCCTTCACGCTGGGCGCGATCATGATGATGGGCGTGGCTTTCGTCGGTTTCGTGGACGACGCCTATGCGGCGATCGCCCTGCTCAGCCTTGCCGGCTTCGCGCACCAGACCCTGTCGGTCACCGTGATCACCATGTCGTCCGACCTGTTCCGCCGCAACGAAGTGGCCACCGTGGCCGGCATGTGCGGCACCTTCGGCAACCTGGGCCTCCTGATCTTCTCGCTCCTGATTGGCGGCTTGATGAGCAGCGTGGGCTACACGCCCTTCTTCGTCAGCCTGGCAGTGCTGGACCTGGTCGCTGCCGTGCTGCTCTGGACCCTGGTGCGCGAGCCACGCCACGCCGAACTTCCCATCAAGGAAACAGCATGATCCAGAATCCGATTCTGCCCGGCTTCAACCCCGACCCGTCCATCGTGCGCGTGGGCGAGGATTACTACATCGCCACCTCCACTTTCGAGTGGTATCCGGGCGTGCAGATCCACCATTCGCGCGACCTGGCCAACTGGCGGCTAGCAAGCCGCCCCTTGAACCGCGCCAGCCAGCTGAACATGCTCGGCGCGCCCGACTCCTGCGGCGTGTGGGCGCCCTGCCTCACCTATGCCGACGGCCTGTTCTGGCTGATCTACACCGACGTCAAGCGCTACGGCCGCACCTCCACCGGCGGCGCGACCGGCAGCGCGTCCTTGCGCGACTTCCACAACTACCTGGTCACCAGCCCCAGCATCGACGGTCCCTGGTCGGACCCGGTATACCTGAACAGCAGCGGCTTCGATCCTTCCCTGTTCCATGACGACGACGGGCGCACATACCTGCTCAACCAGTTGTGGGACCACCGTCCCGGCGGCAAGCGCTTCGCCGGCATCGTGCTGCAGGAGTATTCGGTCGAGGAGCGCAAGCTGGTCGGACAGCGCGAGAACATCTTCAAGGGCACGGCGCACGGCCTGACCGAGGCGCCGCACCTGTACAAACGCGCGGGCTACTACTACCTCTTGACCGCGGAAGGCGGCACCGGCTGGAACCATGGCGTGACGATGGCGCGCTCGCGCGCCTTGCGCGGACCCTACGAGCTGCATCCGGACGTGACCATCCTCACCTCGCGCAACCGGCCGGACGCGCCGCTGCAGCGCGCGGGCCATGCGGACCTGGTGGATACGCCTGACGGCGACACCTGGATGGTCTACCTGTGCGGCCGTCCGCTGCGCAACCGCGGCACCTGCACGCTGGGACGCGAGACGGCGATCCAGCCGATGCTCTGGGGCGAGGACGGCTGGCTGCGCACCCGCGACGGCCGCGGCACGCCCGAGTTGCAGGCGGAGGCGCCGCAACTGGCGGCGCATCGCTTCCCGCCCGAACCGATGCGCGAAGACTTCGACGGCCCGCAGCTGCCGCTCGCCTTCCAGTGGCTGCGCACCCCGTGGCCAGACGAGATTTTAAGCCTGGACGCACGCCCGGGCCACCTGCGCCTGTTCGGCCGCGAATCCATCGGCAGCCAGTTCCGCCAGGCCCTGGTGGCGCGCAGGCAGACGGCGCATTGCTACAGCGCCGCCACGGTCGTCGAGTTCGAACCGCAGCACTACCAGCAGGCGGCGGGCCTGGTGTGCTACTACGGCGCGGCCAAGTTCCATTACCTGTACCTGAGCCACGACGAGGACCTGGGCAAGCACCTGCGCGTGATGAGCAGCCTGCCGAACCACATGCAGTCCGATGCCTTCAGCGCGCCGATTCCCGTGCCGGCGGGCGTGCCTGTGGAGCTGCGCGTGGAGGTCGACGAGGAGCGGCTGCTGTTCGGCTATCGCCTGCCCGGAGATGAATGGCAATGGCTGCCGCAGGGCTTCGATGCCAGCATCCTGTCGGACGAGGCATCGGCGCCCGGGCAGCCCAATTTCACCGGGGCCTTCGTGGGCATGGCCTGCCAGGACATGGCCGGAACCAGCCTGCATGCCGATTTCGACTGGTTCGATTACCGCGAACGTCCGCTCGCGGCCGACCCACGCGCCGCGACCTGAGGCATACTGGGCAGCTCATCAATTCCTGAACCTGCCATGCCTTACATCGCACTCAAGCACCTGCACGTCACCTTCGTGGCCCTGAGCGGCCTGCTGTTCCTGGTCCGCGGCATCTGGATGCTGCGCGCCTCGCCGAACCTGGAGCAGCGCTGGGCCAGGATCGTGCCGCACATCGTCGACACCCTGCTGCTCGCCAGCGCCATCGGACTGGCGGTGGTGAGCCATCAGTATCCGGGACAGATGCCATGGCTGACGGCCAAGGTGGTCGGCCTGGTGGCCTACATCGTGCTCGGCACCATTGCGCTCAAGCGCGGCCGGACCCAGGGCCTGCGCACCGCGGCTTTTGTGGGGGCACTGGCCTGCTTCGCCTATATCGTGGCGGTGGCGGTCACGAAGAATCCGCTGCTCGTCATGTAAATAAAGCAGCCCTCGCTCGAGAGGGCTGCGCGGCCATCGCGCCTCAGCCCTGCCCTCAGTCGACGCTGACCGCCTTGCGGTTGTCGCGCGAAACGCGGTCGATCATCTTGTTGTACGGGTCGACCCCGACCTCGAAAGGCTTTTCCTTGACCGTGACGGTCACGACCGGCTTGTCGCCCTCGAGCATGCGCTTTTCCAGCAGCAGCACCCGCTCGTCCTGCTCCTTGGCGCCCGGGGCTCGTGCGAACACGCCGATCTCCACCGGCTCGTCGTAGGCGCGCGGCGTTTCCTTGCCGCGGCCGTCGGCTTCCATCTTTGCCAGGTGCAGCTGCATGGTCACGTCCCACTGGCCGTCGGCGCGCTTGACCGCCTTCGCATCGAGGATGCGGTTATCGTAGAAGACGATCTTCTCGAACAGGTCGGCGATCAGGGCATGCTTGTCCACCGGCGCTTCGGCGCGGATATACCCGAGCAGCTCCGCGGAGGTGGTGAACGGCGACTCCTGGTAGCCCTTGTCCTCTAAGTACCGCTTCAGCGCGCGGTTCAGTGCCGCCTCGCCGATCTCGTCGCGCAGACGGTAGAACACCAGGCTGCCCTTGCGGTAGTGGATGTAATCCTGGTTCTCCACCTTGTACAAGGGCAGCTCCTCGATCCGCTCGCCGCCGCGCGAGCTGAGGTAACGGTCGAGCTCATAGCGGAGGAAGCGGCGCATCTGGTGGCGTCCGTATTCCTTTTCCATCACCATCAGCGCCGAGTACTGCGACAGCGACTCGATCAGCATGCTCGCGCCTTGCACGTTGGCGGCAGTTACCTGGTGACCCCACCACTGGTGCGCCATTTCATGCGCCGTCACGTAAAACACATAATCGATGGCCTCCTTGTCGCGCAGGTCGGCGATGAAGCCGATCGACTCCGAGAACGGGATGGTGTTGGCGAACGACTGCGCGAAGGTCTGGTAGTTGGGGAACTCCAGGATGCGCACCTGCTTGTGCTGGTAGGGCGTGAACTGGCTGGTGAAGTAATCCAGCGACTTCCGGGTGGCCATGATCATGCGGTCCACGTTGTACGCATGCTTGCGGTCGTGGTAGACCTCGATCGGGATGCCCTTCCAATCGCCCTTCTTCACCTGCCAGTCGGCCGAGAGATAGGCGAAGAAGGGCATCATCTTCTGGTCCATCTTGTACTGGTAGTAGTTGCGGCCGTTTTCCTTACACGACTTCTGCAGGTAGCCCGGCGCCAGCGCGATCTGGTCGCCGCTGGTCGAGACCGTGGTCTCGAAACTGATCCAGTCCGCTTCCGGTCCGAACATCGAGTGCCGACGCGCCGCCGTGTTTTCCAGCTTGGCCATGCGCTCGGGTTCGCCGAGGCCGCGCTTGCGGCGTTCGTTGCGGTCCTGCAGTTCGGCGCCCGGCTGGTAGCCCAGCTGCGGGAAGAAGGCGCGGTTGTTGAAGAAGGTCCCGTTCAGGTTGATCACATCGGCGTCGCCACCGTTCGAGAAGCCGGGACGGCGCACGTCGACGACGAATTCCAGCGGCAGGCGCGCGCCGGGCTGCATTGGCTGCGCCAGCTTCAGGATGCTGAAGCCGGACTCCTTGTCGTTCACCACTACCTGGTGGGCCGGCAACTTCCCCCAGGTGGTCACGACGTCGGGGTTGACCTGCAGCGGCAGGGAGTCGACCGGCTTGCCGGTCTTGTTCTCCAACACATAGCTGCCCCGGATCATGACGCGGCGCTGTTCCGGGTAGATGTCCACCGCGGCGCGCACGTCGGTCACCTTGGCATGCGGCAGGTCCTTGTACTGGCGATAGGCCTTCTCGTAGCGGGCCTGCTTGTCCATGCGGACGTCGCCCGCCTCGTACCTGGCCAGGGTATTGGTGTTATGGAAGATCCATCCGCCCAGCGCGACGACCCCGACGGTGCAGATGGCCAGCGCCACGCCGGCGCCGCCCTTCAAGCGTCGCCCCGCTTCGCGTACGCGATCGCGCCACGCAAAGGACAGGCCGCGCACCCAGAAGGCCTGGGCCACGATCAGCAGCGCGACGGTGAACAGGCTCCAGTACGCGGCGAACCAGGCCCACCCTTCGATGAAGTGGCCGAAGCCGTTCATGTCGGAGTACGGGGTGCGCGGCATGCCGGCGAAGTCGTACAGGTTGTGCTCGAAGTGCATCACGCTGGCCACGAGCTGGAACACGATCAGCAGGATCACCAGCAGGTAGCCGATGAACTTGTTGTTCGACACGACCTGCAGCACCACCGCGAACAGTCCCAGCAGGACGAAAGGAAGCCCGCCGATCAGCATGCCCTTCAGGTAAACCGTCGGTTCGACCGGCGCGCCGCCCTTGACCAGCTGGATCACGATCGCCGCCAGCACACCGGTGAGCAGGAAGGCCAGCACCACGCCCGCCAGGGCCAGGCTCTTGGCCACCAGCGGCGCCCAGTTCGGCATCGGCATGGCGTCGCTCACGTCGGCGATCCTGGCCTGGCGCTCCTTGAAGATCAACTCGCCCGCGTAGAAGGTGACGATGATGAGCAGCATGAAGGTGAAGCTGCCGTTGAGCAGCTCGACCATCAGGTGGGTCATCGGATAGACGGTGGTGCCGAAGATCTCGCCCATCTGGCTCGCCGCGCCCACCAGGTTGAGCACGCTGAACAGCAGCATGACCAGGAAGGGCACGCTCCTGAACACTGCAGCTGCGTCAAAAGCGAGGATGTGCCAGCACTGGATCCAGCGCGTGGAGGTCTTGAAACGCGGCTCGATGCGCGGCAGCTTCATGTGTGCCGGCGCCTGCGCCGCCTGGGACAGCGCCTTGGCCTTGCCGAACAGGCGCTTGCCGGTGCCGGCGCGCTGCGGCTTGAACAGCGCCAGCGTCAGGCCGAACAGGACCAGCGCGACTGCGCTCCACAGCAGCCGGTTGGCCAGCACGTAACCGCCGATGTCCGGCAGGCCCGCGTTGCGCTCCGCGGCGGAGAAGTAGCGCGTGGCGCGCGACAGCGCCCTGCCGCCGAAGGGATCGGACAGGACGGCGACCCACTCGTTGTTGATATCCGAGGTGAAGTTGCCGGCCACGATATACAGGACGAGGAAGGCCAGCACGCCAACGTAGACCAGCATGATCGAACGCGTGGTCGCGGCCAGCAGCATCAACAGGGCACCGATCAGGAGCAGGTTCGGCAGCACCAGCACGGCCAGTCCCCACAGGTAGGCGTGGGCCGGGAAGGGGCCGACACGCTGCGCATCGACCCAGGGCATCAGGGGGCCGAGCATCATGCCCACGAGGATGCCGGCGAAGATGACCAGGCAGGCCAGCAGGCCGGCGGCGAAGCGGCCGACCAGGTAGTCGCGCTTCTTCATCGGCGTGGCGAACAGCATGTCGGAGATGCCGACCTCGCTGTCGCGCAGCACGGAGCCCGAGATGAAGATGGTGACGACGAACATCGACATCAGGCTGAAGACGCCGAGCATCTGAGCGACCACGACCGGTGCATTGCGGTTGACGTTGCCGATGGCGCCGCCGACCTGGATCGCGTCGGTGGTGGAAGCGCCGAAGGCCAGCGCGCCGAAGATCAGCGCGCAGACCCAGAGCAGCGGCTGGCGCAGCTGGGTCGCCAGTTCGAACTTGAAGAATTCCCTCAACATGATGTCCCCTCAGGCCGCGACGGTGGGTGCGGCCACGGCTGCCGGCGATGCCGCGCCAGCAGCCGGCGCCGTGCGGCTGGCATTGCGGATCTGCAGGAAGTACACGTCTTCGAGGTCCGGCTCGACGCTGACGAAGCCATCGTCCGGCTGGGATTCGGCGAACACGTTGATTTGCGGGCGGCCGCCCACCAGGCGGGTGGAGAGGACGTTGAAGCGCTCCTGATACAGCGCCAGCTCGTCCTGGCTGACGGTGCGGCGCCAGACGTGGTTCTTGAGCGTATCGATGGCCGCCTGCGGTTCGCCCTGCAGCAGCACGGTTCCCTTGGCGATCATGGCCATGCGCGGACATAAGTCGGTGACGTCCTCCACGATGTGGGTGGACAGGATGACGACCACCTGCTCGCCGATCTTGGCCAGCAGGTTCAGGAAGCGGTTGCGTTCGTCCGGATCGAGGCCGGCCGTGGGCTCGTCGACGATCACCAGGCGCGGCGCGCCGAGCAACGCCTGGGCGATGCCGAAGCGCTGGCGCATGCCGCCCGAATAGGTGCCGAGTGCGCGCTTGCGCGCATCCCAGAGATTGGTCTGCAGCAGCAGCGCTTCGACGGCTTCCTTGCGCTCGCCCTTGCCGGTCAGCCCCTTGAGGACGGCGAAGTGATTCAGCAGCCGTTCCGCACTCACCTTCTGGTAGACGCCGAAATCCTGGGGCAGGTAGCCGAGCTGGCGGCGCAAGCCTTCCTTGTCCTTCAGGACGTCGAGGCCGTGGAAATGGATGCTTCCGCTATCGGGATCCTGCAGCGTGGCGATGGTGCGCATCAGCGAGGACTTGCCGGCGCCGTTCGGCCCCAACAGCCCGAACATCCCGTTGGGGATGTCGAGGCTGACATCGTTGATGGCCCTGACGCCATTGGCATAGGTCTTGTTGAGCTGCTTGATCGATAGCATCTGCTGGTCTCCAGGTTCCGTTGATGAGTTCGCTGCCTTGCCGCCGGCGGGACGAAGCAAGGCAAGTATTGCCGTGCAGATAATGTACAGATACTAGAATGCAATGACAGATTTTTTGCGACCAGCGACGGGAAACCGGGGACGAATGACGTTTTTTTGTCGTAGGCAAACATCGAAAAGGCGGCCTTGATCCAGGCTGCATAGGCATGCGCGCCACGCTCCTGCCAGGCAATACGAACGAGGACGGCGCTGCCTTGGCCCAGACCGGCGATAATCCTGGCATGCGATCCCATTCGCCTCAACCACACAATCACTTCACATGAACAATTTCAACGATGTTCCACTGGAATTCTTCCAGGACTATCCAGAACCGGGCGTCAATTTCATCGACGTCGGCTGCATTTTCGATAACCCGGAACATTGGCGCATCGCGATCGACACCCTGCACGCGCAGACCGATGACTTGCACTTCGATTTCATCCTGGCCATGGACGCGCGCGGATTCATGATCGCCGGCGCGCTCGCGCTGGAGCACAAGGTCGGCTTCGCCATGGCGCGCAAGGCAGGTAAATTGCCCGGCAAGTCGATCAGCATCGATTACAAGCGCGAATACGGCAGCGCGACCATCGAGATCCAGCCGGAGCGGATCAAGGGCCAGCGCGTGCTGATCGTCGACGACGTGCTGGCCACCGGCGGCACCATCGAAGCGGCAGCCTCCCTGCTGCGCCAGATCGGCAAAGAGGTGGTCGGCGCGGCCGCCCTGTTCGACATCGCATTCTTCAAGGACAAGCGCGCGCTGACCATGCCGGTCGTGACCCTGCGGGACGTCTGAGGCCTGCGCGGTGAAATGAGCGCACGCTTGGGTGCGCTCAACGAAGTTTGTTCGAAGCGGTGACACCATCCTGCGAGTCCCCACTTGTCAGGAAGCCCATGAGCCTCGCCGTGTTACGAAGCCGCGCCCTCGCCGGCATGGACGCGCCCGCGGTCAATGTCGAAGTCCACCTGGCCAACGGCCTCCCCGCCTTCACCATCGTCGGCCTGCCCGATGCCGAGGTACGCGAAGCCAAGGACCGCGTGCGTGCGGCGCTGCAGAACTCCGGCTTTACCATTCCCCCGCGCCGCATCACCGTCAACCTGGCGCCAGCCGACCTTCCGAAGGAATCCGGCCGCTTCGACCTGGCGATCGCGCTCGGCATCCTGGCGGCATCGCAGCAGATCCCGGCCGAGGCGCTGGCGCGCTACGAGTTTGCCGGCGAGCTGTCGCTGTCCGGCGAACTGCGGCCGATCCGCGGCGCGCTGGCGATGAGCTTCGCCATGCGGCGCGAGAGCGAAGACCAAGCGCGCGCCTTCGTCCTGCCACTGGCGAATGCCGACGAGGCCGCGCTGGTGAGCGACGCCGCAATCTACCCGGCGCGCACTCTGCTCGAGGTGTGCGCCCACTTCGTGCGCGGTGCGGGCGCTGCCCCGCTGGCGCGCCACCGCGGCCAGGCGCCAGCAAGCGCCATCGACTATCCCGATTTCGCGGAAGTGAAAGGCCAGCAGACCGCCAAGCGCGCGCTGGAGGTGGCGGCGGCGGGTACGCATTCGGTGCTGCTGATCGGGCCGCCGGGCGCGGGGAAAAGCATGCTGGCCTCGCGCTTCGCCGGCCTGCTGCCGCCGATGAGCGAGGAACAGGCGCTGGAGTCCGCCGCGGTACAGTCGATCGCCGGCAGCTTCTCGCCGCAGCGCTGGGGCCGGCGGCCGTTTCGCAGCCCGCATCACAGCGCCTCGAGCGTCGCCTTGGTGGGCGGCGGCAGCCCGCCGCGTCCGGGCGAGGTCTCGCTGGCCCACCACGGCGTGCTCTTCCTCGACGAATTACCGGAGTTCGACCGGCGCGTGCTGGAAGTGCTGCGCGAGCCGCTCGAATCGGGCCAGATCACGATCTCGCGCGCGGCGCACCAGGCCGACTTCCCGGCGCGCTTCCAGCTGGTGGCGGCGATGAACCCCTGCCCCTGCGGCTGGCTCGGACACGTGTCCGGCAAATGCCGCTGCACGCCAGAAAGCGCGCAGCGCTACCAGGACCGCGTCTCCGGCCCCCTGCTCGACCGCATCGACATCCAGCTGACGGTGGCGGCCATGCCGGCGGAGAGCATCGGCGCCCAGGCCGACGGCGAGAGCAGCGCCGCGATCTCCGCACGCGTGGCGCAGGCGCATGCGCTGCAGCTGACGCGCCAGGGCAAGCCGAACCAGGGCCTGGCGCCGCGCGAGATCGACCGCTACTGCCGCCCGGACGCGGCCGGCGAACGCCTGCTGCGCGCCGCGATGCAGCAGCTGCACTGGTCGGCGCGCGCCTACCACCGCGTGCTCAAGGTGGCGCGCACGGTGGCCGACCTGGGCGGCGCGCAGCACGTCGCGGCCGAGCATATCGCGGAAGCGATCCAGTACCGGCGCGCCTTCAAGGCGTGACGGCAGGGAGTATCCGCAGGGCGCGCCTCCTGTTACCATCGTGGCATGCACATCAAACAACTTGTCCTCGCTTCGCTGTCCGCGGTCCTGCTGGCGGGCTGCTCGCCCACTTATAACTGGCGCGACTACACCAGCGCCGAAGGCGCCTTCAAGGTGCTGTTCCCGGCCAAGCCGGCGACGCACACGCGCGGCATCGACCTGGGCGGCATCAAGGTCGACATGACGATGACCGCCGCCGAGGTGGAAGGCACGACCTTCGCCGTCGGCACCGCGGTGGCGCCGGATGCGGCCCTGGCCCAGGCCACCCTGCCCGCGATGCGCCAGGCCCTGCTGCGCAATATCGGGGCCAGCGATGCCGCGGAAAAGAACGGCGCGACGCCCGCCGGCGCGACGCTCGACGTCGACGCGGTCGGCAAGGGCAACAGCGGCCCGGTGCGCCTGGTCGGGCGCTTCGTCGCGAAAGGCACGCGCGTGTACCAGGTGATCGTGGTGGGCACACCGGGCGCGATGCCGCCCGAGCACACCGAGCAGTTCCTGTCCTCGTTCAAGCCGCAATGATGGCGGACACTGCCCCGGCATTGCGGACCAGCGGCCTGTCCAAGTCCTTCGGCCGTCCGGCGGTCGATGGCCTCGACCTGGAGGTGCGCCGCGGCGAGCTGTACGCCCTGCTCGGCCCGAACGGCGCCGGCAAGACCACGACGCTGCGCATGGTGACCGGACTGGTGGCGCCGGATGCCGGCCGCATCGAGGTGCTCGGCATCGACCTGGCGCAGGCGCCACTCGATGCCAAGCGCCGGATGGCCTACCTGCCGGACGATCCCATGTTGTACGGGAAGCTCAAGCCGACCGAATACCTCGAGTTCGTGGCCGGCCTGTGGGGCGTGGAGGCGCGCGCCGCCGAGCCGCGCGCACGCGAGCTGCTCGACTGGCTCGACCTGAGCCCGCACGCGCACGAACTGACCGAAGGGTTTTCGCGCGGAATGAAGCAGAAGCTGGCGCTGGCCGGCGCGCTGATCCACGAACCGGAACTGCTGATCCTCGACGAACCGCTGACGGGACTGGACGCGGCCGCCGCGCGCCAGGTCAAGGACCTGCTGCTGTCCCATGTGGCCAAGGGCGGCACCGTCATCCTCACCACCCACATCCTCGAGGTGGCGGAACGGCTGGCACAGCGCATCGGGATCATACGCGAGGGGCGCCTGATCGCCGAGGGCACGCTGGCCGAGCTGCGCGAGCGCACCAGCGGCGGCAGCCTCGAGGACGTGTTCCTGCAGCTCACCGCGCAGCCATGAGCGCATGTTTATGAGCGCACAAGCGGGCAGCATCCCCTGGCTGTTGCGGCACGAGCTGCGGCTCATGTGGTTCAGCGCGGGCTCGAGCAAGTCGGAGAAGTCGCAACGGCGTCCCGGGCTGGCCGGACTCGCCGTCGTCGGGCTGGCCTGGCTGGCCCTGCACGCGATTGCCTTGTTTGTCGTGTGGCGCACCGCCGGCATCGATCTGCGCGATCCGCGGGTGCTGGTCGCGGTGAGCGCCCTGCTGTACGGCAGCATGACCTTCATGCTCTCCAGCGCCCTGAAGTCGAGCGTGCTGGTGCTGTTCGAACGGGGCGACCTCGACCTGCTGCTGTCCTCGCCCCTGCCCTCGCGCAGCATCTTCACCGTCCGCCTCGGCACGGTGGCTGCAGGTACTGCCGCCCTCTACCTGTTCTTCCTGGCGCCCTTCGCCCATGCGGGCGCACTGCTCGGCCACGTGGGCTGGCTCGCCGTCTATCCAGTCCTGCTGGGAACCGCGACGATCGTCGCCTGCGCCGCCATGCTGATGACGCTCGGGCTGGTGCGGCTCATCGGCGCGCGGCGCACGCGCATCGTCGCGCAGGTGATCGGCGCCCTGGCCGGCGCACTGATCTTCATCCTGTCCCAGCTGTTCGCGCAGTTTTCGCGCTCGATGGAGACGCGCGCCGCGGCCGCGTTTGCGCGTGCCTTCGCCGAGGACGGCGCACTGGGGGCCGGAAGCCCGGTCTGGCTGCCGGGCCGTGCGCTGCTGGGCGAGCCACTGCCCCTGCTGGGCCTCGTGGCCCTGGCGGCGGCAGTCTTCGTGTTCACCGCGGCGCGGACCCACCGGTTCTTCGTCCATGGCCTGCAGCAGGCTGCGTCGTCCAGCCGCGCGGCGCGCCGGCCGGCGGGCGGCCTGCGCTTTGGCTTCGGCCGCAGCCTGTTCACGACGATGCTGCTCAAGGAATGGCGCCTGATCCTGCGCGACCCGCAGCTGATCTCGCATGTCGCGCTGCAGCTGATCTATCTGCTGCCGCTGTTCTTCATCATCTTCAAACGCAGCGAGGTGCAGCTGCCTGCCATGGCGGCCGGGCTGACGCTGCTGTGCAGTTCACTGACCGCGTCCCTGGCCTGGATTATCTTGTCGGCGGAAGACGCGCCCGACCTGTTGCGCCTCTCGCCCGCGCCGCCAGGCACCGTGCGCAATGCCAAGCTGGCAGCGGCGGTGCTGCCCTGCCTGGTCCTGGTACTGGCGCCGCTGGCCTGGCTGATCGTGCGTGCGCCGCTCGCTGGACTGGGAGCTGCGGGGGCCGTGACCGGCGCCGTATGCGCGTCGGCGGTGATCGTGCACTGGTGCGGCCGTCCGGGTTTGCGCAGCGATTACGTGGCGCGTGGGAAGGGCGATCTCCTGAGCTCGATCCTCGGGATGTTCAACAGCCTGTCCTGGGGCGCGCTGGCTTGGTGCCTGGCGTCGATTGCAGCCGGCCCGACCGATCGGACCGTGGTCGGCGCAGCCTTCGCGGCGATGGGTGCACTGGCAACCCTGGGCATGTCCCGGCTCTTTCGCCGGCCACGCCCCTGAGTGCGTGCGCGGGATGAAAGCATTTCCAAGACGTGTTATCGTTTAGTCACTAACAAATCAATGGGCACAGCTATGTTGATTACATTCAAATGTAAATCCTATCCTGAGGTTCTGATGTACCAGGAACACGCCAAACGTATCCTGGACCTGCTGCACAAGGATACGGAACGCGGCGTCATCACCGCGGAAGAAGCACCTCGCGCGGTCGCGCTGCTCGAGGGCGAAATCGAGGAAAGCCGCAAGCACCAGATTTCCGAACAAGTCGAGCGCGACGTGCAGGCCCACCATGGCGAAAACGAAGATAACGAGCACGAACCGATCGAAGTCGTGACCTTCTCGACGCGCGCATTCCCGCTGCTGGAAATGCTGCGCTCCGCCCGCGACCAGCATACCGACGTCCTCTGGGGCGTCTAAACGCGCTTTCGGTAGGCCGATGAGCGGGGCGCAGCCCCGCTTTTTTCATGTCTGCCCGCCACGCGTGCAATGGCGTGTAACGCGCAGGGTCCGGGGCTGTCAAACGACGCGGGGAGAACGCCGTCGGCATCGATGACACGTTTCCCCTGGCGAAGCGGCGCCGCACGGTGCGCCGTCATCGAAGACGGAGACGACCATGAGCCTGGTCCTTGCCTCGTCCGATTTCAGCGCGGGAGGCAGCATTCCTGTGGAGCACACCTGTGACGGCGCCGACCGTTCGCCCTCACTGTCCTGGTCGGGCGCACCGGCTGCTGCCAGAAGCTTTGCGCTGGTGATCGACGATCCGGATGCGCCCGACCCGGCGGCGCCCAAAATGACATAGGTACACTGGGTTCTCTATAACATTCCGCCCGAAGCGAACGGGCTGAGCGGCGGCGTTCCCGAAGCCGAACTGCCGAGGGGGACACGGAGCGGCCTGAACGATTGGAAAAGAACGGCTTACGGGGGCCCCTGTCCGCCGGTGGGCAGGCACCGCTACTTCCACAAGCTGTATGCATTGGATGTAGTGCTGCCGGATCTCGGACACCCGACGAAGAAGCAACTGGAGCAGGCCATGCTGGGCCACATCCTGGAGCAATGTGAGCTGGTGGGAACGTATGAGCGCTCGCAAGCGTCCCGCTAGGTAGCGCAGAAAAGCAAAAAGCCCGCTCAGACTTAACTGAGCGGGCTCTGCATATAACTAGCCTG
>JAEAMF010000383.1_pt1 | contig 58842 bp, 45 predicted proteins | sample 8958721 | NCBI WGS metagenome assembly JAEAMF01 (sample SAMN16933255, study PRJNA681124) | bioreactor sludge metagenome | isolation source: anaerobic bioreactor treating anionic surfactant - SDBS | place: India: Bengaluru | collected 2019-02-28
CGCCTGCCGGCCGTGCTGGTGGTTCTCAAATTCGAGTTATCGCAGCCGGAGAACTTCCCCGATGTCGGTTCCGGGGAACGCGGCCAGCTGGCGGCCATCCTGGACGATTCCCGCCTGGTGCTGGACTACACGGGCGCGCAGGAACGGATGGCCGTGACCCGCGGCGGCCAGGCCATCGACGGGAACCTGGTGCGCTTCGACCAGGCCGCCTTCTACGTCTCGGGCGCCCCCCGGCCGGCCCACGAGATCGCCCGGATCATCCTCCATGAACTGGGGCACGTCTGGCAGCTGCGGCACGGTTCGGTTACCCGGTATCTGTTCAAGGAGAGTCTCCCGGAGTACCTGGAAGCGAACCTTCCCGCGGCGAACTTTTCCGCCGCCGTCCTGGAGCGGGTAACCGCCCTGCTGGCCGGGAAAGCCCCGGACAACGATTCCGTCCGCTTCGGTCCGGATGAAGCCGCCTGGGAGGGAACCTGGGAAGTGACCAGCCACTGGACCAAGCCGGCCGGGAAGTCGAAGACATCGGCGACCTGGCGCTTCACCGTGGAAGCCCTCGGGGGCGGCAAGTGCCGGATCCAGGCCGGCCGCAACGAATTTTTCGGGACGATCGAGGATGGCGACCTGCACTGGACGGATCCCGGGCTGGGGGTGCACCAGATCGTGCACTACATTTTTTGGCGCGATGGCGACGGGCTCACCGGCGTGTTCGACGGCAAGGACCGGGCCGGGCAGGAGATCGCGGGCGATTACGAGGGCCAGCGGATCGAGTAGGGTGGAAGCCCGCCTCCGTCCAATGAGAGCGCGGCGCATGCCATCGTGCCGCCGCGCGCCCGGGCTCTCATTTTATTGATCACCGGTTGCCGGGACTGGTGACCGGCCGGTTTTCCTCCGCCCACGCCTAGCGCGGGCGGCAGTGGACGCAGGCGCCGGCCCAGTTGGAGTCGATATGGTTCGGGGATACGATCTCCACACGGGCCCTCTGGATGGCGAGCACCGGGTTCCAGACCGTGAGCGTCCAGTCATAATAGACCGGCTTGGTCTCGGCGCGGTCGAAATGGATGATCGTTTCGGGGGTGCGGAAGCCGTCGCTGCGCAGCCAGGTGAACTTCACGTCGCAGGCGCCGTCGGTGGTGATGTCGGCATGGAACTTCAAGGTGAGCGGGCACTGGTATTTCGCGGGGATGGCGCGGATGTAATTCTTCACCTTGGTGACGCCGATGCCGTGAGCCAGGGCCGGGATGAGGGCAAGGCCCAGCATCAGGATTCCCAGTCGTCTTTTCATGCATCCTCCTGGGAAAGAGATATGCGGCTCTCGGGAATATCTCAGGCGAAGCCGGCTTCCCCCTCCACTTCTCCTGAGCCGCCCGGCCCCCGCTCCGGCAAGCGCCGCGCCCGGATATTCGCGTCCCTCGCGGATGGAATCCGACTTTTTATTTTCAGGTTTATCAAAATGGCGAAAACCAATCCGCCGTCCCTCAAGGCTCCCGGATTTTTCCTGCCGCCTCCAGGGCGCTCTCCGTCCCGATGCTTCGCAGGGCGCGGACGATGATCTCCCGGTAATTCGGGTCGGCGCCCTGGAGCGCTTCGGTCAATGGCCCGACGGCCCGGGCATCCCGGATCCTTCCTAATGCCTCGGCGGCCGCCATGCGCATGCCCCGGTTGTCGTTCCTCAGGACGGCGATCAGGGGCTCGACCGCCCGGGGGTCGAGGATGTCGCTGAAGGACTGGGCGGCGACGTAGCGCCGGGTATCGTCCTGGCTCGCCAGGGCGGCGATCAGCGGCGGGACGGAGCGCGGGTCCTTGATCCGCCTCAGAACACCAGCGGCGAAAAAGTACACGTAGCGGTCCTTGGACTCCTGGAGAAGGGCGATCAAAGGCTCAACGGCAGGCGCGCCGATCCCGGCCAACGCCTCGGCGGCCTGACCGCGAAAATGGAGGAGCGCATTGAGGTCCTCCTCCCCGGCCCTGTCCTGCAATGCCGAAATCAGGGGCCCCATGGCCCTGGCATCCCCGATTTCCTTCAAAGCATACACGGCATTGAGGCGGATCCAGGGGTGGCCGTCCCGAAGCGCGGCGATGAGGGGATCCACGGCGGGCTCGCCGATGCGGCCCAACGCCTGATAGGCACGAAAGCGGACGTTGGGATCCGCGTCCTTCATGATGGCGATGAGCGGGGCGATGGCGCGGGGGTCCCTGATCTCGCCCAATGCCTGCGCGGCATGCTGCCGGCGCCGCGCGTCCTTGTCCCCCAGCGCGGCCGCAAGCGCGCCGAAAGCGGGCCTGCCGAGCAGCCCCAGCGCCGTGACGGCGGCGGCGCGGATATCGGGATCATCGTCGCCCAGCACGGAAATCAGCGGCTGGACGGCGCGGGCATCACGCAGTTCCCCCAGCCCCTTCACCGCCTGCAGCCGGACGGAGCCTTCGCGGTCGCTGAGCAGGGCGCCGGCCAGCGGCTGGAAGGCGCGGCCATCTTTCATCCTGCCCAGCGCCGCTGCAACCTGGACGCGCACCTCAGGCCGCGGGTCATTCAGGGCCGCAATCAGTGGGGTGACGGCGCGGGCGTCGGCGATGAGCCCCAGGGCCTGCGCGGCATACAGGCGGACGGCCGGGCTGTCGTCCTTCAGGGAGGCGATCAGCGGCCGGACCGCCGCCGCCCCGATGCGCGCCAATGCCCGCACCGCGTCCTGTCGGGCCTGGCCGTCCTCCTCCCGCAGCGCGGCGATCTGGGGCTCGACGGCATCCTCCCGCACGCGGGCGGTCACGGCGTTGGAGCGCAGGCCGGCGATGGGGGTCAGCGGCCGCTTTTTCGCCGCTTCAAGCTCGCTTTCAAGGTGCAGCACTGGAAACGCCGGCGTGGCGTACGCGGCCTGCAGGCCGTAGGAGCCGCCGGTCATGGCCAGCGGGCGCGAGCCTTCGCGGTCGATCTCGCCGCCGGCGATCCAGCGGCCGACGTTGACGCGCACGGAGAAGGACTCTCCCGGCAGCAGCTCGATCACGTCGTTGGCCATCGGGGGTTGGAAGGGGCCCTCAGCAAAAAATGGGGGATGATATTCGCCCCCCGGCCCGGTTACAACCAGCGTCCAGCCGCCCCAGCCGCCGGTAATGTCGAGCATGTGCCGCCGCGGCCGGATGACGGTGACCGGCTCCCGGCCGAGGTTCTCGCCGCTCAGCTTCAGCCACAGGGAGCCCGCCGGGCTCACGGCGTCGAGCTCCAGCCGGATGGCGAAGGCGGCGGCCGGCGCCGGCGCCTGGGCCATGACGCGCGGGGGCAGGAGCAGGTAAACCATGGCCGGGAACGCGGCGATGACGGCCGCCAGGCTCGCTGGGAGTCTCTTTTTCATGTTCTGATGATAATGGGACGGCAGGGGAAACGCAATTGCCTGACCGGCGTCATGCGTTTCATCAAGACAATGCATCGCGATATGGGAAGCGCCTTGACCGAAAGGGAAAAAAGCTCCTACGCCTTACCCGCGTTTACGCGCCCCGATTCTTCCGGCGGAGGATAGCCGGGAATTGAACATCGGGCGTCGGGCCCCTCAGACGCCTTGCCGATGCTTATCAGCATGAGCGCCGCGCTGGTCCAGAAGACGATCCCCATGAACGCCCAAAGAGGGAAAAAGGCCCACGCGTCCTTCACCCCGGCGGCGGCCTGGAACGGGGTGCCGACGAGCAGGACGATGGTGATCAAGGAACACTGGACGGCCATGGCGGTCGTGATCACCCGGCCCCAGGGCCGGCCTTTCCAGAGCCAGGCGGCGCCGAGCGCCAGCAGCGGCACGATCAGGGTGAGGTCGAGGGCGGCCACCATGTGCGTGATCCCGCCGGTGTCGGCGATCAGCTGCGGGACCTTGCCATCGGCGATGAAGAGGATGTTCTGGCCGATCCACATCACGGCCAGGATCGCCGCCATGGCGAACATGGCCAGGCTGACGGGCTTGCGGACCCGATCGGACGCTGCGACCCGACCGGCGTTCGTGCCCAACAGGACGGCGATGAGCGCGGCGGCCGACAGGACGAAGATGGCAACGTAGACGAGGAAGAAGCGGTTGAACGCAGTGAACTGGTAGTAGACGTTGTTGTAGAAAACGTAATACAGCGTGCCGGCCAGTACCAGCCGCGCCCGCAGCGAGCCGCCGCGAGCGAGACGCAGGGACGCGATCAGGACCGGGACGACCAGCAGCAGCGTCACCCAGTCGGTCCCCCGATAGATCGACACCACCCAGGCGTTGTCCCGGTACAATCCCCCGATGAGCAGCCCTCCGGCCGACTGCAGGAGCACGAAGGCCGTGAGGATGGCTGGGAGAATGTGGGCCGGCCCCCCGGATGGCGACCGGGAGGGGTCGGCAACGGCTTCTTGGTTCATGACGCATCCTCCTTCGTTGAAGGCCATTTCCTTGTCTCCTGTGTTCCCGGCGCTTGGCTTCCTTGGGCGTCAGCACGATGAACCCCGCGCTGCTCCCCCCGTCCAACCCGTTCCAGCGGTCGCACCGGCTCTCCGGCAGGCAGGGCTTCCACGGGGCGCCAGGGCCCAGGGAGATGCTATTCTTTCGGCGGCAGATTTTCAATCTCCTCCCCGCTTGTCTCCGCATTTTGGGCGAGAGGACGAAGGGCGCTGGCGTAAATGAAATCGGTGTCCGCGGCCCGCGGCATTCCCTGGGTCGGCGCAACTTGGATCGCCTCCGATCCGTATCACCATCTTAAGGAGGAGACGACCATGAGAAAGCTCGTCGCGCTGGGCATACTGGTCTTTTCGGCCGGCCTTGCCGCCCTGCCGGCGCAGGACTTCGCCGGCATCAAGCCGATCAACGGCCGGGGAACCTATTGCCGCGCCGTTGGCCAGGGCACCCCCCTGATCGTGGTTCACGGCGGCCCGGGAATGGCCCATGATTACCTGTTCAAGCCCTTTTCGCGCCTGGCGGCGAAGCACCGGCTCGTGTTCTACGACCAGATGGGCAACGGCCTCTCCGACGAGTTCCGGGAGAACGAGAAGGCCGGCGTCGGCGACCTGGTGGAGGAACTGGAGGGGGTACGCAAGGCGTTCGGGCTCGGCGCCGTCGACCTGGCCGGTCAGTCCTGGGGCGCGGTCATCGCCGTCCAGTACGCGGCCAAGTACCCGCAGAACGTGCACAAGCTGCTGTTGCTGGAGCCGGCGCCCGGCAGCAGCGAGTTCCTGCCGGCGTTCCAGCAGGCGATCCTCGGCCGGCTGGGCCCTGAGGACAAGCAGCAGCTGGCCGCCCTGTCCCAGGATCCTGCCCTGAAGTCCGACCCGGCGCTCTACCGGAAATGGATCAACCTGAGGTTCAAGGCCTATTATTTCGATCCCGGCAGGCAGGACCTGGACAAGCTGGCCTATTTCGATTCGGCGCGGGTGAAGAAGTTCTTCGCCAGCTCGGCCATGTTCGGCCCATATCTCACGGATTTCGACCTGTACGGCATGATGAAGGGGATCGCCTGCCCGGTGCTGATCGTCCACGGCGACCACGACGTGATCCCCAATGCGGCGGTGGAGCGCATGGCGCAGTCGCTGGCGAACGCCGAGCTGCGGATCGTCAAGGACAGCGGCCACTTCGTGCATGTCGAGAAGCCCGAGGAGTATTTCTCCGCCATCGAGGAGTTCCTGGCCCGCCAGTAAGAAGTGGCAGTAATAGTGGTTGTGGCAGCAGCAGAAAAGAAATGGACGATCGTGACGCGTAGGGCGTGACGAGTAGCAGCAATGGGTCGGCGTGATGGTCTCCGAGAGCATCGAGGTTCCATGGCTTTCAACGTGGAACATTTCCAAGCGAAAGGCTTTGGTTACGGCGAATACCCCTCGGAGGCAATCCTCCTCGGGGACGGCGCCCCGGGCGGGGCCGGCAGCGTCGAACTTCGGACGTCGAACCTCAGGTATCTTCAAAGCCGCCAGAGGTAAGACGCCTTGAAGAACAATCCCCGCTTCATCTCCAGGAAGCGGTCGCCGGGACGGTACTCACCGTCCAGCCAGTCGTACTTCTCGTACAGCGAGCCGTAGCCCAACTGGATGATGGTGCCGGGGATGTAGGTGAACGAGAGCAGCAGGTCGGTCAGCAGCCTGCGGCGGTAGTCGTTGTACTCGATGATGCCGCGGAAGAACAGGTACTTGTTGGCCTGGAAGGTGAGCTTGTTGCGCAGGATGGCGTAGTCGTAGACCTTGGCCCCGCCGGCCCTGGCGAACAGGTCGGCGTAGGTGAGGCGCAGCTCCCAGTCGAGCTTCTTGCGGGGCAGCCAGCGCAGGATCGCGGAGACCGTGTCCCCGTATCCCTGGAACGGGTCCGCCACGTAGCGGACCTGGTTGCCGCGGCGGAAGGCGAGATAGACGTACAGCTTCTTGTTCAGCCAGCTGCTGCCATAGACGCGCCAGGCGCTGATGTCGAAGCGCCGGCCGAGAAACACCTCGCTGGACAGCCAGCCCTCCAGGGTCAGGTTGGCGTTCCCCGGCAGCAGCAGGTCGACGCCGACCCTTCCCAGCGCCTCGTTCATGCGGTACTCCAGGTCGCGGTAGGCGCCGCCGGCGAAGCGGGGCCTGATGCGGCGGAACGGGCCCGACTTGGGATAGACCATAGGGATGACCATGCACTCGACGCCGGCCAGGCCGCCGCGGGTGAGGTAGCCGCTCTCGCTGAAGAAGCCGCGGTCGATGAGAAAGGCGCCGGCCCCGAGGTCGAGGTCGCGTGTCGAGTGGCTGAAGTAGGCGTCCAGGGCCAGCCCCTCCTTCCTCGGGTGCGACGGGTTGTCGGTGAACGAGGCGAAGCCGTGGAGGCTGAGCATCTTGGACGGCGAGAGCCGCAGCTGGCCGTCGAGGCCGGCCACGCGGTTGGAATCGCTTCCCTGCTCGCGGCCGGTGTAGAACGCCCCCAGGTAGCCGTCCCCGCGCAGCGCCCGCTTGTAGCGCAGGATGGTGAAGGCGGCGTTCTCCGCCCCCGACGCCGCGTGTAGGGGATCGTCCGCGTCCTCGTCGACGGCGAAGATGGCCGCCAGCGTGTTGTGGCCGTCCAGCTTGCCCGACAGCTTGAAGCCCAGCAGCGGGTCGACGATGCGCCGGGTGTGGACGGCGTACAGGAAGGGGCTGGAGCCGGCCATCTGGAAGATCTCGCCGCCCTCCAGGAAGAAGGGGCGCTTCTCGGTGAAGTACAGGTCGCTGCGCAGGTTGGCGTCGACCTGGCCGGCGTCCGACTCGACCTGGCTGAAGTCGGGGTTCCAGGCCAGGTCGAGGACCAGCTTCGAGCTCAGCCCCAGCTTGCCGGTGACGCCGAGCTCGCCCCGGGATCGGCTGCGCCGCAGGCTCCCGCCCTGTTGCTCGTGCTTGAGGTCGTAGACGACGGAAGGGAGCACTTCCACCAGGGTGGAGCGGCGGATGTCGCGCAGCTCGAGCGGCCGCATCTGCGACAGGAAGGCGTAGCCCTTGGCCGGATCCATCTCCGGGAAGGAGCCGTGCTCGGTGGTGCGGCTGATGTAGCGCTCGACGAAGACGGCCATCTCCACCCGCTCGTGGCCGGCGTAGCGGATGCTCTTGAAGGGGATGGCGATCTCGACCGCGTAGCCGTCCTCCAGCAGACGGCCGGCGCTCGACCAGACGAAGTCGGCGCTGAAGTCCTCGCTGTTGCTGGCGAAGCGGCTGTCGCCCTGGATGCCCAGCGGGTTGACGTAAAAGGCGTAGAGCGCCTGCTGGTCGTTGAAGCTGTCGAGATTGACGCACACGAAGTCGTCGGTCATGATCGTGTCGCGGCTGGCCATTGTGGCCTTGATCTTCTCCGGCGAGCGGTCGCGGCAGCGGAAAGCGAAGTAGAGGTGCGCCTCGTCGTAGACCATCCAGGCCGACGTGGTTTCCGAAAGGTCCTTGCCGAAGTCGGGGATGAAGGTCTTGAATCCCGAGAGCTCCTGCGCCTGCTTCCAGGCCTCGTCGTCGAGCACGCCGTCGATGAGCGGCGGCTTCTCCGCCCGCGCCGGCCTGAGGAGCCCGCCCGCCGTCAGCCAGGGAGACAGGGACAGAAAAATGAACAACGACCCCCATGCGCCTCGTTTCACGTGACCGCCTTTTCTGGCTAATACGACCATGGACCTGCCCAGGTTCAGAAAAATCACGGTTCGTTCAATCATAACAGCGGGGGAACATCCAAAAATCGGATGCCGCGGCCGTGCGCCGTCAGCCGTCCGCCGGTTGCCGGGATCGGGCAGCCGGTTCCGGGATCCCGCGCGCTACCCCGTGCCAGAAGCCGCCCATGAAGAAGGCGAGCAGGGGATGCAGGCGCAGCGGCAGGGTGCCGGCTGCGAGGGCGGCCAGGCTCAGCAGGGCCGAGGCGATCCCCTTGGTCGAGCGGTAGATCAGGGCGTCGATGGTCAGCTTGGCGCGGTAGCGGGCAGTGAAGGGCAGGGGGATGTAGAGGACTTCCTTGGAGGCGCGGAAGACCGAGTAGTCGACCGTCTTGGAGAGGAAAAAGGCGGCACCCAGCACCGGCAGCACGGGGAGGAAGATCCCGGCCAGGGCGGCGGCGCCATAGAGCAGGGGGATGGCGGCCAGGATCCGGCGCAGGGGGAAGCGCCGCAGCAGCCAGGGGCAGACCCCCAGCTGCAGCACGAAGGCCGCTGCGTTCACCCCGCCCCAGAAAAAACCCAGGAAGGCTGTGCGCGGATCCTGCAACGGCATGGCGGCCTGCAGGCTGCGATGGAAGGCGATGTCGAAGAGGACCGAGATCGACTGGCTGGCGAAGACCATCAGCGCCAGCCGCTTGAGCGTCGGATCGGCGCGCAGCACGTCCCAGGCGAAATAGTCGGCGACGTTGTCGGGCTGGCGGTCAACGGCGGTGCGCTCGGGCCGGGCCAGGCGGAAGGCGCGGCGGCTGAGCAGGACCGAGGCGGCGGTCAGGGCGGCGGCGCTGACGGCGATCCACTCCGAGCCGATGCGCTCCGACAGCATGCCGGTGAGCAGGCCGCCCAGGACCGAGCCGGTGGTGGAGATGGCGATGATGACGCCGTTCCAGCGCTTGCCGTCGTCGGTGGAGAACTGGCTGTTGATGAAGGCCCAGGACTGCTCGACGATCAGCACGATGTAGGCCTGCGCGAAGACATAGAGGGCGAAGGCGCTGCCGGGGACATGATGGCGAGCGCCGAGGGCGGCGGCGGCCAGCACCAGCCCCGAGCCGACCAGGGTGATGGAGTAGGTGGCCGCGGGGCCGAAGTGGCGCAGCAGCCAGCTGACGAGGAAGGTGAGAGCGATCATGGCCAGCGGCACCAGGATCAGCGCCTCGGGCAGCCGGCCGGCGCCGTGCTGAGCCAGGAAGACCGACGAGGCGGCCGAGCGCACCATCTCGTAGCCCATCAGGGCCAGGGTGGCGGCCAGGGTCAGCGTCAGGGCCGACGGCAGAAGCCTGGAGCGGGAAGGCATTGGCCCATTGTAGCATAATTGCCGAGCAATCGTGACGCGTGACGCGTAACGCGTGACAAGTAACAGCACGATCACAATCTATCGTAATTTGTGATTTGTGATTCGTGATACGCGAAGGAACTTGGTTTACGGTTAATGGGATACGGTTTACGGTGAAAGCGACTTTGCGATCAGCACCTAATTAGGAATCTTCAGCATCCAAGCGGATTGGCTTTCTTTACGTCGGACGTCGAACTTCGAACCTTACAGCTCTCCTAGGACATTGCTCTGAGAGATTATCCTGTCAGCGGCTGATCTTCTGCAGCAGCCAGGCCATGTTCCGGCCCAGGTCGCGCATGATGCCCATGCCCTCGTCGTCGCCGGCCACTTCGCCGATGTCGCGGCCGACGCCGATGTTCCAGTAGCTGGAGCCGGGGACGATCATCTCCGATATCAGGAAGAAGTGGTTGAGGGTGTCGAAGGCGTGGATGGCGCCCGAGCGCCGCACCGCCACCACGGCGGCGCCGGCCTTGCGCCGCAGCATGCCGCCGTTGGCGCCGGCCACCATGCCGGCGCGGTCGATCAGCGCCTTCATCTCGGCGGAGACGTCGGTGTGGTAGGTGGGCGAGGCCAGGATGACGCCGTCGGCGCGGGACATCCTGGCGATGCACTCGTTGGCGAAGTCGTCGTTCCAGGCGCAGAGGCCGTTCTTCTTGTCGAAGCAGGCGTAGCAGGCGCGGCAGCCGTGCAGACTCTTTCCGGCCAGCTGCACGAGCTCGGTCCCGATGCCCGCCGCCTGCAGCTCCTTGAATGCCTCGCGCACCAGGATGGCGGTGTTGCCCTCCGGGCGCGCCGATCCGTTGAAGGCGACGACGTTCATGGGGACATTATAACGGCTGCCGGTGTGTTTTGGCAGCCCTTGGCGGAAAATATCATGAAGAGGGACCCGTCAAGGATGCCGGCCCGTCCCCCGGCAGTGGCTACATGCGACGCGGCCGACCCCAGAGCATGCGCCGCAGTGGACACGTCCGGAGTTGTGGCAGGTCGAGCAGGTGACATCGGGATTTTCCGGGGAAGGCACGGCCCCCAGCTTGATGCCGCTCCCATGGCAATCGGGGCACGACGCCGTCCCCGTGCCTTGGCAATCAAGGCAGGGAACATCACCGGTTCCCATGCAGAAAGGACAGGCGTCGCTGGCATCCCCGGGGCTTGGCTCCTGATCAGGGGCTGGGAGCCGTGAACAGCCGGCTGGCGCCAGCAGGAGGATCAGTAAGAAGATCAGACCGGGAGAGACGAGCCGCCGCATGACCATGGCGACCGAAGGACCGGCCGAACGCAATTCTTTATTCATGGCGAGAGAATACTTCCATGGGCGAGGAATGGCAAGCTCCCGTGACGTGTGACGCGACGGATGGAGAGTCGGTCGTGAAGGGAAAAGGTCGGGAATTTGGATGGAGCTTGGAAAGGGCCTTTCCCGCTCTCTCTTCCCTTTCTCTTCCCACCTTCTCCCCTGTGTTCGCTCCTAAGGCTGACGTGCCAGAGCAATGCCGATCGACGCTGCCTCGCCCTTGAGCGGGAAGTGGCGCAGCACCTTGAGCGTCCTCGTGTCGACCACGTAGACGCCGCCCTCCTTGGCTCCGCCCCAACAGGAGACGACCAGGCGGCCGCCCTCCTCGTCCAGGGCGCAATGGATGGGATTGAGGCGCAGCCCCGTGATCTCGGCGGTGACCTTCCTCGCGGCCAGGTCGACCACGGCCACGGCCTCGCCGTCGACCAGGCAGACGTAGGCGCGGGTGCGGTCGCGATCGAGGGCGAAGTCGAACGGCGAGCCGTTCAGCGGGATGCGGCCGGCGACCTCGCGCTTGAGGATGTCGACGACGAGCAGCTGGCGCGCCTGCATGTCGCTCACGTAGCACAGGTTCGCCTCGGCGGCGAAGTGGATGTCCAGCGGGTGGCTGATTTCCTCGCCCGGCACGCCCGGGTCCCAGGCGGCGCCAGGGCTTTTTCCCAGGTGGATGGTGAAAATGCCGGTCTTGGCGTCGCGGCCGGGATCATCGAGGTCGTAGACGTACAAATCGGCGCTCTTGCGGTTGGTGACCGCCAGCCATCTGCCATCGGGGGAGATGTCGACGTGAACGGGGATCAGGCCGGCGGGGAACTCGAATACCGGCTCGAGGGAAATGGCGTCCAGCGCGTCGACGCGGTGGCGGTTCTCGTCGGCGAGGTAGATGCGGTTGCGCTTGGCGTCGTGGGCGAACCCCGAGGGCATGCCGGGCCCGGGGAAGGAAACGCGCTTCAAGACCCGCTCGCTTCGCAGGTCGTACAGCACCAGGGCGTCGTCGTCTCCGCTTCGCTTGTAGTTGTGCAGCGTCACCAGCAGCTTCTCCGGGTCGGGGGGGTACAGGGCGGAGTAGAGGGGGTAGCGGCCAAGCTCTAGGCGCCTGGGCTCCCGGTCGCCGTCAAGGTCGATGACCGAGACCGAGTGGCTCATGATGTTCTGGACATAGGCCAGCAGATGGGGCTTGCCGTCCGCGGCCAGGCGACCGGTGCCGAGCAGAAGCAGCAGCGGCAGCAGGATCGATTTTTTTACGGTTCCCATGGCCGGGTTATAGCGCATGCTCAGGGGAATGACAAGAACTCAGGGAAGAGAGAGGAAAGACAAAGGGAAAGGCAGAGGGAAGGCAGAGTGGAAAAGAGGTTCTGACCGGTCTCTTCCCACTCTCTCTTCCCTATTTCCTCCCTCCTTCTTCCCTTCTCTTCCCTTGATGTCGTATCCGTTCGGGAAATGGGGCGGCGCCGCCGGACGATCCGCCAGCGGCGCCGCCGGGAAGGGTCAATTGATGCTGAAAATGTCGCTGTAGTCGTCGACCAGGTTGTCGGTCGTGGTGATGCGCACCTGGTAGCCGGAGCCGCGGGTCAGGGTGCTGCCCACCCTCCAGTTGTAGACCCCGTCGTTGGCCGTGCGGGTGGTGATGGTCAGCTTGAGCGAGCCGTTGCGGTAGAGGCGGATCTTGACGTTGGAGCCCTGGGTGCCGCTCTTGGTCCAGAGGATGTCGTGGTAGGTCTTGCGGGTCCAGGTGACGCCCGCCGCCGGCGAGGTGACGGTGATGGTCGCCGCGGTGACCACGCTGAAGGCGCCGCTGTCGTCATAGACCGCGCCGTCGGAGGTCGTCACGCGAATGACGTAGTCGCTGCCGGCTGCGAGCGAGGTGGGCAGGGTCCAGCTGTAGGCGCCGTCGTTCTCGGTGGCGGCGGCGATGTCCAGGGTCTTGAGGCCGCCCTTGTAGAGCTCGATCTTGACCGTGTCGTCCAGGGCGCCGGCCTTGGTCCAGGCGATGGACTGGGCGGTGCCCACGCTCCAGCTGGCGCCGGCCGCCGGCGAGGTCACGGTGATGGCGGGCGCGGTGACGGTGACGGCGAAGGCGTCGCTGAAATCGCTGTAGGCGGCGTCGGAGGTGGTCACCTTCACGGTGTAGTCGGTCCCGGCCGTGAGCGTGGTGGGCAGGGCCCAGCTGTAGGCGCCGTCGTTCTCGGTCGTCGCGGCGATGTCCAGCGCCTTGGCGGCGCCCTTGTAGAGCTCGATCTGCACATAGTCGCTGAGCGAACCGGTCTTGGTCCAGGCGATCGACTGGGTGGTGCCGACCTCCCAGCTGCTGCCGGCCGAGGGCGAGGTCACCGTCAGGCCGGGCGCGGCGCTGTAGACCAAGTAGGTCGCCTCGCAGGCCACGCGCGCCGAGGTGTACTTGATGCGCATGTAGCCGTTTTCGCCCCAGGAGGGGCCCCAGGAATTGCGCAGGATCCAGGCGCCGTCAGCGTCGCTCCAGCCCACCAGGGCGACGGCGTGGTTGGTCGGCGTGTAGTCGCAGGGGGTGGAGCTGCAGGAGGTATAGGAGTCCTGGAAGACGCCGCCGCTGTAGGCCTGGAACGCCGAGCTGGCGTAGACGGCCACGTCGATCACGCCGTAGGTCATGATCGCCGTCTTGATGGCGTCGATGTCGTTGCAGCCGATGCGGTGCCACTCGGCGAACTGATAGCGCGGGTCGTTCCAGTGCGTGCAGCCGGGATCGGACATGACGTAGGGGAAATAGGCTTCCGGGATGGTCCCCTCCTGCACCAGCGCCTCGAGCTCATAGTAGTCGTAGTCGGCTCCGTCGCAGCCGCCGAAGTGGCTGCTGTAGGGCGAGATGGAGCCGAGGCACCACATGATGAACGACTCCGAGAAGTCGATGCAGTTGGAGTCGTACAGGCCGTTGGCGAAGTTGTACGTGCCCTCGGCGGCGGCCGAGGCCCCGAAGGCGTAGCACGAGCCGCAGCTGCCCTGGTCGCGCACCGGGCCGATGTAGCTGTGGCCGTTGTAGCTGCGCCAGTCGAAGGCGGCGGGCAGCGCCTTGCCCAGCTCCCGGGTCAGCGGGCCGATGCTGTCGGCGTAGCTGTAGACGCGCGGCTTCCGCGGGGCATGACGGCTGAAGAAGGCCTGCTTCTGCTCCGGCGACATGTCGAACACCCAGTTGTGGCCGACGGTGAAGCCGAAGTTGTTGCGCTCGATCTTCTGCCGGATCATGTCCAGCGAGTCGTTCTCCTGAAACACCAGGTCTTTCTGGACCTGCTGGGCGCAAACGCCGATCGCCAACAGCACGAACAGCGCCAGCCCCGCAAGGGTTCTCCTTCCTTTCATTGTTTTCCCTCCTATAGGAAATTTGATCTGAAGGCGAGCTTGTGGACGACGGGAGTCTCGCGATCCGAAGAACAGATGATAAGAGTTCAATAAATTGAATATCAATCGAGGAAAATGCATCAATTGCCGTGGATTGGGTGCTGACTGGAGTTGGGTCGGCGGTAGAACGGGGAATTTTGTGATCTTTCCCAAAGTCCATTATGGCACTTTGTGAAAAAAATGTGAAGAGTCAGGAAAAATTCCTGCCATCCGCCTTTTGGCGGCGCCGGTTGACTTTCGAGTCCGGCGGATCCACAATTCGGGCTTCAAGATGACCGGATGGCCTCATCCGGATCGAGGAGGGCCGATGAAGTTCGTTCCCATCGTTCTGCTGGCGGTGATGGCCGGCGCTTCGCTTGGCGCGGCCGTGCCGGGAGCGGCCGGAAATGGAAAAAACGTGGCGGTCGTGTTCGCCTCGCGCTACGGCAGCACCGAGCAGACGGCGCGCTGGATTGCCGAGGGGATCGGGGAGGGGGCAACGGTCGTGGCGGCCGCAAGCGCCGGCGACCTGGGCGGCTACGATCGGGTCGTGCTGGGGTCGGGGATCTACGGCAACCGCCTCCACGCCGACATGGCCGCGTTATTGGAAAGGCACGGCCCGGCCGTAAAGGACAGGATCGCCGCCCTCTTCGTCGTCTGCGGCATGCCGCCCGACCAGGCCGGTGGCTACCTGGATATGTTCGCCGGGGCCTGTGGCGCCAAGCCTCTCCTGTCGCGTGTGTTCAATGGCTGGATGAAGAAAGAGACCCTCTCGCCGGAGGATTACCGCGGCCTGGAGAACTATTTTCGTAATGCCGGCTACCCTTTCGAGAGCTATGACCACACCGACCGGGAAAAGTGCGTGGCCTTCGGAAGGGAGATCCGGGTGGCGCTGGAGGGGAAATAGCGGGCAAAAAGGGGGCAGGGCATGGAGGAGCGCTTGCGGAGCGCGCATCAGGCGGCACCTACCGCGGCAGCATTTCCCATGCCGCCTCTCGTCATGCGGTGCAAGTGGCTGGCTCGCGGGCTCGGCGCCGCTGACCGCCGAAAAGCTCCGCGGACTGCTTGCCTGACTTGTCCGTTGCCGCGGCCGGGCGTATACTGAGCGCCAGGTTCTCATGGAGGATCCGGCATGAACGACAACAGGCATCTGGCGGTCAGCGGCATCCTGTTCACCCTGGTCCTGGTCGCCTGGACCGTGATGACGGCCTTGGCGCGTCCCGCGGACGGCGTCGACCTGCAGCTGCTCTGGACCCGGAGCCATTTGCCCCTGTTCCGCGCCCAGTTCGTCCTGGCGCTGCTGATCGCGCCGGCGCTCCTCTACCTGATGCTCGCCCAGCTGCGCCGCCTGGACGTCGGCGGGATCTTCCTGCGGCTGGGGCTCCTGTTCCTGGCCGCCTATCTCGTCCTGAGCTCCGTTTCCTACGCCTCCCAGGCCGTCCTGCTGCCCCGTTTCCTCGCCGCCGGCCGGCTGGAGGCGGCCCGCTCCTGGCTGTTCAGCGCCCCGGGCTCGGCCGCATATTTCCTCAACCAGCTGGGAACCTGCTTCTGGGGGGCGGCGGCCATCGTCCTTTTCTTTCGCGCCTGGAACTGGCAGGGGCTGTCGGCGCTGATCGCCGGCTTCTACCTCCTGTCGGCCGCGCTCTCGATCCTGGCCTTCGCCGGGCTGCTGCTCGACGTCCCGGGCCTCATGGCCATGACCCTGCCGGCCGGCCTGGTCCTGTTTCCCGTCGGGGTCCTGACCGTGCTATGGAGCAGGCAGGCACGGAAAAGTGACAAGTGACCAGGAGCAGCACGAGGACGCTCCATCGTAAATCGTAATTCGTGATTCGTAATTCGTAACGGAAATCCCACGAACCGTCGTAACGCGTGACGCGTGACAAGCAAAAGCAATGGAACGATCTGGTTCGATGGACAGACTTTTTCCGAAAGCCATGAGCCGCTCACCACGGTCTGCCTTGTGCGGCCGCTGCCACTATCGCGATCGCCGTCGCCGGATGTCCGTTTCTGCCTTTCTGATTTGACTTTCACTCCTCCGGCCATGTATATATCGGCTTGGATGGAAGGAGGAATGCCAATGAACGAATCCGTCATCGGCCTGTGGGCCGTTCTGGTCATCGCCCTGTTCTTCATTTTCCTGTCGGGCATCCGCATCGTGCGCCCCACCCACCGCGGCCTGGTGGAGCGGCTGGGCCGCTACCGGCGCTTCGCCCTGCCCGGCTTCAACTGGATCATTCCGGTCATCGACCGGCTGTACCAGGTGAACACCACCGAGCAGATGGTCGACGCCCTGCCGCAGGAGATCATTACCAACGACAACCTGAACGCCCGGGTCGACGCCCAGGTCTACTTCAAGGTCAAGTCCGACGAGGAGAACGTCAAGAAGTCGCAATACAACGTCAACAACTACCAGTACCAGATCGTCAACCTGGCCCGCACCACCCTGCGCAACATCATCGGCACCATGACCCTGAAGTCGGCCAACTCCGAGCGCAGCCGCATCAATTCCGAGCTGCTCAAGACGCTGTGCAGTGAAACCTCCAGCTGGGGCATCGACATCGTGCGCACCGAGCTGAAGGAGATCGACCCGCCCAAGGACGTCCAGGAGACGATGAACAAGGTGGTCAAGGCCGAGAACGAGAAGATCGCCGCCGTCGACTTCGCCACCGCCAAGGAGACCGAGGCCGACGGCCAGAAGCGGGCCGAGATCAAGAAGGCCGAGGGCATCAAGCAGGCGCGCATCCTGGCGGCCGAGGGCGAAGCCCAGGCCATCCGGCTGGTCAACGAGGCGGCCAACCAGTACTTCATCGGCAACGCCCAGCTGCTGAGAAAGCTGCAGACCCTCGAAGTGGCGCTGAAGGACAACGCCAAGGTGGTCCTCCCCCAGGGGAGCGAGCTGGTGAACGTGATCGGCGAGCTGGCGGGAGTGGTGCCGATCAAGAAATAGGGCATGGGGAACCGAAGTGTGTGCTGAACTCGGCATTGGGTAGACGGCGTACGGCATGCGGTTGATGGTGAAATCAGAAGCATTCGTGACGCGTAACGCGTGACGAGGTGCAGCAAAGCGACGAGCTATTGAAATTCCTAATCGGCATGCGGCAAGCGGTTCAGGGAAAAGACACGTGGTCAAATCCGCTCGTTCAGTTGCTGCTGCCGTCCGCCGTCCGCCGCGTGCCGCACGCCAAGCCCTCCTCTTCCTGGTCACTTGTCACTCGTTATGTGTCACTGAGATCGCATAAGGCGGCGGCATGACCGGCATTCCGGCTGCTGATCAAGCCGCCCCTCTGAAGCGAATATCGCCGAAGGGCTGGCGCATGTTCGCCTGGCTGCTGGTGTTCACCCTTGGCTTTCTGCTGTTCGACCGCCTGCTGTTCTTCGCCGTCCGCCGCGAGCAGCGCGCGGTCTTCGAACGCCAGGGGCTGCTTTCCATCTTCATCCTCAAGCGCGGCTTCTACCGCAATTTTTTCGCGATCCCCCGGGGAACATTCGATACCCTGATCATGGGCTCGTCACGCACCCAGCGCGGCATCCATCCCTATTACCTGTACAAGTACCTGAAGCTCAACGCCTTCCGCATCGCCGGCGCCAAGTGCAAGCCCAAGTTCAACATGGTTTTTTACGAGCAGTACAAGAAGCACGCCGGCGCCCCGCGCCTGCTCATCTATGGCGTGGACTACTTCCTGTTCAAGCTCAAGACCAACGCCCCGTTCCTGGACCGCTTTCAGGGCCAGACGGAACCGCCCTACGCCCGGGGCCTCTCGCTGCTGTGGGCCAACAAGAACCAGAACGACGAGTTCCTGGCCGATTTCCTGGAGTCACTCGGCGGCAATGACGCGGTCGAGGCCGGCCCCCCCCGCCCCCCCCCCCCCCCCCCCCCGCCCCCAGCCGCCCCCCCCCACCACACCAACCTGGGGGTCCCGGCCGGCACCGCCGGCCAGCGCCACCGCACCGACCTGCCCCCTTCCGCCGCTCACATCGACACCTTCGTGGGCTACCGCAAGCTGAGCCCCATCGACCCGCAGCGGCCGGCCCGCTTCCGGAAATACGGTTACGTCCCCTTCCCGGGCAAGGAGGGCGAATGGTTTCTCAAGCTGCTGCAGGAGTTGGAGCGGGACGGGGTGACCGTCGTGCTCGTTTCGCTGCCGAGCCACATCGGTACCCACGAGAGCAATTTCCAGCGCCGCGAGTTCATGGCCGACCTGGGCCGCCTGGCCAGGCCCTTCGCCAACGTCCATGTTTTGGACTACAACCGCCCCGATCGTTTCGAACTGCGCCATGACGATTATTTTCTCGACGGCGGCTACGGGGTCACCAACTCCCATCTCTCCGACAAAGGGTCGCGGGTGCTGAACCGGATGCTGGCCGACGACCTGCGCAAGATCCTGGGGCGCCGGGACGCCCGGTTCCGCGATTAAAATCGCAGGTAGATGAACTCGTTGCCGGTGTCCACGCCGAGCAGGATCACCAGGCAGAGGGCCAGTGCCAGGGCGGCGGCCTTGCCCCAGGGCGGGAAGGCGGCGATGAAGCGCGGCCGGCTCTTCTGCGCCAGGTCGACCAGGGCCAGCGCCAGGGCCAGGAGCAGGTTCAGGTAGAGATGGCCCAGGCCGAAGGCCGGGAATCCGACTCCGGCGGCGGCGATGAACTTCCAGGCCGCCGCCAGGGACGGCGAGCGGAAGAACACCCAGGCGAAGGTGACCAGGGCGAAGCTGGCGAGCATGGAGGCTCCCTCGCGGGTAAGGCGATGGTTCCCGAATACCTTCCGGCGCAGCCGGGACCTTGCCCTGCGGGTCAGCTGGCCGAGGCTCATGTATGCGCCGAAGAGCAGTCCCCAGATGACGAACGTCCAGCGGGCGCCGTGCCAGAATCCCGCCGCGGCCATGGTGAGCAGGGTCGCCGACGAGTAGATCCAATGCTCCGCCTTCAGGCCCAGCAGCCGCTCCTTTTTCAGGCGCCGGGACACGGCGAAGGAGAGGGGGAGGAAGAGATAATCCCGCAGCCACGCCGATAAGGTGACGTGCCAGCGGCGCCAGAACTCCGGGATCGACCTCGAGAAATAGGGGAACGAGAAATTGGGCACGGCGGCGTGCCCGAAAAGCCGGGCGGCGCCGTTGGCCATGTCGCTGTAGCCGGAGAAGTCGGCGTAGATCTGGATCGAATACAGGCAGGCGGCGAGCGCCACGTGCAGCCCCTTGCCCTCGGGGGCGGCGAATACCTGGTTGACGTAGAAGGCCAGGCGGTCGGCCACGACCATTTTCTTGAACATGCCGAGCAGGAGCAGCTTGGCCCCTTGGTAGAGGGCGGCGGCGTCCCAGCGCCGTTCCGGGCGGACGTTCTCCTGAAAGGAGTCCCAACGCTGGATGGGGCCGGCCGTGACCTGCGGGAAGTAGAACAGGTAAAGCAGCAGGGGGAAGGGATTGCCGGCGGCGGCCGACCTGCCGCGCCGGACGTCGATCAAGTAACTCAAGCCCTTGAACAGGAAGAAGGAGAGCCCCACCGGCAGGATGACGCCGCTGCGGACGGTCTTTGCCCAGGAGGCCGATCGCGGCAGGAAGCCGGTCAGCGCGTGTCCGTAGCGGAGAAGGAGGAAAAGCGCCAGGCTGCCGGCCAGCGCCAGGGCGAAGGCGCGCCTTCGCCGGCCGGGGTGGCCGCGGGACGCGCCAAGGGCCCCGGCATAGAACGCCGCCGCCAGGATCAGCAGCAGCCAGATGCCGCGGCCGAAGAAATAGAGATAGAATGCCCCGCTCGCCGCCAGCAGCAGCCCCGTTTGCAGGCCCCGCCGCGGGATGAGGTAATAGAGGGCGAGCACGAGCGCCAGTACGGCGACCGGAATCGGGTTGAAGGCGGACACGGCGGATTATAGGCCGGCCGCCACGGCGAGTCAACGCGCAGCGAGGCCTGGCAACAAGTGACGAGTAACAGGTAACAGAAATTGAACGATCGAACGTAATTCGTGATTCGTAATTCGTAAAACGTGAACCGCAGCAGAATTAGATCGATCTATGCCGCTGCTGACACTACCACTATCACCATCGCTCTCTTGGGCCTTCTTGCGCTTCCGCGCGGCATGCGCTATGATGGAACGCAGAGGTGACCCGTACCATGAACGACGTCAATGCCCTGATCGAGGAGTTGCGCGCGCTCATCACCACGCTCGATTTCGATGCCGCGGAGCGCTTTAAAGTGGCCGTCAACCGCGTGGCCGGCTTCCTGGCCGACATGTTCGGGGCCGAAAAATCCGAGGTGGCCTTCCTGTGGCAGCACGGGGATTCCCTGTCCTTCATCTGGCCGGAGTACCTGGCCGATGCCAAGGGGCTGGAGATCCAGGCGAAGCTGCCCATCGCCGCCAATATCTTCCGCAGCGGCCGCCCTTTCCTGGACAACCGCCTCCAGGAGCGCGAACACATGGTCGAATACGAGTTCGTCAAGGAGGAGAACGGCGAGTCCCGGCGCATCTGGAAGATGATGGGCGTCGCCGTCGCCGTGGACAACGAGCGGTTGGGAGTGATCCAGATTTCGCGCAAGCGCAGCGCCTTCAGCGAGCCCGGGCCCGATTTCACCCCCGGCGACCTCGAGACGCTGGAGAAGCTGGCCGTCCGCCTGGGTCCGAGCCTCAAGGCGGTCGTGCCGTTTTAATTGCAGCGTATGTCCGCTTTCGCATGAGTGACAAGTGACAAGTAACAAGTGACAAGGAGAGCCAATGGGATGGTGCGAAGGGTCTCTGCTGTGCCTTTCTCGTCACTCGTCACTTGTTACTCGTTACTCTAGTTCGGATCATTCCTGATGCGGAGGCCGATGACAATGCTGGCCTGGCTGGCAGCCCTGCCGTTCCTTGTCTTCGGCCTCTACCTGGTCTTCATGAGCCTCGCCGACTACCGCCCCGGGCCCGAGATCGGGCTGGAAACGGAAATCAATCCGGCCGTCCGGCTGAAGAGGGGAACGCCATTCACGGTCATGACCCTCAACATCGGCTATGGCGGCATGGACGCCGGCGCCGACTTCTTCATGGACGGCGGCCGCGGCTCCCGCGGCGCCAGCCGCGAGCGGACGGGTGCCGCCGTCGGTCGCATCGCCGCCTTCCTGGCCGCGGAACACCCCGACCTGGCGCTCCTGCAGGAAGTGGACCGGCGGGCCACGCGCAGCTACGGGATCGACGAGCTCCACGGCATCGCCGGCCGCCTTCCCGCCCACGGCCGCGTCTTCGCCCTGAACTACAAGGTGCCCTGGGTGCCGGTCCCCCTGAACAAGCCCATGGGAGCGGTGACCAGCGGCCTCCTGACCTTCAGCCGCTTCCACGTGGACGTGGCGCGGCGACTGCGGCTGCCGGGAAAGGAGCCCTGGCCGCGGCAGCTGGCCGAGCTGGACCGCTGCCTGTGCGAGTGCCGCCTGCCGCTCGCCGGCGGCGGCGAGCTGGTGCTGTTCAATCTCCACCTCTCGGCGTTTGACCGCGGCGGCCGCATCCGCCGGTTGCAACTGGAATTCCTGCGCGAACGGCTGCTGGCCGAGCGCCGCAAGGGCAGCGGCGTGATCGCCGGCGGTGACTGGAACCACGGGCTCCCCGGGAGCGATCCCGGGCGGTTCCGCTGGACCGGTCCGCGGCCGGCCTGGTACGTGGAGATGCCGGACGGCTTCCCGCCCGCGGGCTTCCGCTGGGCGGTGGATGCCGGCCGGCCGACGGTCCGCGCCAGTTCTACGCCCTACCGCTCGGGCGAGAGCTTCGTCGCCGTCATCGACGGCTTCCTGGTGTCGGACAACGTCGAGGTGCGCCGCGTGGCCGTGCGCGACCTGGGTTTCGCCGACAGCGACCACAATCCCGTGGTCGCCGAGTTCGTCATCAATTAAAGTACCATGTACCACGTACCACGTACCACGTACCATGTACCATGTTGAAAAAACCTGACTCAAGGGATTGTTCGCTAGAGATCGATCGGCACCGAGCGGAGGAGATTCGGCATAGGCCATCGGGAAAAGACGAGCACAAACGGTCGATGCGGTAAATCGAAACATAGCACTTGGTAGACGGTTTCGGTAAACGGTACACGGGAAAGCATTCCCGTCAAACTAGATCGCTCAATGGCTGTTGCCGTCTACCGTCAACCGTCTGCCGTACGCCCATTCTGTTGAATTCTTCAACGTGGAACATGGTACCCCACTCGGGAGGAAGCCTCCTCGGGGACGCCGCCCCATTTGGGGCCGGCAGCGTGGAAACTCGATGCTCGCGGAGATCATCACCTCGATCTATGGCGGCGGCTCGGCACGCGTTACGCGTCACGGAGTTTCATTGCCTGAGATAGCGGCCGGCCATCTCCTATTCAACATGAACGGGACGGTTCCGCGCCCGATGGAGGAAAATCCGATGAGCCGAAAAGCGAACTGGACAGCGATCCGGCATGGGATCGCGGTGCTGGTCCTTCTCGCCTGGGTCGCCCCCGGAGAGGCATGGGGGCAGGGCCCGGACAAGGAGCTGGCGCGCTTGGCCGGCACCTGGACCGGCCATGGGGCGGGCGAAGAGGTGCGTTTCCGCGATCCGAACGGCCTGCTGGTGCTGACCGTCAAGCACAAGACCGAGTTCGTCTTCGAGGTCGACCGCGAGGGCAACGTGCTGGGCGAAGGGAGCATCGAGTACAATCTGGAACGAAACGCGTCGGGGCTCGATGACCTCGTCGCCGGCGTCCATGCGCTGATGGGGCTGGCCCAGGTGCCGGGAGTCGGCGTCGACGGCCCCCTCGGCGACGCGGCAGGCAAGATCGGTGAGCAGGCCACCGAGGTCCAGGGCGTCACCCGCATCCAGTACGACGCCCCGCACCTGAAGAACGGGCCGGAGACGCGCCATTTCAAGTTCAGCGGGCGGCTGCGGCGCGGGACGGTCCGGGACGCCCAGGGCAAGGAGAGCGGTGCTTTCCTGATCCAGATCGGCGAGGTGCTGAACTTCATGCGCCCGGGCGGGGAGAGCGACAACACGCTGGTCGCCGAGTACGAGGTCAACAAGGTGAAGACCGAGGCCACCTTCCCCTGCTGGTCGCCCTTCATCGAGGGCGATGGCGTCGTGCGCGCGGGACCGGGGAGCATCCATGTCGCCGAGTTCCAGCAGCAGGGCAGCCATCGCAAGGGCAAAAAGGTCTGGGAGGAATATGGCTACGTCTGGCTGGCGCGGCAAGTGCTCCCGGGAAAGTGAAAAGTTAACAGTGAAAGTGAATGAGACTCTCAGGATGAAAACAGATAGAGCGGCTTGAAGCGGTTTTATGTCAAGAAGTTGGAGCTGTTTGCTGACAGATCAGGCCCGTTCACCTTCTTTCGTCTCCTTCACTTTTTTTAGTTGGCCCTGGGGAAAATGACCGTGAACAGCGAGCCCTTGCCCGGCGGGCTCTGGACGCCGATGCCGCCGCCCTGCAGCTCGATCAGCTTCTTGACCATGTACGGGCCCAGGCCGGCGGCCGCTTCTGCCCCGGGAGTCCGCGGAGCCGGGCGGGTGGTTTTTTCAAAGACCCGCTCCTGTTCCTCCCGGTTCAGGCCCGGGCCCTCGTCCTCGACCTCCAGCCTCACGTAGGGGCCATTGACGTCGACGCGCAGATGGACCGTCCGGCCCGCCGGCGTGGCATGGGCGGCGCCGGCGATCAGGTTCTCGATGATCTCCTGCAGGCGCGTCTCGTCTCCGTTCACCGGGCCGTCGCCTTCGCCGGCGACCTCGAGGCGCTTGCCCGACGCTTCGACCGCGGCCCGGCATTTCTCGGCAACGCGCCGGACGAGCGCCACCAGGTCGACGCGACGGGAATGAGCCCGGGCATCGCCGTTTTCCCAGGCCGTCGTTTCGAGCAGCTGGTCGATCTGCGCGAGCATGCGCTGGGCCGAGTGCTGGATGACGCCGGCGTGCTGACGCACCCGTTCCCCGTCGTCCGGATGTCGCTGGATAAGTTCCGCATAGCCCTGGACGGCCTGCAGGGGGTTTTTCAGGTCCTGGGCGGCGACGCCCATCAGCTCGATCTTGAGCTGGTTGGCCAGGCGGAGCTCCTCGTTGGCGGCGTTCAGCTCGGCGTTCATCCGCCGCAGCTGCCCGGTGCGCTCGTTGACTTGCCGCTCGAGCTCGGCGTTGATCCGCTGCAGCCGGCCGAAGGCGCGGCGCTCTTCGCGGGAGAACGCGACCAGGATGGCGATCAGGTAGCCGAACACCACGAACTCGGCCAGCAGGATGCCCGAACGGTCGCCGCGACCGACGGCAAAATCGTTGACGCCGGCGATGATGCCCGGGAAAAAGGCCAGCACCACCAGCGCCTTGTCCCGCCAGCGCAGTGGCGACAGCAGCCCTTTGACAACCGAGAAGCCGTAGGTGCCCATGACGAGCAGGGGCATGAGCCAGTGGGCGGGCCCGTAGGCGGCAAAACGGTAGTCGAAGCGGATGCCGAGGAACATGACCTGGAGATGGCGCACCGGCAGATGCAGAAAGCAGGGGAAGGGGATGGCCAGGGCGACGAGCAGGCCGCCGGCCAGGAAAACGCGCGGCGCGCGCACGCTATGGAAATAGATGTCATAGATGCAGTAGAACCAGAAGGTCATGGCCATGATCATGGCGGCCATCTTGAGGCGATGGAAGACGAGCGCCATGCCGGGATCGGCGTCGTAGGTGAGGCACAGCTCGAAAAAGGCGAACAGGCAACAGCCCAGGGCAGAGACGGCGAAATAAAGGAACCGGCCGCCCTGGCGTTCGAACAGCAGGTACCTGAGAAAATAGACCAGGCTGAGGGTCAGGAAAATGGCGCTGATGAAGCTGAGAATGACCTGGAATGCGGTCATTGCCCCCTCATGCCGCGCTGAACCTCCCTTGCCCGAGCGCTCTCAAGGTCCGGATTGTAGGCGAGCCTTTTTGCGAAGTCAAGGCCGGGATTGGCGCCGGGCCGGCGTTGCCGTACAATGGGGCCGAGGAGAAAGGAAATGAAAGGCAAGAACGCATGGATCGCGGCCGGCATGGCCTTGGCTTCGCTGCTGGCGCTGCCGGCGGCCGGGCGCGGCCGGTTGCGCGACCTGGGTGTCCACCTCGGGGTGCTGGAGCCGGGTCGCTGGAATGCCATCACCGACGTGGCCGGTGTGCTGGTCGGCCAGGTCACCCTGGTCCGCGAGCCCGGCATCCGCACCGGTGTCACCGTCGTCCTGCCCCATGGCGGCAACCTGTTCCAGGGCAAAGTGCCGGCCGCCGTGTCCGTGGGCAACGGCTTCGGCAAACTGGCCGGCTCGACCCAGGTCGCCGAGCTGGGGACGCTGGAATCGCCCGTCGCCCTGACCAACACCCTGAACGTGGCCGAGGCCATGGCCGCATTGGTCGAGCACGCGCTGGCCCAGCCAGGCAACGGGGACGTGGGATCGGTCAACGTCGTGGTCGGCGAGACCAACGACGGCATGCTGAACGATATCCGCGCCCGGGCCGTGACGAAAGAGGACGTGCGCCAGGCCCTGCGCCTGGCCGCCGCGGGCCCGGTGCAGGAGGGCAACGTCGGCGCCGGCACCGGAACGGTGTGCTTCGGCTTCAAGGGCGGCATCGGCACCTCGTCACGGGTTCTGCCGCCGCGGCTGGGCGGCTACGCCGTCGGCGTGCTGGTGCAGTCCAATTTCGGCGGCGTGCTGCGCGTCAACGGCCTGCCCGCCGGCGAAATCCTCGGCCGCCACTACCTGCGCGACGAGCTGGCCGCCGGCGGCGCCGACGGCTCGTGCATGATCGTCGTCGCCACCGACGCGCCGTTGGGGACGCGCAGCCTGGAACGGCTGGCGCGGCGCGCGCTGCTCGGCATGGCCCGCACCGGCGGCATCGCCGCCAACGGCAGCGGCGACTATGCCATCGCCTTTTCCACCGCCGAAGGGCTGCGCGTCGGCGCCGGCGGCGGGACCGCGCCAGCGCCCCGGCCCGAGCTGCCCGCCGCGGCGCTGTCGCCCCTCTTCCTGGCTGTCATCGAGGCCACCGAGGAGGCCATCCTGAACTCGCTGTTCCAGGCCGAAACCATGACCGGCTTCCAGGGCCGGCGGGTGGAGGCATTGCCCGTCGAGCGGCTATTGCCCTTATTGCTCAAGGTCCAGCAGATCAGCTCCGGGAAGGCAGAGGGAAGAGAGAGGGAAGAGTAAGGGAAGAGAAAGTGGGAAAAGCCTTCTCCGGTGTTCGTGTTAGTGTTTGTGTTAGCAACGGCAATGGAACGAAGTTAAAAAAGAGAAAATAGGAATAGCCCAGTCAGGACTTCTTTCCCACTCTGTCTTCCCTCTGCCTTTCCCTTTGACTTCCCTTTCTCTTTCCTAGAGTTAAATTTTTGTTCGTTTGTCAGCGCGTAGGCTAATCAGCATGATCTCCGCCCTCTGCCACAGCCGCATCCTCGGCCCCCAGCAGCCCGTGCCGCGGCTGACCAGGACCGTCATCCCGCCGACGCGGTAGCGGCCGGCCGTCAGGGGAAAGGCCCGGCGAGTCAGGAGGCTCAACGGCCAGAGCTGCCCGCCGTGGGTGTGGCCGGCCAGCATCAGCCCCACCCCGGCGCGGGCGGCCTCCTTGGCGCCCGTTGGCACGTGGCTCATCAGGATCCAGGCGCCTCCGGTCCCGCGGGCGCCGGGGTTCCACGGCTCCCGCGTTTCCCGGCCGTGGCGGAGAATGCTGCGACGACCGGCGATGAACAGGCCCGGCGCCGGCTCGACCGCGAGATCGCGCAGTGTCGGCAGCACGTCGCCGCCGTCGGCGCGTCGCGCCCGGTGACCGTTCATTTCGTGGTTGCCGTCGACGGCCCATACGCCCAGGGGAGCGGACAGCTTTTCCAATTCGGGGAGGAAGGCCGCGGCCGGCTCGCCGTGGCCCTCGAACAGGTCGCCCAGGAACAGGACCATGTCGGGCTTCAGCGCCTGCACCTGCCTGACCCGCGCCGCCAGCCAGCCGGGGCCGAGGAGCTTGCCCAGGTGCAGGTCGGACAGGACCGCCAGCCGCGTGCCTTCGAGCGTACGAGCCAGCCCGGGCAACGCGACCTCATGGCGGGAAACGGCCGGCGGCCGCAGCCCCTGGGCCAGCGCCAGCGCTGCCAGCAGGCAGCCGGCGGCCATGGCCAAGCCCCGGGCGCGCGCAGCCTGGCGGCGAAAGAGGCGCCCAAAGGCCGTGAGCAGGTCGACGGGCAGGAGGCATACCGAAACCAGGAACAGCGTGCCGGCCAGCGTCCAGGAGGCGAATTCCAGCGCTGTCGCCCCAGTGCCCCAGGCCCGGTGGCCCAGCCAGCGGCCAAGGACGATGAGCAGCGCCAGCGGCAGCCCGGCGAGCGGGAAAAGGGATCGGGGCAGCCGGCGCAAGGCGGGGAGGGATGAAGCCCGCCACAGCACGTAGGCCAGCAGCATGAGCACGGCCAGGGTCAGGAAGGTGCCATACATAGGCAACGAGCATAACGGTTTTCCGGGGCCATGACAAGAACGGCGTCATGAACGTGGCGCACGGCGCCTGGCAACCCTGTCACGACGCCACAGGCTGCAATTCCCAGGCAGCAACTTGCGCCACAACCTCCCCGGCCGTCTAGCCGCGTTCGCGGCTCCGCCGGCCCGAGGGCCGGTATTGCGTTCCGCCGCCTCGGCCCAGTATAATGAGAACGGTATGATCCGCAAGGAGGCTTCCATGAGCAGACAAATAAACGGGCTGGCGGCGGTCGCGGCCCTGCTGCTGGTCCTGGCGGCGGCGCCCCTGCACGGGCAGAGGATGACCGCCAAGATCACGGGCAGCGTTTCGGACGAGGCAAACCAATACCTGAGCGGCGTCCGGGTGACGGCGATCAATATCCGCAACAACGCCGTCCTCTCCACTGAAACGGCGAAAAAGAAGGGTGCGTTCCGCTTTCTGGCGCTGGATCCCGGCGGCTACCAGCTCACCTTCGAGCTGGACGGCTTCGCGCCGCTCACCATGAGCGGCATCCTGCTCAACGCCGAGCAGTCGGCCACGCTGCGGGTCAAGCTGAAGAAACTCCCGCCTGCGGAAGCGCAGGGCGGGAGCTGACGGAAGCTTCGCCGTTGACATCGCGGTTCCCCGGCCCTATCATGACGCCATCATGGGGGGGAGGGGATCATGAAATTCAAGACGTTGATGACCATCAAGGCCTTGGTCTGCCTGGGGTTCGCGCCGGTGCTGCTGCTGTTCCCGGCCTGGATCCTGGGCCTGCTGGGCGCGGCCTACTGCTCGGGCGCGGCCCTGACCGCCCGCGAATACGGGGCGGCGCTCGCCGGCAACCTGCTGCTGGCCTGGCTGGCGCGCCACATCGACCGGGGCGCGGCACGGAAGGCGATCGTCTGGAACCTCTTTGTCTACGACCTGATCGGCCTCGTCGCCACCGTGATCCTGATCCTGCGCGGCACGCTGAACCCGCTGGGCTGGGGGATCGCTTTCGTCTACCTGTTCTTCACCGTGGGCTTCGGCTGGTTCGCGATCAGCAAGAACTAGGCTGACTGGCTGGTTCTCGGCATACGGCTGACGGTGTACGGTTTACGGTAAAGGCAACGGGGCGAGCCGGCTCGCTCCATTGCGGCTACCGTCTGCCAATTACCGTGTGCCATCAGCCTAGTGCAGCCCCTGCGCCCTTCACCTTACGCCGAGATCGTCGCTTCTGTTATAATGCCCTCGTCATGGAATGCAAGAAAGAGAAGAACCTGAAGCGCTGCAACTGCACCTACGATCCCTGCGCGCGGAAAGGGAGCTGCTGCGACTGCCTGGCCTATCACCTGCGCAGCCGCGAGCTGCCCGCCTGCTGTTTTCCTCGCGAAGCGGAACGGACCTGCGACCGCTCGTTCGCGCACTTCGCCAGGCTGGTCGCCCAGAACAAGCTCTAAAGAAAGATCACTCAATGCGCTTTAATGTTCGACGTCCGAAGTTCGATGTTCGACGTAACGAAGGCCTTCTGCTTGGTTGCTGAAGATTTCTAATCAGGTGCTGATCGTCATTGCGAAGAACGTTCCAAATGCAACCGCTATTGAAATGCACGGTTAACCTCTGTGCCTTTGCCGTAGGCCGTACGCCCTACGCCGTACGCCAAGAGATCGATCAATCCAGCACCAGCTTGCCCCCCTGGATGCCTCCCGACTGCTCGATTACGTAGCCGGCCGCCTTCAGCAGCTCCAGGGCCTGCGCCTTGTCCAGGTCGCCCTTGTCGGCGAAGGAGATGGCCGCGAACCCGGGCCCTGTCTTGCCGTTGGCGATGACGAAGTCGTAGCGGCCGGGGCCGTTGTGCAGGAAGACGGCCTCATCCTGGCTCGCCGGCTCGCCGCGCATGTCGAAGGCCTGGCCGCTGAGGGCGATACAGATCATGCTGCCGTCGGCCAGGCGCTTGAACTCGGTGTAGTCGCGCTGAATCTTCTGACCGTTCCGCTCATTGAAGGTCTCCCAGACGAAATAGCCCGGATCGAGAACGAGCGAGCCCTTGCCCGCCACGCGGTCGCCGGCCTTGTTCAGGGGGCCGAAGCCGTCCTTCTGCAGCGTATCGTCGTAGCCGAAGCCCAGCCGGCTTCCCGCCCGCTCCAGGAAGCCCGGATGGCCGGCCAGCATCATCTTGCCGGTGAAGCGGCCGTCCTGGTTGCGGGGGTTCATGATGTCGAACTGCACGGCGGCGGCGAAGGCCAGCGGCGGGGTCACCAGCCCCATGATGGGCATGCCCTGGTAGTCGTTGATCGCCTTCTCGTTGCCGCTGAACAGGGCGTTCCAGGCGTTGGCCATGTCGGCGATGGTGCGCAGGCCGGTCGCGGCCGGTGCGGGCGCTTCCGCGGCGGGCTGGGCGGTGGCGGAAACGCCGCCGGAAGGCGCCGGCGCGGACTTGCCGCAGGCGGCGAACATCAGGGCCAGGGCCAGGATCGCGCTCAGCGCGCTTGACTTGCTTTTCATGGGTTTACTCCTTGTTTCCGTCATTGCGGAACGGCGTGTCGATCGGACCCCACTGTACTGGAGGTCGGGACCCGTGTCAAGGCGGACGGACAGGCGCGGGCGAGCGGCCGCCGGCAACGCCCGGCGGGGGAACGGGCCGGGGTCCTGCCGGCGTTATTGGGCGACGAGCTCCACCCTGCGGTTCTTGGCCCGCCCCTCCTCGGCCTGGTTCGACTGCACCGGCGCCGTCGGGCCGGCGCCGAAAGGCTGCAGCCTGGAAGCGGCGATGCCGTAGGCGCCGACCAGGGCCTTGACCACCGCGTCGGCCCGGCTGTTGGACAGCTTGACGTTGTAGTCGAAGGCGCCGACGTTGTCCGTGTGGCCGACGACGTAGAGCTTCAGCTTGGGATCGGCCTTGAGCATCTTGGCGATCTCCTTCAGCGCCGGCTCCGACTCGGGCTTGACGTCCCACTTGCCGGTGTCGAAATAGATGCCGTAGACCGACGCCTTGCCCGTTGCGCGGATGCTGCTGGCCAGGCTGGAGGCATCGGCCGTCACCTCCTGCTTCATGAGCTGCTTTTCCACGATATACAGGTTGTATTGGCTGCTGGCGGCTTCCACGTGCATCCAGATCTCGGCGCCGCCCTTCTCGATCTTCATGGTGAGGTACTGCGCGCCGCCATCCTCGAAGTCGGCGATCTTCTTGCCGCCGACGGCGGCAGCGGCGTTGGCGTAGTTGCGGGCGATCTGCAGGGCGCTGGCCGCGCGGGCTCCTTCGTTCAGGCCGTACAGGATCCACGTGTACTTGCCCTCCACCGCCTGGGTCTTGAAGTCGGCGTTGACCGGCACCTCGTAGCGCTCGAATTCCTTTTGCTCGCAGCGCGAAATGGCGTACCCCGGCATGCGGGTGAAGAGCGCGGGGTCGTGGCATCCCTCCGCGTCGTTGGGATCGCTTGCCCCCCCGGCGAACGCCGCCATGCCCAGGCCGAGAACCAGAACGCACAAGAACACGATGCCATGCTTCCTTTCCATGATTTCCTCCCTATGGACGGATCGATTATCCCACACAATCGCGGATGAATCCATCGCCGGCAGGCGTGGGGAACCGGTCTGCATCCGGCCGCGGCGGGCTATTTCAGGGACAGGACGATGGTGCGGACGCTCAGGGCGATGATCAACGCGCCCACCATGCCCATCAGCATGCGGTGGGGCAGCTTGCGGGCGGCGATGGCCGCCAGCGGCGCGGCCAGCACGCCGCCGATCAGCAGGCCGATGATGATCTTCCAGGTGTCGAGCATGCCCAGCGTCAGCAGGAAGGTCACCGACTGGGCGAAGGTGACGAAGAACTCGCTGAAGTTGACCGAGCCGATGGCGAAGCGCGGATGGTTGCCGCGGGCGACCAGGGTGGTGGTGACGATCGGCCCCCAGCCGCCGCCGCCTACGGCGTCGAAGAAGCCGCCGACCAGGCCCAGGGACACCAGGTGGCTCTTGACGTCCTTGTGCTCGTGCTGCTTGCGCAGGGCCTTGACCAGGATGACGGCGCCCATCAGCAGCAGGTAGGCCGACACATAGGGCTTGATGACGTTGCCGTCGATGGAGGTCAGGATGTAGGCCCCGAGGACGCCGCCCAGGACGCCGGGGATGACCAGGCGCTTGATCAGGTACCAGTTGATGTTGCCCTGCCTCCAGTGCGAGAGCCCCGACACCGCGGTGGTCACGCACTCGGACAGGTGCACACTGGCGCTGGCCGCGGCCGGCGGGATGCCGATGCTGAGCAGGAACGTGTTGGAGCTGACGCCGTAGGCCATGCCCAGGGCGCCGTCGATCATCTGCGCCACGAATCCGACCAGCACGAAGAACAGGATGTTCAGGTCCATGCGCGCTCCTTTGGGGAAAGGCCACTGTACCGGAGCGCCGCGGGCGTGTCAAGCAGCGGAATGATTGGTACGCCGCGATGGGTAATCGGAACGACATGGATCGACCTCGTGCTGTTGCCAATCACGAATCACGAATCACGAATTACGAATCCTGGTGCTCGCTGCTACTGCTTGAACGTGCAGGAGCGGTCCTCGAGCTCCCTGGCCGCGGCCTCGCGGCCGCTGCGCCCGACGTCGAGGGTGCGGCAGATGCGGCCGTCCACCAGCTCGTAGATGTGGTCGGCCTGCAGGGCCACCTCGCGGTCGTGGGTGACCATGACCAGGGTGATGTTGCTCTCGCGGTTCAGCTCGGCCATGAGGGCGAGAACGGCCTGGCCGCTCTCGCGGTCGAGGTTGCCGGTCGGCTCGTCGGCGAAGATGACCTTCGGCCGGTTGACCAGCGCCCGGGCGATGGAGACGCGCTGCTGCTGCCCCCCCGATAGCTCGTAGACGGCCTTGTCGCGGAAGGCGCCCAGGCCGATGCGCTCCATGATGCGCTGCGCCTCGCGCCTCGTCTCCGCCGCGGGGCGGCCGCCGCCGATCCAGCAGGGCAGCAGCACGTTCTCCAGGGCGTTGAACTCGGGAAGCAGGTAGTGGAACTGGAAGATGAAGCCGACGTTGCCGTTGCGGAAGGCGGCCAGGTCGTTGACGTTGCGCTCGCGGATCAGGCGGCCGTCGAACTCGATCTCGCCCGAAGTGGGCGGGTCGAGCAGCCCCAGGCAGTTGAGCAGGGTGCTCTTGCCCGAGCCCGAGGGCCCGATCAGGGCGGTGAAGCCGCCGCGGGCGATCTCGATGCTGACGTCGTGCAGCACCGGCGTGTCGACCTTGCCGAAGTAGGTCTTGCACAGGGCGCGGGTGCGCAGGACGGCGTCAGCCATTGCGGATCACCTCGATGGGCGAAAGGGCCGCCGCCTTGCGCGCCGGGATGGTGGAGGCGGTGACCGCCGCCGCCAGCGCCAGCGCGATGGGCGTGAGCAGCGTGCGCGCGCTGATCTCCAGGCCGAAGGCGGCGTCGGTGCCGGCCACGAAGCCCCAGCCCATGAGCAGGCCGAGGCCCAGGCCCAGCAGCGAGCCGATGCCGCCCAGCAGCAGCCCCTGGATGACGAAGATGCGCGAGGCGCTGCGGTCGCTCGTGCCCATGGCCTTGAGGATGCCGAGCTGGCGCTGCTTCTGCACGGCGGCGATGCCCAGGACGCTGGCGATGGCCAGCGAGATGCTGACGATGACGAAGAACTGGATGGTGACCGAGGAGGTGCTCTGCGAGCGCAGCCCGGTGAGCAGCTGGCGGTTGCGCTCCTGCCAGGACTCCAGCTTCACCCGGGCGTACTGCCGGCCATGGTCGCGTGCGACCTCCTCGGCGGCGAAGACGTCGCGCACCTGGGCCTCGACGGCCGAGACGCCGCCGATGGCGAAGAAGCTGCGCACCTGGTCCATGGGGGCCGCCAGCAGGTCGTTGCCGGCCGCCGCCCCCAGATCGAAGACGGCGCCGACGCGCATGACCAGCCGGCCGCCGCGGTCGTTGCGCAGGACGAACTTGTCGCCGACGGCCAGCGTCAGCCGCTCGGCGATGCGCTGCCCCAGCAGGGCGGTATCGGAGGCCAGCTCGGGAGCGCCGGCCACGGTCTTTTCGCGTATCTTGTAGATGTCCAGTCCGTCGGGGGCCACCAGCCCCTTGACGATGACGGCGATCACCGCCCCGCCGCGCTCGATGAAGCCCTGGCCGTTGGCCACCGGCGAAGCGCGCAGTACGCGCCGGTCGCGCCGCAGGTCGTCGACATACGTCTGCCAGGACTGGATCTCCGTCAGCTCATCGATGAGGACGCGGCCGCTGTCGCGCCGCTCCGCGCCGCCGCCCATGAAGGCGCCGGCGGGCAGGCGGTCGGCGGGAAGGGCCAGCAGGTGCGGCGCCGCGCCGATGGTGTTGTCGATCAGGCTGACCTGCAGGCCGCTGATCAGTGCCGAGAGGAAGAACTGCACGGCCACGCCGACGGCGATGCCCAGCACGATGAGCAGTGTCTGCGCGCGGCCCCGCAGCAGGAAGCGCAGGGCGATCATCCACTCGAAGCGGTTCGCCGGTTTCTTCACTTGGGCGGAGCGATGCGGGCGCCCTCGGGCAGGTTGCGCACGGCCACCCACTTCTCGCCGATGGGGGCGTATTCCAGCGCTGCGCGCCCGACGCTCCCGCCGCGGCGCAGCAGGACAAAGGCGGCGCCGTTGTCGCGGGCGACGTAGCGGGAGGGCAGCGCCAGGACCCCAACGTTGAGCCCGGGCACGCGCCGGCCGCGGACCTCCGCGCTGCCGGTCATGCCGTGGCGGATGAAGGGTTTGTCCTCCTCCACGCGCAGCTTCAGCCGGCAGGTGCCCTTGTCCAGGTCGATCACCGTGCAGACCAGGTTGACGCTGGCCGCCACCTTTTCGGCGGGGAAGGCGTCGAAGACCGCCGTGGCGGGCAGGCCGTCCTCCAGGAAGCCCAGGTCCCGCTGGTCGACGTTGGCCTCCAGGATCCAGGGCCGGCTCTCGAGCACGGTGGCGACCCGCCTTCCCGTCTCCACCGTCTCGCCGGGAACGACGTCCAGGTCGACCACGGTGCAGTCATAGGGCGCGGCGACGCGCTTGTCGGCGACGGCGCGGCGGGCCAGCTCCACCTGGGCGCTCAATGCGTTGAGCTGGTTGATCAGTTCGGCGGCGGCGCCGCTGCGGGAATAGGAATCGACCTGGAGCTTGACCTGGTTGAAGCGCGCCCGGGCCGCCTCCAGGGCCGTGTCCGCCCGCTCCCGCTCCACCTTGGCGACGGCGCCGGCCTGGAACAGGGCGCCGATGCGCTCGGAGTTGGCCTGCGCCTCGGCGAGGGAGGCGCGGGCGTCGTTCAGCTGCTCGCGCAGCCGCGGGTATACCTCCTCCCTGGCGTTGGCCATTTTCAGCTTCACTCCCTCGTAGTTGCTCAGGGCGATGGCCAGGTTCTGCCGCTCGCGGAAGTCGTCGACCTGGACCAGCAGCGTTCCCTTGGCGGCCCGCTGCCCCTCGCGCGCCGGCACGGCGACGACATCGCCGCCGGCCTTGGCCGCCATGCCATAGGGCTCGGGATAGCTGACGGTGCAGCTGGCCAGGATGGAGTAGTCGATGTCGGTCCGCTTGAGCACGAAGTCCTCGCCGCCGGCCGGCCGGCGCAGCAGCAGCACGGCCGCCGCCGCGGCCAGGACGATCAGGGCGATCCCCAGGACGGCTTTCTTCTTCATGGTACTGCAATTATACCTAATGCAGGTAGAGATAAACAAGTGCCCGGCGCGCGACAGAAGCACTCCCGGGTGGGGCTGCCGGCCCTGCCAAGGGCGGCGTCCCCGAGGGGAAATCCCGGGTGGGGCTGCCGGCCCAGCCAAGGGCGGCGTCCCCGAGGGGAAATCCCGAGTGGGGCTGCCGGCCCTGCCAAGGGCGGCGTCCCCGAGGGGAAATCCCGGGTGGGTCCCGAGTGGGGCTGCCGGCCCTGCCAAGGGCGGCGTCCCCGAGGGGAAATCCCGAGTGGGGCTGCCGGCCCTGCCAAGGGCGGCGTCCCCGAGGGGGATTCCATGTACCACGTTCCATGTTAGAGCGATCTGTCGTAATGCGCGAAGGAAAAAGCACTTGGCGGACGGCAGACGGCGGACGGGATACGGTAACCGCAACAGAGCGATCGATCGTGATTCATAATTCCGGGCAGTTGTGCACGCATAATGAGTACGTTCTAATGCGGTTACTGACACAAACACTAACACGAAAAGATCGTCGAGTTCCCGGTTACTCGAGCTTGTCCCAATCGGCGATCATCTCCAGCCGCAGCTGCACGCGGCCGTCGGCCTGCCAGCTCTCCGAGGAATTGTAGTCCCACTTCAGGTACTCGGAGCCGCCGCCGCTCTCGGTGGTGATCAGGAAGCGGTTGTCGAGGTGACCGAAGTACATGGCCTGGTCGCGCGGCGAGTCCTGGTCGCCGCCGCTGGGATCGACCGGCACCCAGCCGCTCCTGGGCAGGTAGACCTCGACCCAGCGGTGGTAGACGAAGTCGAAGCTGGCCTCCTCGCCGCGCGTCACCACCGAGCCGACGTAGCGCGCCGGCAGGCCGGCGGCGCGGCACATGGAGATGTAGACGAAAGCGTACTCCGAGCAGGAGCCCGAGCCGCGCTGCAGCACGGTGGGGGCGATATCCCAGCCGCCGATGCGCTTGTACACCATGCGCTCGTGCAGCCAGTCGTAGATGTCGCGGGCGATCCAGTAGGGATTGTCGGGGCGCTGGACCGCCTCCTGGACCGCGGCCCGGATCACCGGGTCCTTGAGCCGGTACTTGTCGTCGTCAGCCAGGAAGCGGCCGCGCACCTCGGCGGGAATCTCCTTCAGCGAGCCGGCCTTCTCGGGGAAGAGGTGGTACGTGACGTCGTAGACCTTCACCTTGGCCCGCATGCGCGTCGTCGCCCGTTCGCCGGGCTTGAGGCTGGAGTAGTGGAAGCGGGCGGCCTCCTGGCCCCAGCGGTCGGTGAGCTTCCCGTCGGGAGGGCGGGCGAAGTCAATGCCGAGGATCTCCTGGGTGGAACGCTCCTTCGGCAGGGCCAGGCAGACGTCCAGGCCGGTCACCGTGCCCGGCCCGAAGTTGATCACGTCGTGGGTGAAAGTGACCAGGGCCCGGCGCTCCTGGGAGCGGGTATACGCGCCTTCGGCGAAGACGGCGACGCGGGCGGCCTGGTCCTCCTGGTAGTCGGCGACCCAGAGCCCGTCCTGCGTCCAGGCCAGGCCCCAGGGATACGGGCCGGGGGCGGGAAGGATCATGACGACGCGCCCCTTCTCCGGCTCCATGCGATACAGCTCGTCGCGCGAGCGGTCGGCGAGCCAGAGGCAGCTCCCGTCCCAGGCCAGGCCGCGCGGGTCCGCCGCCGGCGCCTTGAGGGTGCGGATCGTCGTGCCGTCGTCGGGGCTGATCTGGAAGATTTCCTTCGTGCCGTTGTCCGCGACCCACAGCGAAGCGCCGTCCCAGGCCAGCCCCTGCGGGTCGGAGGCGGGGGCCATGATCACCTTCAGGATGCGGCCGCTGGCGGTGTCGACGCGGTAGATTTTGCCGCAATAGTCCTCGGCCGAGGTGTTGGTGAAGTCCATGTCGGCGACCCAGAGCGCCTGGCCGTCCCAGGCCAGGGCGGTGCAGAAGTAGCCCGGGGCGTCGAACTGGGCCAGCACCCGGCCGCCGGCGGCGTCGATGCGGAACAGCTTGTCGGCGTCGCGGTCTACGGTCCAGAAGGCCTCGCCGTCGAAGGCCAGTCCGGTGGTGAATCCCGAAGGCAGGGGAATCCTGCGGGTGACGGCTCCGGGGCCGGCCGGCAGGGTTATGGAGAAAAGGAGAGAAATGAGGATTGTCAGGCAGGATTTCTTCATGGCCACCTCCGAAAAGGCAATTGTAGGCAACGAAGGACGGAGTGTCAACTGAAGAAAGTGATAGGGGTAGTGGTAGTAGCTGCCATATCCGGGATAAAAGTGTCAGTGACCGTGTCAGTGCCAGCAAGAAGAAAGAATCAAACACTCGGTGTTCGTGTTGGTGTTTGTGTTAGCCACAGCATGAGCCGACCTCTTGCTGTTGCGAATCACGAATTACGAATCACGAATTACGACATGTCGTTCCCATGTCGCACTGCCGGGCCGGACCTTTTTGTTTCGCTCCGCGTATAACTGCCGGAGGCACTCATGGACGTTTCCTTCGAACCGCTGGCCGCGGGCCACGGCCCGGCCGTGATGGCGATCTTCAACCATTATGTGGAGAACGGCTTCTCCGCCTATCCCGAGCGCAAGCTCCCCGACGAGTTCTTCGGCCGCTTCCTGGACATGACCCGCGGGTACCCGGCCTTCGCCATGAGGGAAAAGGAAAGCGGCAAGGTCGTCGGCTTCTGCTTCCTGCACGCCTACCACCCCTTCCCGACGTTCAAGGCAACGGCGGAGATCACCTACTTCATCGCCCCGGGCTCGACCGGCAGGGGGATCGGCGCTTCCGCCCTGGAATTGCTCGAGTGCGAGGCGAGGAAGATGGGCGTGCGCGTCATCCTGGCCAGCATCTCCTCGCTGAACGAGGGGAGCGTCGCCTTCCACCGCCGGCACGGCTTCAGTGAATGCGGGCGCTTCCGCGGCATCGGCCGCAAGCTCGGCCGCGACTTCGACATGGTGTGGATGCAGAAGGACCTCGACTCAATGAAATAGTTCTTGGCATACGGCGTACGGTGTACGGCATAAGGGAACCGCAATTAGGTGAACTAGATCGTTGTCTTTCCGCTGCCGTCAGCCGTGGGCCGTACGCCGTCCGCCTTACGCCGAGTTCAGGTTCTCAAAGCTTCAAGAGCAGTGACCTCGACGCAATGAAATGGTTCTTGGCATACGGCATACGGTGACCGCAACGAGGAGAACTAGATCGCCGATTTGCTGCGGCCGTGGGCCGTACGCCGTCCGCCTTACGCCGAGTTCAGGTTCTTAAAGCTTCAAGAGCATGGATCAATTCGGTCACGAAGGCATTCACCGGCGTGGGAATGCCGTGCCGGCGGCCGCGCCCGGCGATGGCGCCGTTGATGAAGTCGATCTCGGTCAGCCGGCCGCGGCGGAAGTCCTGGAGCATGGAGGTGATGTTGTCGGAGGTGACGAAGCGGTTGACGAAGGCGGCGTCGATCTCCAGGGGCACCCCCTCGGCCGCGGCCACGGCCCGGCCCTCGGCCAGGATCGGCTCTTTCAGCGCGTCGAAGCGCGCCTCGGCGACCAGGCGGTTGTGCCCCTGCAGCAGCACCGACAGGGGATTGATCACCGCGTTGACCAGCAGCTTGGTCCACAGGTCGCGGCGGATGTCGCGGCTGGCCTCGACCCGCAGCGGCAGCCCCTGCAGCAGGGGGGAAAAAGGGGTGGCGGCGAAGGCCGGGTCGACGCGGATGCCGCCGCCGAAGCAGCGCACCCGCCCGGGAGCGATGAAGGTGACGCCCATGGCCACGATGCCGATGAAGACGCTCTCCGGCCGGACCGTCGTGCCGGCCAGGGCCGCCAGGGCCAGCTCGCGGATGCCCAGGCCGTTTTGCAGCAGCAGCACCGCGGTCGACGGCCGCAGGAAGGGGGCGGCACCGGCGAGCGCCGCTTCCAGGTCGACGGCCTTCACCGTGACGATCAGCAGGGTGTCGTCCAGGGGGAAGTCGGCCGCTTCGCGGGCCGGCAGGCGGACCGGCCCGGGGAACAGGCCGTCCACGACCAGACCGTCCGCGGCGATCGCCCGGACATGGTCGCGGCGGCCGACGAGGACCGTTTCCCGGCCGGGCTGCTGCGCCAGGGCGGCGGCCAGCACCGAGCCGATGGCCCCGCCGCCGAGGACCACGACGCGCTTGCGGTTCTCCTGTTCCATGCGGACGTTATAACAGAAAACAAGTGGCAGTGACAGTGTCCGCGCCAGCAAGAGGAGGGGAAACAAGTACTCGGTGTTCGTGTTTGTGTTTGTGTTAGCAACAGCATGAGCCAATCTCTTGCAGTTACGAATCACGAATTATGAATCACGACAGTTCTTCCGTGCGGTTACTCGTCACGCGTTACGCGTTACGCGTCACGATGGTTCTGGAAGTGACCTGCCGTACGCCGTGCGCCGTACGCCGAGGACAGATTCTGCTATAATATTCTTGATCAAGGGGGTGCCGATGCGTCGAACGCTCCGTTCCACGCTTTTCTTCCTCCTGCTGGTCCTCATTGCCTCATGCAATCGTCAGCAGGACCTCACCGTCCTCGAACGGCTGCAGCGGATCGACGGCTTCGCCGTGTCCGAGATCGCCCCGCTGCCCGGCTTCCTGCAGGCGTTCCAGATCGACGCCGTGCAGCCGGTCGACCACGGCGATCCTTCCCGCGGGACCTTCAGCCAGCGGTTCTACCTCTCCTTCCGGGACGAGGAGGCGCCGACCGTTTTCTACACCACCGGCTACGGGGTGTCGCGTAACTACGAGAGCGAGCCGGCCGCCCTGCTGCAGGCCAACCAGCTCCTGCTGGTCCACCGCTATTTCCCCGGCGCCGTACCCGCGGAGACCGACTGGAGCTTCCTCACCACGGCCCAGGCGGCCGCCGACCAGCACCGCCTGCGCGAAAAGCTCGCCGGCATCCTGACCGGCAAGTGGCTCAGCAGCGGAGCCAGCAAGGGCGGCATGACCGCCCTCTATTACCGCTACTACTACCCGGACGACGTGGCGGCGACCATCGCCTATGTGGCGCCGATCATGGAGCGCGTCGACGACCCCCGCTTCGTCTCCTTCCTGGGCACGGTGGGCTCCGCGGCCTGCCGCGACCGCATCCGCCGCTTCCAGCTGGAGGTCCTGGGGCGCCGGGCAGCCATGCTGCCGCTGGTCCACGAGCATGCCCTGCAGAGCGGCTACTCCTTCTCCGAGTTCAGCGAGGCCGAGGCCTTCGAGTATGCCGCGGTGGAGTATCCCTTCGCCTTCTGGCAGTTCGGCAGCGGCGACTGCTCCGCGGTGCCGGGCGAGGAGGCGAGCGACCGGGAGCTCTTCGACCACCTGGTCGAGGTCTCGCCCCTTTCCTTCTACGCCGATGCCGGTTATACCTACTACCGCCCGCTCTTCTACCAGGCCTACACCGAGATCGGCTACTGCCCGTACGTGTACGGCCACCTGGCCCACCTGCTGAAGGCGGTCCCCAAGCCGACCTACCGCTCCTTCGCCCCCCATGGCGTGGAGATGGCGTTCCACCCTGAGGTGATGGCGGCGGTCGTCCCCTGGCTGCGCGGCCAGGGGCAGCGGATCGTCTATGTCTATGGCGGCAACGACCCCTGGACGGCGGCGGCCCTGGGCCCCGTTCCCGGCCTCGATGCCCTGCAGGTGATCCAGCCGGGCGCCAGCCACGGCGTGAAGATCCGCGACCTCGACCAGGCGGGCGCGGTCATCGCGGCGCTCGAGCGCTGGCTGCAGATCGACATCGACGAAAGCCGCCTCGCCGCCGCTGCGCCGGCGCAGGAAGAGCGGGGCAGATTTTAACCCGCAGGCGCGGAAACGATCTTTTGTGTTTGTGTTAGTGTTCGTGTTCGCAACAGCATAGAGCGATCTATTTCTGCTGCGGTTCACGAATCACGAATCACGATAGACCGTTCCATTGCGATTACTTGTCGCGCGTCACGCGTCACGACAGCTCTCGTGATTTCTGTTATGAACCGCGATCTGCCGCTTCGCTCGCCTCGTCGCCCAAGAGCACCTCTTCCGGCGCCAGCGGCTCCGCCGGCGCCCCCTTCAGGAGCAGGCGCGCCGGGCCGCTGAGCGCGACCTCGGGGAGCAGCGTGTCGAAGTCGAACTGGCTGATCCAGCCACGCGCCAGCATCTTGCGCGAGACGTCGGCGTAGTAGCGGGCCAGCCACGGGCGCAGCCGCTGGTCGTCGCCGAAAAAGCCCATGAAGCGCTTGGGCCGCGGCACGATGGCGGCCAGGAAGATCGACTCGGCCAGGGTCAGCTCGCCGACGTCCTTGGCGAAATAATAGCGCGCCGCCGGCCGGGCGCCGTAGACGCCGGGCCCCCACTCGATGATGTTGAGGTACGTCTCGAGCATGCGCTCCTTGGAGACCAGGCGGTTCTCCTCGATCAGCCAGGTGATGAGCAGCTCCTCCAGCTTGCGGGCGATGGTCTTGTGCCGGCGCAGGAAGAGGTTCTTCACCAGCTGCATGGAGATGGTGCTGGCGCCGCGCACGAAGCGGCCGGCGCGCAGGTTGGCCACGATGGAGTTCTTGAAGGGCTCGAGCAGGAAGCCGCGGTGGCTGAAGAAGGCGCCGTCCTCGGAGATCATCACCGCGTGCTGCAGGCGCTCGGGGATCGCGTCCAGCGGGACGAAATCGGGGTTCTCCGGGCCGACGACGAAGGAGGCCGCCGGCCGGTCCTGCTCGTAGGCGGTGTATAGGAAGGGGCCGGCGAAATGGCGCAGGTCGGCGTTGCCGAAGCGGCGGATGCGGAAGCCGCTCTTCCGGAGGGCCACGTCCAGCTCCAGGTCCTCGGGCTTGGACAGGTCGATGGCGAAGTCCAGGTGGAAGGAGAGCTCGCCGCTGGTGCGGATCCCGGCCAGGCGGGTGAACAGCCCGGCGGGCAGCGAGGAGAACAGGTCGTCGGCGGCGAAGCGGGTTTCCGGCACGCGCAGCCGCACCTGCCAGGCGGGAAACGGCCGGAAGCGGGCGATAGGCTGGAACTGCAGCTCGTGGATCCGCGCCCGCGTCGGCTCGCGCAGCTCAAAATAGTCGCGGCCGATATCCAGGCGGTAATCGAGGGAGGCGATGGGCAGCAGGACGTCGTCGGCGGCGATGCGCGGGTGGTTGAGCGCCAGGCCGCCGATGGCCAGCGAGCCCTCGATGCCGAGCACGCCCTGACGGCGGCCGCGGCTGGCCAGGATCATCTTCGCCGAGTCGAAGCCGAGCCGCAGCCCCCATTGCCGCTCGCTGAAGGGCAGGGGAGCGGGAGCGTCCGCCGGCAGCGCCGCCCGGCCTCCGCCGCGCGGGGCGGCGGCGCGCGCGTCGTGCCGCGGGCGCAGGCGCAGCTCCAGCCGCTGGCGGTCGCGGTCGATCTTCCCCGCGACGAGGCAGGCCCACACGCGTCCCTGGTCGTACACCTCGAGCGTCGTCTCGAACGCCGGGCCGCTGAACTCCAGGCGCGGAACGTAGAGGGCCTGGTGGACGCCGGCGATGTCGCTGTGTAGGGTGAGGCGGTCGATGCGCACGCTGTCGGGGATGAGGCGGAAATAGACGTCGAGCAGGCGGGCGGCCCGGGCGCCGAAGTCGGGGGTGCTGCCGGCGCCGGCCTTCCTCGCGGGCGCGCCGGCGGCCTCGGCCGCCGCGGCGGGCTTCGCAGGGCGTGGGGCATTCCCTGTCCGCAGGTCAACCTGCAGGTCACTCAGGGCCAGGCGCCGGGGGAGCGGCCGGCCCAGCAGCATGCGCCCCGGATCCAGAGCGATCGCGGCCCGGCCCATGGAGAAGGCGAAGGAGCCGTCGTTGCTGCGCAGGCTGACGCCGGCCAGCTCGACGCCGGCCAGGCCGCGGAAGCGCGCTTCCCTGACCTCCACGACCATGCCGCCGCCGCCCCTGGAGAAAGAGCGGAGCTTGCTGTCCAGGACCGCGCGCAGCAGCGCGTTGCGGAAGGCGAAGAAGGCCAGGGCCAGGACGACGACGGCGGCCAGCGCGGACAGGCCGCCGACGCGGAGGGCCCGGCGGGTCTTCGCCCTGGCGAGGAAGCGGCGCAGGGGCGCCAGCCGCTCCGCCATGCGACCCAGCTGCAGGCGCACGGGCGCCAGCGCCGGCCGCAGGCGGCGCATCGCCCCCGTCCGCCATTCCTTCATCCTGGCCAGGAAATACTTCTTCCGCTCGATCGCGCACCCCCCTGCCTGCGAACGGCATGGATTGTAATCCTTTCCCGGCCACGAGGGAAGGGGCGAGTGCCGGCGGCCAAACCGTACCGGCGGAGCCGGAGCGCAGAATCAATCCAAAGGATGATTGAATTCCTGCGGCAAACGCTCCATCATTAAGGCAGGTTGAAACCTGGAGGGATCATGGGCCGATGCCGCTGGCAGAGACATGTCGCCGCCTGGGTGCTGGTCGCCTTCGCCGCCGTGGCCCTGGCCTGGGCCGCCGAGGAGGCCGCGCCGCGGTTCCTGGAAAAGGAGGGGCGGCCGGCCGTCGCCCGGCAGCGAAAGTTCCCCTGGCTGCCGGTACTGCTGGGGGCCGGGGCGGCCGCGGCGCTGGTCCTGGTGCTGGCGAAGCGGAAGGAGGAGACGCTGACCGTCGACCTGCGCGTCGGCGTCGCGGGCACGCCGGCGGCGACGGCGAAATACCGCAAGGGGTCCACGGTGTGCTATGAGTACTCCCTCAAGGATGGCTTCGGCAGCCTGCAGGTGCTGCTCGACGGGCGGCCGGCGCCGGCCAGCGGCCGCGTGGTCATGGACGGGCCGCATGCCCTCGTCGCCAGCGCCGGCAAGGAGCAGGTGCTGGCGGTGAGCCTCGGCGCCGGGACGGCCGGCACTCCCGCCGCCAGCGCGAGCTATCCCCGCGGCCAGGTCGTTCCCTACTCCTACCGGTCGACGGCAGGAGGCCCCGTGTATGTCCGCCTGGACGGGGTCCTGGTCGCTGCCGGCGGCAGCGTGACCATGGACCGCGACCATGCCCTGGCCGCCTCGTCCAGCGGCAGCGCCGCGTCGTATGCCGGCGGCGTGCTGACCGTCAACGGCATCCGCTACGAGCTGGCGCTTGTCCCGGCCGGCGAGTTCATCATGGGCACCGACAGCCCCGAGGCGGACAAGGACGAGAAGCCGGCGCACCGAGTGCGCATCTCGCGGCCATTCCGCCTGGGCCGCACCGAGGTGACCCAGGAGCTGTGGCAGGCGGTGATGGGCAGCAACCCCTCCAAGTTTCCGCGCGGCGGCCGCTACCCGGTGGAGGAGGTCGTCTGGGACGACACCCAGGCCTTCATCCGCTCCCTCAACCAGATGCTGGGCCGCGATGCGTTCCGCCTGCCGTCGGAGGCCGAGTGGGAGCTCGCGGCCCGCGCCGGGACCACGGCCGACCGCTACGGCGAGGCGGGCGACATCGCCTGGTACTTGGACAATTCCGGCGGCCAGACCCACCCGGTGGGCCAGAAGCGGCCCAACGCCATCGGCCTGTTCGACGTGCTGGGCAACGTCTGGGAGTGGTGCCAGGACTGCTGGGGCAGTTACATGGACGAATACCAGGTCGATCCCGTCTTGCCCTGCCCCGATGGCCGCCGCTCCGGCTACATGTACCGCGGGGGCAGCTGGGAGACCCCCTTCGTGCGCCTCTCCCTGCGCGACTGCAATCATTTCAACATCGGCCCGCCGCGGGTATCGGTGGGCTTTCGCCTCGCGGCATCGGACTGAATGGAACCAGCTGAGCTCAGGGTAGAGGGGACTGGGAAGAAGAGCCGCTATTGAACTAGGCTGTTCGTGTCCGTAACAGTAATCCGCGGGCCTTGCGGGCGGTTTACGGCCCAAGGGTCACGGTAACGCCATCCCATTGAGCCGGATCCTTCCGATGCGGTTGCCGTGCGCATCGCGCCAAGGTGCATTCTTTTTCCGGACATGGAACATGGCACATGGAACCTCTGTCTCGGCAGAACCTGGCGTTGACACCGCGATGGGAATCCGCGAAAATGCGGGGGAACCGTCCGACCGGCTGGAGGTAACCCGACATGAAGGCGATCCTGTCCCGCTGGGCCGATAGGGCGCTGCCCTGGCTGCTGGCCCACGGCCCGCGCATCCTGGTCATCGTCGCCGGCGCCTGGCTGCTGAACAAGGCGCTGAACAAGTTCATCGAGAAGGCCGTGCGCCTGGCCGTGCGCGGCGACGCCCACTCCTCGCCCGAGGCGGAGCGCCAGCGCGAGGACACGCTGATCCACATCTTCGCCGTCACCCTGCGCATCGTCATCCTCACCCTGGCCGTGCTGATGCTGCTCCAGGAGCTGGGGCTGATGATCGGCCCCATGCTGGCCGGCGCCGGCATCGTCGGCCTGGCCTTCGGCTTCGGGGGCCAGTACCTCATCCGCGACGTGATCGCCGGGCTGTTCATCATCCTGGAGAACCAGTACCGCATCGGCGACGTGGTCGAGCTGGGCGCAGTCTCCGGCACGGTGGAGGACATCAGCCTGCGCCGGACCGTCCTGCGCGACCTGGACGGCACGGTGCACTATGTCCCCAACGGCGAGATCAAGACCGTCTCCAACCAATCCAGGAACTTCTCGCGCGTGAACCTGGACGTCAGCGTCGCCTACGGCTCGGACATCGAAAAGGTGCGGGCGGCGGTGGACCGGGCCGGGCGCGAGCTGGCCGAGGATCCGCAGTGGCGGGAGTTCATCACCCGGGCGCCCGCGTTCGTGCGCGTCCACAGGTTGGCCGAGTCGGCGGTGGTGGTGAAGATCCTGGGCGAGACGAAGCCGCTGAAGCAGTGGGACGTCACCGGCGAGCTGCGCCGGCGCCTGCTGGACGCCTTCGCCCGCGAGGGGATCGTGATCCCCCTGCCGCAGGTGGTCGTGCACGGCGGGAAGAATAAGCTGAGCGACGAGTGACAGGTGACGAGTAACGAGGAACGGCGCCGGATCGAGTTGCCGTAATCCGCAATTCCCATCCGCACGGCGATGGGCCGTTTCAGCCGTCTGTTCAATGGCTTTCACTCGTGCCTTATTGCTTTTGCCTTTTGCCTTGCGCGCGTAGCGCGCGCCTCGGCATTCGGCGCTGGAGTTCGCTTGATTTCTTGGGTTGCATCCGTTTTCCCCTCCCCGTATAATGCCGGTCAGAGGGACCCTGGATGATCAAACGACTGCTCGAAGCCATCGGACTGCGCCGCCGCAGGAGGATCTCGGTCATCGTGCCGGTCCTCAACGAGGAGAAGACCATCGGCGCCGTCGTGCGCCTGGCCCGGCGCAGCCCGGCGGTCGACGAAGTGATCGTCGTCGACGACAATTCGGCCGATGACACCGCTCGCGAGGCGGAAAAGGCCGGGGCGCGGGTGGTCCAGAGCGCCCGGCTGGGCAAGGGCTTATCGATGCGCGAGGGGCTGGACCTGGCGCGCAACGAGGTCCTCGTCTTTATCGACGGCGACATCGACAACTACGAGCCCGACATCGTCACGCGCCTGGCCGGACCGGTGCTGCAGGACAAGGCCGACTTCGTCAAGGGCGCCTTCCGCCGCGAAGCCGGGCGGGTGACCGAACTCGTGGCCAAGCCGCTGCTGAGCATCCTCTTCCCCGAGCTGACCCGCTTCCAGCAGCCGCTGGGCGGCATGATCGCCGCCAGGAAGGAATTCCTGCGCCGGGTGACCTTCGAGAACGACTATGGCGTCGACATCGGCATCCTCATCGACGTCCACAACCAGGGAGGGCGCATCCGCGAGGTCGACATCGGCCGCATCGACAACAAATCCAAGCCCTGGCAGGCGCTGGGCAAGATGTCGCGCGAGGTCTCCAAGGCCATCCTCAAGCGGGCCGAGATCAGGAAGCTCCTCAGCCTGGACGAGCTGGAGACCATCAGCGTCATCCGCGACGAGATGGAGGGCTCGATCGAAGACTCCATCCAGAAGCTGCGCAAGATGATCCTCTTCGACATGGACGGCACCATCCTGCAGGATCGCTTCATTCACCGGGCGGTGGCGGCGCTCGGCCTGCAGCCGCGCTTCGACGAGGTGCTGGCCGCCGGCGGCGAGCCCTACATCGTCACCAAGCAGATCGCCGCCCTGCTGCGCGACGCGCCCCTGGAGGAGCTGCTGCGCGTGGCTGACGCCATCCCCGTCGTCCCCGACCTGGCGCAGGTGATCGCCACGCTGAAATCCCGGGGCTACCTGGTCGGCATCGTCAGCGACAGCTACGACGTGGTGGCCGGCCGCGTGCGCGCCAGGGTCGGCGCCGACTTCGTCGTGGCCAACGAGCTGGAGATCCGCGGCGGCCGGGCCACGGGCGAGGTGCTCATCCCGTCCTGCTTCATGCGCGGCCCCTCCAGTCCCTGCAGCCACCCCGTCTGCAAGGCCAACGCCCTGCTGCACCTGGCGGAGAAGCACGGCATCCCGCCGGCCGACATGATCGCCGTCGGGGACAGCGAGAACGACATCTGCATGGTCAAGCTGGCCGGCATCGGCGTGGCCTTCTGCACCGACAACCGCCTGCTGAACGCCTTCGCCGACAAGACCATCCGCACGCGCTCGTTCAAGGAACTGTTGGACTTCGCCGAGTAGCTTCCCGGTCTCAGCGACAGGCAACCGGTGACAAGTGACGGGGAGCAGCCATTCAGGAAGCGATCAATCAGCCATTCGTGTTCGTGTTTGTAAATGCATTGAAATGAGCTTTTTTACCTAGGATTTGCAGCTCCGGAATACGAATCACGAATTGCGAATCACGACAGTTCTTCAGTGCGGTTACTCGTCACGCGTCACGCGTCACGATAGTTCGGGAAGTTACCTGCCGTATGCCAAACCCGCTGTGTTCTTGTGATATAATTCTGTCCATGATCCGCTTCCAGCTCAACGGGCGGGACGTCGAGTGCGCCGGCGACGCGTCGCGCTCCCTGCTCGATTTCCTGCGCCAGGACCGGGGGATCCTCTCGCCCAAGGACGGCTGCTCGGGGCAGGGCGCCTGCGGCGCCTGCCTGGTGGAGCTGAACGGCCGGCCGGCGCTGGCCTGCGTCACGCTCATGAAGAAGGTCGCGGGCGGGAGGGTCGTCACCCTGGAGGGGCTGCCCGACGGGCTGCGGACGACCCTGGGCCGGGCCTTCGTGGACAAAGGGGCGGTGCAGTGCGGCTTCTGCAGCCCCGGCTTCCTGATGCGCGCCAAGATCCTCCTGCAGGAGAACCCGAACCCGACGCGGGCGCAGATCCTGGACGCACTGAAGCTCAACCTGTGCCGCTGCACCGGCTACGTCAAGATCGTCGAGGCCATCGAGCATGCCGGCCGGGTCCTCGCCGGCGGCCGGCCCGCTGAGCCCGACCCCAACCAGGGGATCGGCGGCCGCCAGGAGAAGTACGAGGCCTGGGAGACCGCCGTCGGGCGCCGGCCCTTCGTCGCCGACATGCGCCTGCCGGGGATGGCCTTTGGGGCGCTGCGCTTTGCCGACCACGCCCGCGCCGTGGTCCGGCGCATCGACGGGACAAAGGCGGCGGCCATGCCCGGCGTGCTGCGCGTTTTCCTCGCCGCCGACGTCCCGGGCGAGCGCCATAGCGGGCTGATCGTCCCCGACTGGCCGCTGCTGGTCGCCGCAGGCGAGACGACGCGGACGGGAGCCGACGTGCTGGCCGGCGTCGTGGCCGCGAGCGAGGCGCAGGCGCGGTCCGCCGCCGCCGCCATCGAGGTCGAGTATGAAGTGCTGGAGCCGCTGACCGACGTGCTGCAGGCCGAGGCCAGCCCCGTCCGCATCCACGCCAAGGGTAACCTGCTGGAAAGGACCGTCTTCCGCCGCGGCGGCGACGTCGACGCCATCCTGGCCGCCTCGGCCTTCACCGCCTCCGGTACCTTCCGCACGCAGCTGATCGAGCACGCCTTTCTCGAGACCGAGGCGGCGCTGGCCCTGCCCGAAGGGAACGGCGTGTGCCTGTATTCCCAGGGGCAGGGGGTCTACGAGGACCGGCGCCAGGTGGCCGCTCTGCTCGGGCTGGCCGAGGAGCAGGTGCGGGTGATTCAGGTAGCCAACGGCGGCGGCTTCGGCGGCAAGGAGGACATCACGGTCCAGGGCCATGCCGCCCTGTTCGCCCGGCTGCTGGACCGGCCCGTTCTCGTCCGCCTCAGCCGCCCCGAGTCGATGCGCATGCATCCCAAGCGCCACCCCTTCGTCATGGAGTACGCCCTGGGCTGCGACCGCCAGGGGCGGCTGACGGCGCTCAGGGCGCGCATCGTCGGCGACACCGGCGCCTACGCTTCGGTGGGGGGCAAGGTGCTGGAGCGCGCCGCCGGCCATGCCGCCGGCGCCTACCACGTCCCGGCCGCCGACATCGAGGCCAGGGCCGTCTACACGAACAACGTTCCCTGCGGCGCCATGCGCGGCTTCGGCGTCAACCAGGTGACCTTCGCCATGGAGAGCTGCATCGACATGCTCTGCGAACAGGGCGGCTTCGACCGCTGGCAGTTCCGCTACGACAACGCCCTCGACGAGGGGCGTATGACCGCCAGCGGCCAGGTGCTGGGCCGGGGCGTCGGCGTGCGCGCCTGCCTGCTGGCCCTGAAGGAGAGGTTCTACGCCGAGAAGTACGCCGGCCTGGCCTGCGGCATCAAGAACACCGGCATCGGCAACGGCATTACCGACGAGTCGCGGGTGAAGATCGAGGTCCTGCCCGGTGCGCGGCTGGTCATCCACCACGGCTGGACCGAGATGGGGCAGGGAGTGCACACCGTGGCCCGCCAGGTCGTCCACCAGGAGACGGGCGCCGACCCGCAACGCATGGAAGTGCGCGTCGACACCGCCCGCGAGGCGCGCAGCGGCATGACCACCGCCTCGCGCGCCACCTCGCTGGTGGGCAACGCCCTGGTCGCCGCCTGTGCCGCGCTGAAGCGCGACCTGCGGGAGAAGACGCTGGCCAACCTTGCCGGCCGCGTCTACGAGGGCGCCTGGCGCTGCGACTGGACGACGGCGCCGCCAGCTGCCGGCGCCCCGCCCGGCGCCGGCCCGGTCATCACCCACTATTCCTACGGCTACGCGGCCCAGCTGGCCATCCTCGACGAGCGCGGCGACGTTGCCGCCATCGTCGCCGCCCACGACGCCGGCCGCATCGTCAATCCCACCCTGTTCGAGGGGCAGATCCAGGGGGCGGTCGTCATGGGCCTGGGCTACGCCCTGAGCGAGGATCTGCCGCTGCGCAACGGCATCCCCAACGCCCGCCTGGCCGACCTGGGGCTGCCGCGGGCCGCCGACGTGCCGCGCATCGAAGTGATCGGCGTCGAAGTGGCCGACGAACACGGCCCTTACGGCGCCAAGGGGGTGGGCGAGATCGGCCTGGTGCCGACCGCCGCCGCCGTGGCCAACGCCCTGTGCCTGCGCGACGGCCAACGCCGCTTCCGGCTGCCGCTGCGGCGGAAGGAGAAACATCCATGAGCCTGTACCTGCGCGACGCCACCCATGTCGACTGGCGGACGCTGAAGTTCACCCGCGGCCACCTGAAGGTGGAGGCGGGCGACGACGGCGGCCTGGAGTTCGTCCCCGAGATCCCCGCCGAGCCCGCCGCCGGCGACCGGGTGCTGGACTGCGGCGGCAAGCTGGTCACCCGCGCCTTCGCCTGCGGCCACCATCACGCCTATTCGGCGCTGGCCCGCGGCATGCCGCCGCCGGTGAAGGCCCCCGCCGACTTCGCCCAGAAGCTGGAGTACGTATGGTGGAAACTCGACCGCGCCCTCGACCCCGAGCTGGTGCTGCTGTCGGCGCTGGCCACGGCGCTGGAGTGCGCCCGCAGCGGCGTCACCTTCGTCATCGACCACCACTCCTCGCCCAACGCCATCGAGGGGTCGCTCGACGCCATCGCCGGCGCCTTCCAGGAGGTGGGCGTCGGCGTGCTGCCGTGCCTGGAGCTCTCCGACCGTGACGGCCCGGCCGCCAGCGACAAGGGCCTGGCCGAGACCGGCAACCGCCTGGCCGCCGGCAAGCCCTGCCTGGTGGGGCTACACGCCTCGTTCACCGTCGGCGACGGCCTGCTGGGGCGCGCCGTCGAGCTGGCCCGCAAGTACATGTCGGGGCTGCACGTCCACGCCGCCGAGGACGGCGTCGACCAGGAGACGACCTACGCCCATTACGGCTGCCGCGTGGTCGAGCGCTTCAAGGAGGCGGGCGTGCTCGACTTTTCGCGCACCATCCTGGTCCACGGGCTGCACCTGGACAACGAGGAGCGGGCCATCCTCAAGGGCTCGCCGGCCTGGGTGGCCGAGAACATGGAGAGCAACCTGAACAACCGCGTCGGCCTGTTCCGCGGCGAGGGGCTGAGCAGCCGCATCATGCTGGGTACCGACGGCATGCACTCCGACATGCTCAAGTCGGCGCAGGCGGCCTACTTCTCCGGCATCGACCCCGAGCGCACCGACCTGGCCGAGGTCTACTCGCGCCTGCGCCGCAGCCACGACTACCTGGCGGAGAACGGCTTCGCCGGCGACGGCGAGAACAACCTGCTGGTGCTGGACTACCCGGCGCCGACGCCGGTGACCCAGGACAACTTCCTGGGCCACCTCTTCTACGGGCTGAACGCCGGCCACGTCCACAGCGTCATCGCCCGCGGCCGGCTGATCGTCGAGGCGCGCCGGGTGCTGACGGTCAACGAGGAGGAGGTGCTGGCCCTGACCCGCGCCGGCGCCCTGCGGCTCTGGCAGCGCCTGGCTCAGTAGCGGAAGCTCGAGCCGCCGATGAACTCGCGCAGGATCGAGGTGGGCGGCACCTCGTCGGCGGCGACGGGCAGGAAGAGATCCAGGAAGGCCAGCAACCGCCGCGCCTCGGGGAAGGCCGCGTCCGCCGGCGGGATCGCCGCCAGCAGCGGCGCCGCCGGTCCGCGCAGCACCGCCAGCTCGTAGACCAGCGCCGTGTTGAACATCACGTCGGCGTTCTCCTGGAAGGGGAAGGTGTTGCGCCGCTCGCCGCGGATCACCGAGGCGAAGCGCTTCAGGGTCTCGGCGGCGCTGTAGTTGCGGTAGCGGCTGTCGCGCACCATGCGCCGCAGGATGCGCGTGTCGGTGGTCGAGATGCGGCTGTAGTCGTTGATGGTCAGCTGGGTCAGCGCCGAGATGTAGACGCGGAACTTGGCCTCCTCGTGCACCGAGGCGCTGATGCGCGGGTTGAGGGCGTGGATGCCCTCCACCAGCAGCACCTGGTCGTCCTCCAGCCAGGTGAGGCGGTGCCCCGGGGCGCGCCGGCCGGTCTCGAAGTCGAACTTGGGCACCGGCACCTCGCGCCCGGCCAGCAGGTCAAAGAGGTGGCGGTTGAACAGCTCGATGTCCAGCGCCTCCGGGGACTCGAAGTCGTACTCGCCGCTCTCGTCGCGCGGGCAGCGCTCGCGGTCGATGAAGTAGTCGTCCATGGACAGGGCCAGCGGCCGCACGCCGTTGACCCGCAGCTGCGCCGACAGGCGCTTGCAGAAGGTGGTCTTGCCGGCCGCCGAGGGCCCGGTGACCAGCACCAGGCGCAGGTGGTCGCGGCGCTCGCTGACCTCGTCGGCGATGCGGGCGATCTTCTTTTCGTGCAGCGCCTCGGCCACCTTGATGATCTCCGAGACGCCGCCGCGGGCGATGACCTGGTCGAGGCGGCCGACGTCGCTCACGCCGAGGATGGTGCCCCACTCCTTGCTCTCCTGGTAGATCTGGAAGAGCTTGCGCGTCTTGCCGATGTGGCTGTTGACCGTGAAGTCCTCCGGCTCGGGGAAGAGCATGACGAAGCCCGGGCTGTAGGACTTGAGCTCGAAGCGCGAGATGGCGCCGGTGGAGAAGGCCAGCGGGTAGATCTCCAGGTTGGCGAAGCCGCCGCACTCGGTCACCGGCAGCGTCTCGCACGGCGAGTGCTCGGCCAGGCGCCGGCTGTCGCTCATGGCGCGGGCGGCGAAATAGTCGACGGCCTGCGCGCGCGGCAGCAGCCGGCGGCGGAAGGGCAGGTCGCGGGCGATGATGTCGCGCATGCGGGCGGCGATCTCGTTGAGCAGCTCCTGGGTGACGGGGATGCCGCAGGCGAAGTCGTAGTAGAAGCCGAAGGAGATCGAGTGGCCGATGACCAGGCGTGTGTTGCGGAAGAGCTCGGCCACGGCCATGTTCAGGATGAAGGAGGCGCTGCGCTGGTAGACCTCGACGCCGGCCTTTCCGCCGTAGGTCACCCACTCCAGGCGGGCGTCGCGCCCGGGGACGGCGTCGAGCGGCACCAGCTCGTTGTCCAGCCGCGCCGCCAGCACCAGGCCCGAGGCGCCGCGCGAGAGCTCGAAAAGGTTCTGCCCCGGCATGGCCTTGATCTGCGCCCCGTCGGGGAGGGTCAGCGTGATTTTGCCCATGGCGCGATTATAGCATAATGGGAGGGGGAGTGGTCTTGGCCTACGGCCTACGGCACACGGCGTACGGGAACCGCATGATTGCGATCAAGGTCGGGCATTGCGGCTGCCGTCAGCCGTCCGCCAAGATCATGGTTCGGGGGCTATTGACAGCGCCGGGCAATGGCGTGAAAATGGCCCGCAGGAGCGTCTTCATGATCGAACTCGTCGACCGCGTCGCCGATCCCGTCGTGCTGGAAAAGACCATCGCCCGCTTCCGCGAGAAGGGCATCATCCTGCCCACCTTCGCCGAGATGCGCGATCCCGCCCAGGTGCCGGCCGGCGTGCGCGGGAAGCTGAAGGACATCGGCCTGTGGGACCTGCACCCGCTGAACCTTTTCCGCATCACCTGGCACAACGAGCCGCGCGAAAAGGGCGGGGGGTACGGACCGGTCAACATCCTGGAGCTGCCCCGCGAGCTGACCGGGGTGCGGGCGCGCATCGTCATGCTGTTGGGCAAGTGGTTCCCCACCGGCGCCCACAAGGTCGGCGCCGCCTACGGTTGCCTGGCGCCGCGCCTGGTCAGCGGCCGTTTCGACCCCACCTATCACAAGGCGGTCTGGCCCTCGACCGGCAACTACTGCCGCGGCGGCGCCTTCGACTCCTTCCTGATGGGCTGCACCGCCGTGGCCATCCTGCCCGAGCAGATGAGCCGCGAGCGCTTCGAGTGGCTGCGGGAGATCGGCGCCGAGGTGATCGCCACCCCGGGCTGCGAGTCCAACGTCAAGGAGATCTACGACCAGTGCTGGGAGATCCGCCGGACGCGGCCCGACTGCGTCATCTTCAACCAGTTCGACGAGTTCGGCAACGCCGGCTGGCACTACCATGTCACCGGCGCGGCCGTCGCCGAGGCCTTCCGCGCCGTCGCCGGCCCGCGCGGCCGCCTGGCCGGCTACGTCTCGGCCACTGGCTCGGCCGGCACCATCGCCGCCGGCGATTTCCTGCGCGGCCCCTTCCCGGCGCTGAAGGTGGTGGCCTGCGAGGCGCGGCAGTGCCCGACGCTGCTGCAGAACGGCTTCGGCGGCCACCGCATCGAGGGCATCGGCGACAAGCACGTCCCCTGGATCCACAACCTGCGCAACACCGACGCCCTGGCGGCCATCGACGACGAGGACTGCATGCGCCTGCTGCGCCTGTTCAACGAGCCGGCGGGCCGCGGGCGCCTGGCGGCACTGGGCCTGGACGGCGAGCAGGTGGCGGCGCTGCCGCTGCTGGGCATCTCCGCCATCGCCAACCTGCTGGCCGCGGTCAAGGCGGCGAAGCACTACGAACTGGACGACGACGACGTCCTCTTCACCGTGGCCACCGATTCCGCCGACCTCTACGGCTCGCGGCTGCGCGAGCTGCGCCAGGAGCGCGGCGCCTACGCGGAGCGCCAGGCGGCCTGCGACCTGGACCGCTGCCTGTGGGGCCAGGAGGACGACCACTTCAAGGAGCTGACCTACTCCGACCGCAAGGCCGTCCACAACCTGAAGTACTTCACCTGGGTGGAGCAGCAGGGCAAGGAGATCGAGGACCTCAACCGCCTCTGGCACGATCCCGACGTCTGGCCCCGCCTCTTCGGCCAGGTGGAGCGCTGGGACGAGATGATCCGCGAGTTCAACGAGCGCACCGGGCTGCTGAAGGCCCTCGGCTGAGATGAGGACCCTCGTCCGCGGCGGCACCCTGGTGAGCGACGGCCGCTGCCGGGCCGGCGACGTTCTGGCCGACGGCGAAACGATCGCGGCCGTGGGCGAGGGGATCGCCGCCCCGTCCGGGGCCGATCGGGTCGTGGACGCTTCGGGCTGCCTGGTGTTCCCCGGCGGCATCGACCCCCACGTGCACCTCGAGCTGGAAACGGAGGCGGGCCGCTCCGCCGACGACTTCCTCTCGGGGACGCGCGCGGCCCTGGCCGGCGGCACGACCACCGTCATCGATTTCGTCACCCCGGGGCGGAATGAGCCCCTGGCCGCCGCCCTGGCGTCCCGGCGGCGGGCGGCCGGCCGCTCCGCCTGCGACTACCTGCTGCACATGAGCGTGACCTCCTGGCGCGAAGGCATGCCGGCGGAGCTGGAGTCCTGCCGCCGCGACGCCGGGATCGTCTCGGTCAAGGCCTACCTGGCCTACCGCGAAACCATCGGCGTCAGCGACCGCGAGTTCCTGGCGCTGCTGGACGCCGCCCGCCGCCTGCGCTTCCTGACCCTGGTCCACGCCGAGAGCGGCGACATGGTCGGCTACCTGCAGCGCCGGCTGCTGGCCGAGGACCGGCGCTCGGCGGCGCACCACCCCGAATCGCGGCCGCCCGAGGTGGAGGGCGACGCCGCCCGCCGGGCGCTGCTCATGGCGCGGCTGGCCGGCGTCCCGCTCTACATCGTCCACGTCTCGACGCAACAGGCGATCGAGGCGGTCGCCGCCGCCCGGCTCGCGGGCCAGGCGGCCATCGCCGAGACCTGCCCGCAGTACCTGCTGCTGGACGAGGCGCTGTACCGCGGCGATCCGCGCGCGGCGGCCGATGCCGTCATGAGCCCGCCGCTGCGCTCCGCCGAGCACCGCCAGGCCCTGTGGCGGGCGCTGGCGGACGGGACCGTCCAGGCGCTGGGCAGCGACCACTGCCCGTTCTCCCGCGAGGCCAAGGACCGCCACGCCGAAGACGACTTCACCCGCATCCCCGGCGGCGGCGGCGGCGTCGAGTACCGCCTCAGCCTGCTGTACACCTACGGCGTGGCCGCCGGCCGCATCACGCCGGCGCGCTTCGTCGACCTGGTCGCCGCGCGGCCGGCCAAGCTGTTCGGCCTCTACCCGCGCAAGGGGACCCTGCGCCCCGGCAGCGACGCCGACCTGGTGGTCTGGGATCCGGAGACGAGATGGACCGTGCGCGCGGCAGGCCAGCACCAGCGCGGCGGCAGCACCCTGTACGAGGGGCTGGAGCTGCGGGGGGCGCCGCGAGTCGTGATCAGCCGCGGCGAGACGGTGTGCCGGGAGGGCAGGCTCGAGGCCGGGGCCGGGCGCGGGCGCTGGCTCGGCGGCGACAACGGGGACCATGGCCGCTGAAGCGGACGGCGTCCTGCTGGCGGCCGGCGGCTCGCGGCGCGCCGGCGCCTTCAAGATGACGGCGCCGGTCGGCGGCCGGCCGCTGCTGCTGTGGGGGCTGGAGGCCCTGCGCTCCTGCTGCGACCGGGTGATCGTCGTCGCCGGCGCCGGCGCCGAAAGGATCACGCCGCTCGTCTCCGCTCTTCCCGGCGTGGAGATCGTCATCAACGAGAACCACGAGCAGGGAATGCTCTCCTCGGTGCAGGCCGGCGCGGCCCAAGTGCACGCCGGGCGTTTCTTCGTCCTCCCCGGCGACATGCCGCGGGTCCGGCCGCAGACCCTGGCGCAGTTGCTGGACGCCGCCGCCTCCTCCGCCATCGCGGTTCCCGCCTTCGCCGGCCGCCGCGGCCATCCGGCGCTGCTGTCGGCGGCGCTGCTCCCCGGGCTCCTCGCCGAGCCGGCGGCATCCAGCCTGGGCGCGTTCATCCGCCGCCGCGGCGCCGCGATCGTGGACGTCGACGACCCGGGCGTGCTGGACGACCTGGACACGCCGGAGGACCTGGAGCGGGCCGACGCCGCGCTGGGAGCGGGAGGGAAGCCATGAACCAGGTGCAGTTCTGGGAGTTCGTCCGCGAGAACCTGCAGGCGGGAGAGCCGCTGATGCTGCTGCTGGTGGTGGAGAGCGGCGGCTCGTCGCCGGGCCGGCCGGGGTTCAAGATGGCCGTGACGCCGGGCGGCGCCCGCGGCGGCACCATTGGCGGCGGCGCCGCCGAGAAGGGCGCCGTCGACCAGGCGCAGGAGCTGCTGGCGCGCGGTACCGGCCGGCCGCGGTTGCTGAAGCTGCTGCACCGCGAGGGCGCCCCTGCCGGGAAGCGGGCGGACACCCGCTCCTCGGGCGGGGTCTGCTCGGGCTGGCAGCGCGTGGCGCTGCTGATGCTCGCCGGCGGCGACAGCGGCGCCGTCGACTCGCTGCTCTTCGCCCTGCGCCGCAACCGCCCCGGCCGGCTGCTGGCTTCGCCGCAGGGGCTGGAGTTCCGGCCCGGCCGCCGCCGCACCCCCGGCGGGGAGTTCCGCCTGGCCGCCGGCGACGACTGGACCTATGCCGAGGAGACGGGGCTGCGCCCCACGCTGACCATCATCGGCGGCGGCCACGTCGGCCTGGCCCTGTCGCGGGTGATGGCCGGGCTCGACTTCCACGTGCGCGTCCTCGACGACCGCGAGGACCTGGCCACCCTGGAGGAGAACGTCTTCGCCCAGGAGAAGCACGTGGTCGCCTTCCGCCATGTCGGCCGCCTGGTGGAGGAGGGGAGCCAGAGCTACGCGGTGATCATGACCCACGGCCACCAGGCCGACGAAATGGTGTTGCGCCAGCTGGCCGGCAAGAAGCTGCGCTACCTGGGGCTGTTGGGCAGCGCGGCCAAGAACGCGCGCCTTTTCGCCAACCTGGCCCGCAAGGGGGTCAGCCGCCGGGCCCTGGCGCGGGTGCACGCGCCGGTGGGCCTGCCCATCCACAGCCATACGCCGGAGGAGATCGCCATCAGCATAGCCGCGGAGATCATTTCCATAAAAAACCAGCCGAAGCAATCGTGACGCGAAACGCGTGACGCGTGACGCGGAAGAATCAAATTCCAAATCGCAAGCACCAAAGATTAAATCAATGCCATTGACTGAATGACCCGAACGAACAAACGAGCCAGCAATGGGCTTTCGTTTGGAACATTGGAAATTGGAACTTGGAATATATGGGAGTTTTGATTTTGGTGCTTGGAATTTCGGCTCTTACTCGTCACGCGTCACGCGTTACGCGTCACGTTGTTTTGACATTCCGCTGCCGCCGTGATACGTTCTGACCGCCGGTCAGGAGGCGACGATGGGCCAGTACGAGAACATCATGGAAGCCGTGGAGTCCATCCGCGCGCGCTCGCCGCTGGCGCCGCGCGCCGGCGTGGTGCTGGGATCGGGCCTGGGCGAGTTCGCCAACCGCGTCGCGGACGCGGTCGCCATCCCCTACGGGGAGATCCCGCATTTCCGCCAGGCTGGCGTCGCCGGCCATGCCGGCCGCCTGGTCCTGGGCACGGTCGGCGGCGTGCCGGTGGCCGTGCTGCAGGGCCGCTGCCATTACTACGAGGGACACGACATCGAGGACGTGGTGTTCCCGGTGCGCGTGCTGGGCAAGCTGGGCGTCGGCGGCCTGCTGCTGACCAACGCCGCCGGCGGCATCGGCAAGGCGCTGCGGCCCGGCGACCTGATGGTGATCCGCGACCACATCAACCTGATGGGGCTCAATCCGCTGCGCGGCGCCAACGACGAGCGGCTGGGTCCCCGCTTCCCCGACATGAGCGCCGTCTACGACCCCGCCTTCCAGGAGAGCATCGCCGCGGCGCAGGCCGCCCTGGGGCTGCAGCCGAAGAAGGGGGTCTACCTGGCCCTCAGCGGCCCCTCTTACGAGACCCCGGCCGAGATCCGCATGCTGGCCGCCCTCGGCGCCGACGCCGTGGG
>JAEAMF010000385.1_pt1 | contig 58675 bp, 52 predicted proteins | sample 8958721 | NCBI WGS metagenome assembly JAEAMF01 (sample SAMN16933255, study PRJNA681124) | bioreactor sludge metagenome | isolation source: anaerobic bioreactor treating anionic surfactant - SDBS | place: India: Bengaluru | collected 2019-02-28
GCGCAGGGCGGCCATCAGCATGCCGGGGGTGATCTTGTCGCAGTTGGAGATGCAGACAATGGCGTCAGCGCAGTGAGCGTTGACCATGTACTCGACCGAGTCGGCGATGATCTCGCGGCTTGGCAGCGAGTAGAGCATGCCGTCATGGCCCATGGCGATGCCATCATCGACCGCGATGGTGTTGAATTCCTTGGCCACGCCACCGGCGCGTTCAATCTCACGGGCGACCAGTTGGCCGAGGTCCTTGAGGTGGACGTGGCCCGGTACGAACTGGGTGAACGAGTTGGCAATGGCGATGATCGGTTTCTTGAAATCGTCGTCTTTCATACCCGTGGCGCGCCACAGGGCGCGTGCGCCGGCCATGTTGCGGCCGTGGGTGGACGTTTTCGAGCGGTAATCTGGCATGGAGCACTCCTGGCGGCTAAGCAGGTAACAAAAAGGGGAGTGAGCGTCTCTTGTCCTTTGCACCGAAGGCAGGTGGCCGCTGGTGCGGATGAAGCCGAGAACGCCGCGGGATCGCCGTGCGCTCGGCCAGAGCTCATAAACCCGCCGGGGATGACTGGCGATGAATAGGCCGATTCTACACGGCTGGCCGCGGGAAGGAATGGCGCTATAGCGGGTTGGTGCGTCAGCGGTGCCTCCAAGGGGAAAATCTGGCGGCACTTGGTTAGACTGCCGCCCTTCGCAGCTCCCCCGGCAAAAGGACTTGGCATGCCCGCGTTATCCCCTTCGTTGTATTTCTATCTGCTCGTTGGCGCCCTTCAGGGGCTGTTGCTCTTGAGCGCACTTTGGCTGGAGATCCCCTGGATCAGCACCATGCTGGTGACACTGGCTACCGTCGGCGGGATCAACCTGCAACTGCTAGGGCGTTCAGTACTGCAGCGTGGCACCTGGGTACTGGTTGCACTGATGACACTGGTGATGACGGCGATCAGCGGCTGGGTCTTTTCCGAAAACGGCTCGCAGTGGTTGCAAGGGTCCTGGGTGGTCTGCGCGAGCCTGCTGGGCTACATCGGCTGCGCCTTCATCGCCAGTTGGCCAACCCGTGAAGGCCGCTGGCCACGCTATGAAGACCTGTTCAGGCATGCCTGGAACAACATTTTCATCGTGCTCCTCGCCCAGCAACTGGTCATGGTGGTGATGCTGCTGGCGTTGTTGTGTGGTGCGCTGTTCAAGATGCTGGGCGTGCCGCAGGTCAAGGCGGTGCTCGAGTCACCGCTGTTCCTCGCGATCGCCCTGACACTGGTGTTTTCCCTCGGCATGCGCATAGGCCGCGAGAAAGAGACGGTCATTGGGCTGCTGCGTGGCGTGCTGCTGGCGGTGTGCCGCTTCCTGCTGCCATTCGGAGCACTGATGACCGTGCTGTTCATCCTGACCTTGCCATTCAGTGGCCTGCAACCTGTCTGGGATACCGGTTCTTCGACCCTGATCCTGCTGTGCCTGGTGGGGCTTAACCTGTTTCTGGTCAATGGTGTGTTCCAGGACGGTCACGACAGCGCACCATACGCCAGAGGCTTGCGGCTTTTGGTGGAGTTGTCCCTGCTCTGCTTGCCGGTGCTGGTCGTACTGGCAGGCTACTCGACCTGGCTGCGCATTGAGCAATACGGCCTGACGCCACAGCGTTTCATGGCGATCCCACTGCTGCTGGTCGCGCTGCTGTATAGCCTTGCGGCGGTGTGGGCGGTTGTTCGCCGGCAGTCGGTGTGGCTGGGGCATCTGCGTACCAGCAACCCGCTCATTGCCCTGTTCGGCTGTGTGGTGTTGGTACTGGTGCATACACCACTGGTGAGCCCCGAAACCTGGAGCGCAAAGCACCAGGTACAACGCCTGCTCAGTGGGCGTACAGCGGTGGCGGACTTCGATGCCTGGACCCTGCGCTACCGGCTTGGTGCGCCTGGAATCGAGCAGCTCGAATGGCTCACGGCCGAAGCGGACCGCGGGCAGATTCTGGACGCTCAAAGGCGCGAGCAGCTGCGTGAGATTTTGAAAGAGCCGACCTACCGCTCGAACTCGGCAGAATTTGACGGCCGTGATAACGCCTTGAAAATCGAGTGGATCGGCAATACCGAGGACGGTGTCGAGACGATGCTGAAAGGCGCGTTCATCGGCATGCATTGCCAGGGGGCTGGTTGCGTACTGCACGCCATGGACCTGAACGACGACGGTCGCAACGAGGTGCTGCTCGTGTCCAAGGAGGAATGGGCGTTCAAGGCTTACATTCTGGAGCGTGATGAGCACGGCGAGTGGCGAGCGGCTGCAGACCTGGAGGGGCAGGACGACCCGGCGCGCGTGATTGAGTTGATCCGCCAGGGTGCGCTAAAGCCGGTCAAACCACGCTTTAACACGTTCAACATCGACGGTGTGGAACTGAGCGCAGTGCCAACGCACGACTAGGTGTTGGGCTGCCGAGCAGCCCAACACCGGCCCCCCCAGGGAGCGGTGGGGCCCCCCACGGCAGGGCAGGGGCTTGTTGTTGCGGGTGTGCCGTCACCCCCGGGAAACCCCCCCCTTTAACCCTAAAAACCGCGCGGGGGTGCAACGGCGCCCCGTCCCACCGCCGCCCTGGGTGTGGGGCGCCCCCCCCCCCCAACACCGGCACCGCATGTTAGCTGTTAGGCAGCAAACGGCAGGTCAGGCTCTTGATGTAGCGGGTTTCCGGAATCGCCGGGTGTACCGGGTGATCCGGGCCCTGGCCGCCACGCTCCAGCAACTGGATGTTGCGGTCCAGGTGGCGGGCGCTGGTCAGCAGAATGTTCTGCAGGTCGTCTTCAGGCAGGTGCATCGAGCACGACGCGCTGACCAGGATGCCGTCCTTGGTGAGCAGGCGCATGGCTTGCTCGTTCAGGCGACGATAGGCGCCCTCGCCGTTCTTCAGGTCTTTCTTGCGCTTGATGAACGCCGGTGGGTCGGCCACGATCACGTCGAAACGCTCTTCGGCAGCTTTCAGTTCTTTCAGTGCTTCAAATACGTCACCTTCGACGCAAGTGACCTTCTCGGCAATACCGTTGAGTGCAGCGTTACGCTCAACGCCGTCCAGGGCGAAGCCCGAAGCGTCGACGCAGAACACTTCGCTGGCGCCAAAGGCACCGGCCTGCACGCCCCAGCCACCGATGTAGCTGAACAGGTCGAGAACACGCTTGCCTTTGACGTACGGCGCCAGGCGCGCACGGTTCATGCGGTGGTCATAGAACCAGCCGGTTTTCTGGCCTTCCATCACCGGCGCTTCGAACTTCACGCCGTTTTCTTCCAGTGCAACCCACTCGGGCACCAGGCCGAATGCGGTTTCCACATAGCGATTCAGCCCTTCGGCATCACGTGCAGCGGAGTCGTTCTTGAACAGGATGCCACTTGGCTTGAGCACCTGGATTAGCGCAGCAAGGATGTCGTCGCGGTGTAGTTCCATGGTGGCCGAAGCCAGTTGCACGACCAGAATGTCGCCGAAACGGTCGACCACCAGGCCCGGCAGCAGGTCGGAATCACCGTAGACCAAGCGGTAGTAAGGCTTGTCGAACAGGCGCTCACGCAGCGACAGGGCCACATTCAGGCGGTGCACCAGCAGCGACTTGTCCAGCGGCAGCTTGGCATCACGCGACAGCAGGCGAGCACAGATCAGGTTGTTCGGGCTCATCGCGACGATGCCAAGGGCTTTACCGCCCGCGGCTTCCAGCACGGCCTGATCACCGGCCTTGAAGCCATGCAGCGGGGTCGCGGCGACGTCGATTTCGTTGCTGTAAACCCATAGATGGCCGGCGCGCAGGCGGCGGTCGGCGTTGGCTTTGAGGCGAAGGCTGGGCAGGGACATGACGTCGCTCCGGAAAAAAGAGCGGGAGTATAACGCGTCGACGAGGTTCAACGCGTGGCCGAGGATAAATAGCCGCCAAGTGGTGAACCGAGGTGGCAATTAGTTGCAATTGCGCCATCTGCCGGTGTTCCTTGGGCGCAGGGCAAGGTTAAAATCGCCGCTCAGCCCCGAGTGTGTACTTATGTCCCAAGAGCTCTCCTCCGAACAGATTCAGCAGGCCCTGCAGGGCATCAGTGTACCGCCCCAGCCGCAAATCATGGTTGATCTGCAAATGGAGCAGTACATGCCTGATCCAGACCTGGAGATGATCGCCAAGCTGATTTCCCAGGACCCGGGGCTTTCTGGGGCACTGCTCAAGCTGGTCAACTCAGCGCATTTCGGCCTGACCAACAAGATCGCTTCGATTCAGCGCGCGGTGAATCTGCTCGGTAGCCGTTCGATCATCAACCTGATCAATGCGCAGTCGATCAAGGGCGAGATGAGCGATGAAACCATCGTCACCTTGAACCGTTTCTGGGACAACGCCCAGGACGTGGCCATGACCTGCATGACCCTGGCCAAGCGCTTGGGCTCACAAGCGGTGGACGAGGCCTATGCCCTGGGGCTGTTCCACGACTGTGGCATCCCGCTGATGCTCAAGCGTTTCCCTGAGTACATGAGCGTGGTCGAAGACGCCTACGCCAGCGCCGGGCCCGGCCAGCGGGTGGTCGATACCGAAAACCAGGTGTTCAACACCAACCATGCCGTGGTCGGCTACTACACCGCAAAGTCGTGGCGCCTGCCGGAACACCTGAGCAATGCCATTGCCAATCATCACAACGCCCTGGCGGTATTCAGTGATGAATCGGCGCGTAACAGCCAGTTGAAGAACCTGCTGTCGATCCTGAAGATGGCCGAGCATATTTGCGCTTCGCACCGGGTGCTGGGTGGCCAGAGCGAAGACCATGAGTGGAACACCATCAGCCATCTGGTGCTCGATTACGTCGGCTTGCCTGAGTACGACTTCGAAAACCTCAAGCAAACCATCCGCGACCTGGGTGGGCATTGATCGATGCCTGAATTGCCAGAGGTCGAAACAACACGACGCGGGATCGCACCCTATCTGGAAGGTCAGCGGGTCAAACGGGTGATCGTGCGTGACCGGCGCCTGCGCTGGCCGATCCCCGAAGACCTTGATGTTCGCCTCTCCGGCCAGCGTATCGTCAGCGTCGAACGGCGGGCCAAGTACCTGCTGATCAACGCCGAAGTCGGTACATTGATCAGTCACCTGGGCATGTCCGGCAACCTGCGGCTGGTAGAAATCGGCCTTCCAGCGCTCAAGCACGAGCACGTGGACATCGAGCTGGAGTCTGGGCTGGCACTGCGTTACACCGACCCCCGGCGCTTTGGTGCGATGCTCTGGAGCCTCGACCCGCTGCACCATGAACTGCTGATCAAGCTGGGGCCTGAGCCGCTGACCGATCTGTTTGACGGTGAGCGCCTGTTCCAGCTATCGCGGGGACGCTCGATGGCGGTCAAGCCGTTCATCATGGACAACGCGGTAGTGGTCGGCGTCGGCAATATCTATGCGACCGAGGCGTTGTTTGCCGCCGGCATTGACCCTCGACGCGAAGCGGGGAGCATTTCCCGGGCGCGCTACCTGAAACTGGCTATCGAAATAAAACGAATCCTGGCCAGTGCCATCGAACGTGGCGGTACCACCTTGCGTGACTTTATCGGTGGCGACGGCCAGCCTGGCTATTTCCAGCAGGAACTGTTCGTTTACGGGCGCGGGGAAGAACCGTGCAAGGTGTGTGGCAGCACCTTGCGAGAAGTACGCCTCGGGCAGCGCGCCAGCGTGTACTGCCCACGCTGCCAGAGCTGAGCCGCCTCAGCGCGGGCTGAATACCTCGGAGGTGCCCAGCCCGCGTGGATCGCTGGCCGCCTCCAGGGTATGCCCGGCCTTGTCCCAGAACAGCACCTGTTGATTGCCATAGGCGCGGCCCACGTCCTTGAGCGTGTAACCACGCGCCTGCAACTCGCGCTGCTGCTCGGCACTGAACGCCCCTGGCTCGTGTTCGACCACGTCCGGCAGGTACTGGTGGTGGTAGCGCGGTACCGCTGGCCACGTGGCCACGGGCCGGCCATCAAGAAACGCCATGACCGATAACAGCACCATGCTCGGGATGCGGCTACCGCCAGGCGTACCAAAGGCGGCGAACTGGCTGGGGCTCTCGATAAACGTGGGGCTCATGCTCGACAGCGGGCGCTTGCCAGCGGCTACCGCATTGGCCTGGCTGCCGGCCAGCCCGTAGCTGTTGCTGCCGTTGGGGTCTGCTGCAAAGTCGTCCATTTCATTGTTCAGCACCACACCCGTACCTGGGGCACTGTAAGCGGCACCAAACGGCAGGTTGACCGACAAGGTAGCCGCTACCGCATTGCCTTCGGCGTCGATCACCGCGAAATGAGTGGTGTGGTCGCCTTCGCGCCAGGCCGGCGCTGGCGGCAAATCGGCACTGGGGGTCGCCTTGTAGGTATCAATGCCATCGGCCAACCCCTGCAGGTAACCGCGCGAAAGCAACTGGGGGATCGGGCTACTGACGTAATCTGGATCGCCCAGCAGGCCACGGTCTCGGTAGGCGCGGCGCAGCACTTCAAGCACGTAATGACTGCGCTGTACGCTGTCGGCGCTCTGCCAGGGCAGGCGCTGAAGCATGGCCAGGCTCTGTGCCAGGGCCACACCACCGGCAGACGGCGGTGGTGCGCTGATCAGCTCGCGGTGCTCGGCCAGCGGGTAGCGCAACGGTTCACGGTGAACGACGCGGTAGTCGTTCAGGTCGTCCTGGCGCCAGATACCGCCTGCACCCTGCACGCCACTGAGCAGTGCCTTGGCCGTGGCGCCGGCATAGAAGCCGTCATGACCCTGCTCGGCCAAGCGTGTCAGGGTGACGGCCAGTTCAGGCTGGCGGATGAACGTACCCAACGCCGGGACGTCACCGTCTTTCAAGAACAAGCGCGCACTTTCCGGGTCGTCACGCAGGGCAGCCAGGCGCATCTGGGCACGGTCGCGGTAAACCCGGTCGACAGCAAAACCCTGATTGGCCAGGCGAATGGCCGGCGCCAGCGAGCGGGTTAGCGGCAGCCTGCCGTAGTTGGCAGCGAGGTCGGCCAGCGCGGCAGGCAGGCCTGGAATAGCGGCAGCCAGCGGCCCATTGATCGACAGGCCCGGTTGAACCTTGCCGTCCTTGAGGTACAGGGTCGCGGTGGCCTTGCCCGGCGCACGCTCGCGGGCATCGATGAACTGATAGCGGGCCGGTGAGCCGGGTTGGCGCAGCAGGAAGAACCCACCGCCACCCAGCCCAGAACCATAAGGCTCAACCACCGCCAGGGCGGCACTCACGGCAATTGCCGCATCGAACGCGTTACCGCCTTGCTCCAGCATTTCCCGGGCGGCTGCCGTGGCTTCCGGGTGCGGGCTGGCAATCGCCGCACGCCCCGGGCCGTCGGCCAAGGCCTGCGTGGCACACAGCGCCAGCGCGGCGCCAAGCAACAGTGAGCGAAGCGCGGCGCTACCGGGCATCAGGCCTTGCCGGTGATCTTGCGGTACTTGATCATCAGTTCTTCATGGGTTTCCGGGTGGGCTTCATCCAGCGGGATGCAGTCAACCGGGCAAACCTGTTGGCATTGCGGTTCATCGTAGTGACCGACGCACTGGGTGCACAGGTTCGGGTCGATCACGTAGATCTCTTCGCCCTGGGAAATAGCGGCGTTCGGGCACTCGGGTTCGCAGACGTCGCAGTTGATGCAGTCGTCGGTGATGATCAGGGACATGGGGACTCCGGCCTGGGCATCTGGCCCTGGCATGTGAAAACCAATGGCGTAATTGTGCCGCATTAGCGCCCGCGATGCACGCGGGCGCTCGGTTCAGGCCGGAAGAATCACTTCTTGAAGCGTTGGGTCAGGGCGTCGGCCACCGCTGGATGAACGAACTTGCTGATGTCTCCACCCAAGGCTGCGATTTCACGCACCAAGGTGGAGGAGATAAACGAATAGCGTTCGGAGGGCGTCAGGAACAGGCTCTCGACATCCGGGGCCAATTGGCGGTTCATGTTCGCCAGCTGGAACTCGTACTCGAAGTCGGACACTGCGCGCAAACCTCGCAGGAAGACATTGGCTTGCTGCTCCTTGGCAAAATGCGCCAGCAGCGTGGAGAAGCCGATGACTTCGACATTGGGCAGATGACGGGTGACCTCGCGCGCCAACTCGACCCGTTGTTCCAGTGGGAACAGCGGGTTCTTCTTGGGACTGGCGGCAACCGCGATAATCACGTGGTCGAACAGGCGCGAGGCGCGTTCGACCAGATCGCCATGGCCCTTGGTAATAGGGTCGAATGTCCCTGGGTACAACACTCGGTTCATCGCGTCGTCCTGGCAGGAGTGCGTTGGGGAGTCGGATGGTAGCGCAGCCTCTGCAGTCGGCCAAGTCGCATGCACAGGCTGATGGCACTATAGACAGCATGAATAAGGCTTGTCACCCGCCTTTCGACAGGCGCTTGGCCAAGGCATCACTGAGCCTGGCGCTCAGGCCATACACCGATAACTGTGGGTTGGCGCCAATGCTGGTAGGGAACAACGAGCCGTCGTGAATCGACAGATTGGCCAACTGATGATGCTGGCCAAGGCTATTGCACACCGCCTGGCGCGGGTCTTCACCCATGGCGCAGCCACCCATGACATGGGCGCTGCCCAAGCGGACAAGAAAGCGTTCGAGGTTCAGGCCGTCGATCATCAGCCGGGCTTCGGCCAGGCTTTTCACGTAATGCGCGTCACTGTGCAGCGGCAGCACCGCCTCGGCCCCAGCGGCGAACTGGATCTCGGCCATGCTGTGGAAGGCGCGACGCAGGCCATCCCAGGTGTAATCGGATATCGAATAGTCGAGCACGGGTGAACCATCATCACGCAGCGACACCTCGCCACCGACACTCTGTGGATGGAAGCCGTCACGCATGAGTGCCAGCATGACATGGGTGTTCGGCAGTTGCGCCATGCGCAGGGCATTCTCGCGACCAAAGTGACCTAGCAGGGTACTGGCCAGCGCCGGGTGCAGGGGCGGCACCTCCAGCTTGTAGGCCATTGGCCCGGTAACGCCGTCACGCCATTGAAAATGGTCGGAGTAGATCGACTGAGGGGCGCCGTAAAACGGGTTCACTGTGTCCTTGAACTGCGCGGCGCTGAAATTGACCAGGTGCAAGAAGGTGCGTTTGCCAAGACGTTGATGTGGGTCTGGCGCATCGGAGCGCAACAACAAGGCCGGGCTGTTGATACCGCCACCGGCCAGCACATAGTGCTGCGCCTTGATGGTGATGCGCCGGCCCGTGGGCGAAACGCAGCGGCTGTCCATGGCCACACACTCCAACTGTGCGATACGTTCGCCGTTATGCACCAGCCGCTCGGCACGGGCCAGGTACAGCAGCTCGCCGCCGCGCTCCAGCGTCGCCGGAATACTGGTGACCAGCATCGACTGCTTGGCGTTGACCGGGCACCCCATACCGCAATAGCCCAGGTTCCAGCAGCCACGCACATTGCGAGGAATGACCTTCCAGGCGTAACCCAACTGCTCACAGCCGCGGCGCAGCACCTCATTGTTGGCATTCGGCGGCATGGCCCAGGGCTCAATGCCAAGGCGCTTTTCCATGCGTTCGAACCATGGCGCCAGTGCTTCGGCACTGTGGCCTTTGACCCCGTGCTCGGTGGCCCAGTGGTCCAGGGTTTGCGCCGGCGTGCGAAAACTTGAGGTCCAGTTGATCAGCGTCGTGCCACCGACCGCCCGGCCTTGCAGGATGGTAATGGCGCCGTCCTTGCTCATGCGGCCGATGCCCTCCTGATAGAGGTTGGCATAGGCCTGGTCTTCGAGCAGGTGAAAGTCGCTACTGGTCTTCAACGGCCCCTCTTCGATCAGCAGCACCTTGAGCCCGGCGGCGCTGAGCAACTCGGCAGTGGTAGCGCCGCCGGCACCGCTGCCGATGATGGCCACATCGGCTTCCAGCGTCAGATCATGGCTCAGTGTCGAACCGTCGTAGGTCTTCCAGCCGCGGGCCAGGCCTTCGCGGAACAGATCGGGTACGGGCATGTCGGTGCTCTGGATAAGGGGGTCAGATTTTCGGCGGGCCGGGGTAGCCACAGTCGGCCCACGCATCGGGCAGGCTGTACCACGCCATCTGTAACAGTTGAAGCAGCGAGCCATGCCCCATACGTAGCAGGTCGAAGGTGCTGTGCTGCCATCGTTTCAGAAAGGCATGGATCTGCTCGCTACTCGCCTGGTCCCACGCGCCCCATACGCCGGTGAGCGGGCCTCGGGTCAGGGGCAGGCTGAGCACATCGAGTAGCTGCCGGGTCAGTTTCAGCATGGCTGGGGAGAGGTAGGCGAGCTTGTCATCCAGGCTGCGCAGCACCGCCTCCACCGTGTGCACTGCAGCCGTGCCTTCCAGAACCACGGGAATCAGCGCCCGCAGCATTGGCAGGTCGCTGTCGCGCAGTACCTGCAAGCCCTTGGCCGACGGCGCCGGTGTGCAACCACCCAGCCCAACCGTGGCAAACAGCGCGGTGGCGCCGAGCCCCAGCTTGAGCAGGCTGCGCCGGTTCAGTGTGTGCAGGTCAGGCAGGCATGTCGTCATTGTTATTGGGCCTGGAGGTGATCGCCGAATTAACGGATGAACAGTTTGTACACCAGCTTTTGCAGGGCCTTGCCATAAGGCGGGTAGATCAGCCGCGCCGCATTCAATCGCTGCTTGACCAGCACTGCCTTGGCCTTGCTGAAGGTCAGGAAACCATCATGCCCGTGGTAATGGCCCATGCCAGAAGGGCCGACGCCACCAAACGGCAGGTCATCCTGAGCAACATGCAACAGGGTGTCGTTCAGGCACACCCCACCGGAGTGCGTCTGCTCCAGCACACGCTGCTGTTCTCGGCGGTTATAGCCGAAGTAATACAGCGCCAGCGGGCGAGGCCGCTGATTGACGTAGGCCAGGGCATCGTCAAGCTGGCGATAGGGCACAACGGGCAACAGCGGGCCGAAGATTTCGTCCTGCATGACCCGCATGTCGTCGTTGACCTGCAGCAGCACGTGAGGTGCCAACTGCCGGCCCTCGCTGTGCTCGCCGGGGTACAGGTCGAGCACCTGCGCGCCCTTGTCGCGCGCATCGCTGAGGTAGTCGTTGAGCCTGGCCAACTGGCGCGGGTTGATGATGGCGCTGTAGTCCGGGTTACCTGCGATCTGTGGATAGAACCGCTGTACCGCCTTGCGGTAGGCGTCGACAAACCCGGCCAAGCGCTGTTCAGGCACCAGTACATAGTCCGGGGCAACACAGGTTTGCCCGGCATTCAGGGTTTTGCCAAAAGCAATCCGTTCGGCTGCAGCCTCCAGTGGTACATCCGCCGAGACGATCGCCGGGGATTTACCCCCAAGTTCCAGCGTCACGGGGGTCAGGTTCTGTGCGGCGGCCTGCATGACCTTGCGCCCGATGGAGGTCGCGCCCGTGAACAGCAGGTGGTCGAACGGTAAGTGTGAGAACGCCTCGCCAACCTCGGCCTCGCCCAACACCACACTGACCAGGTCATCGGGAAAGACCTTCTGCAGCAGGCCTTTGAGCCGTTCGCCAGTGGCCGGCGTGGCTTCGCTAAGCTTGAGCATCACCCGGTTGCCGGCTGCCAGAGCACCGGTCAGCGGGCCTATGGCAAGAAACAGCGGGTAGTTCCAGGGCACGATCACCCCGACTACGCCCAATGGCTGGTACTCCACCCGCGCACGGGCAGGCTGGAACGCCATGCCGACCGGGCGCCGAACCGCTTTCATCCAACGCTGCAGATGTCGCTCGGCATGGCGCAGGCCCTGAACACTGGGCATCAGTTCGGCCAGCAGGGTTTCATCGGCACTGCGCGTGGAAAAATCGCAGCCAATCGCCTCGACCAGTTCGTCCTGATGCTCCAACAGCGCCAGGCGCAGGTGCTTCAACCACTGCCGACGCTGGGCCGCAGGCGGCATCGGGTTACCGGCAAAGGCCTGTCGTTGAGCGGCAAAGGTCGCGTTCATTGCATCAAGTGCAGTGGCTAGCGGTAGCGTACTGGCAGTGTCGACGGTCATGCAGTGCTCCACGACAGGGGCAATATGAATAGAGCTAATGCTCTAATATTGCACTGTTGTACCAATTTTAAAAGCCTCTGGCCGGGTACATCCTGCGGTCGATAAACCGTAAGATGGGCCTAATCATTCAAGCTCATGTTTTGGGAGCTGACCCATGGCCCCACGAATCAATACCCGCGAACGCATCGTGCAGAACAGCCTGGAGCTGTTCAACCAGCAAGGCGAGCGCAGTGTGAGTACCAACCACATCGCCGCTCACATGGAGATTTCGCCCGGAAACCTGTACTACCACTTTGCCAACAAGCAGGAAATCATCGCCGTATTGTTCACGCAGTACGAAGAACAGGTGGACAGCTTCCTGCGCCCGCCCGAAGGGCGGATGGCGACCGTGGAAGACAAGCGCTTCTACCTCAAGGAATTGCTGGCCGCGATGTGGAACTATCGCTTCCTGCACCGCGACCTTGAGCACCTGCTCGACAGCGATCAGGAACTGGCCTCGCGTTACCGCCGCTTTTCTCAACGCTGCCTGCTGCAGGGGCAGGCGATCTATCGCGGTTTCGTCGAAGCCGGCATCGTTGCGATGGACGCCGTACAGATCGAGTCGCTGACGCTCAACGCCTGGATCGTGCTGACCTCCTGGGTGCGGTTTCTCTGCACGACCCGCGAGCATTCCGCGCACCTGAGTGAGGAAGCGTTCAAGCGTGGCGTTTATCAGGTGCTGGTACTTGAGCTGGGCTTCGTCACCGCCCAGGCGCGCCCGGCAGTGGATGCCCTGTGTGAAGAATTCTACGTTTCGCTGAACAAGGCACTGGAGCAGTGACGCCCCCAGCCTTTGCTACTCACCCCTAGTTTGAACAATAAGGAGATGGTCATGCCCCTCGCGCAACTGATGAGCCCTGAGCAACTGGCCGAACGGCTCGAACAGCCAAAGCTGGTGGTGCTCGATTGCCGCTTTGCCCTGGACGATGTCGATTACGGTCAGCGCAGTTATGCCGGAGGGCATATCGCCGGTGCGCATTTCGCCGATCTGGAGCGCGACCTTAGCGGCCCGGTGGTCAAGGGCGTGAGTGGACGTCACCCGCTCCCCCAGCCAGGGCGGTTGATTGAACGCCTGCAAAGCTGGGGCGTGGATAACGACAGTGACGTCGTGCTTTATGACGATGGCCCGGGCGCCTTTGCCGCGCGAGCCTGGTGGCTGTTGGCCTGGCTGGGCAAGCGCAGTGGCGTCTACGTGCTCGACGGCGGGCTCAAGGCCTGGCACGCCGCAGGGTTGCCGTTGAGCCTGGACCCCGCAGAAAAACGAGAAGGACATTTTTCCGGCAAACCGGATCAGGCCATGCTGGTTTCGGCGCAGCAACTGAACAAACGTCTGGGTTCACCGGAACTGACCTTGCTTGATGCCCGTGCCTTGCCGCGTTTCCGTGGCGAAGTAGAACCTATCGACCCGGTCGCAGGGCATATCCCGGGCGCCCAATGCGCAGCCTTCACCGATAACCTGGGCGCTGATGGCCGTTTCCTGCCGGCCGAGCAGTTGCGTCAACGCTTTGCTGCTGTTCTGGGCGCGCGTCAGCCAGAAAACCTGGTGGCCTATTGCGGTTCAGGCGTGACCGCCTGCCATAACCTGTTTGCCCTGTGCCTGGCCGGTTACCCGCTGGCAACGCTGTACGCCGGTTCCTGGAGCGAGTGGATTACCGACCCGCAAAACGCTGTCGCCACCGGCGATTAAGCACCGCTGGCCAACCACTGCGGAATGCGCCGCTCCAGGTAATAGCCGGGGTGGCGCAGGCTCCCGTCGATAAAACCGACATGCCCACCGTGGGCATGCAGTTCCAGAGTGGTCTGCGTCGACAGCTCGTTGTTACCCGGCAGGCTGTGGCGAAACACGAAGGGGTCATCGCTGGACTGGATGATCAGCGTTGGCGTCCGATTCTCCCCGAGAAAGTAACGGCTCGATGAACGCCGGTAATAGTCATGGGCGTCGGCAAAGCCGTTCAGCGGCGCGGTGACCTTGCCGTCGAAATCCCAGAACGTGCGCAAATGCTCCAGTGACCCCAGGCGCTCGATAGCCGACAACCCCTCCTGATGGCCGTGGCGCTGGAAATGCCGCTGCTTGTCTTTCACGTAAGCCCGCATCGCGCGCATGAAATGGGCTTGATACACCCGCGAAAAGCCTTGGCCAATTCGGTCGGCACACTGATCCAGGCGAAACGGCACCGACACCGCCACGGCGGCCTGCAAAGGACAGGCTGTACCGGTCTCGCCCAGGTATTTAAGCAGTATGTTGCCACCCAGCGAGTAGCCAACAGCATAGAGCGGTGCAATAGGGCGCTGAGCCTGCAGGTGAGCAATGACTTCGGCAAGGTCCTCGCTGGCGCCAGAGTGGTAGCTGCGCGGCAACAGGTTCGGCTCGCCTGAACAGCCTCGCCAGTTCACCGCAACACTGCCCCAGCCCTGCTCCGCGAGTGCCTGCTGCAAGCCGAGGATATAGGGCGATGATGAGGACCCCGTCAGGCCATGTAGCAGCAGTACCTGGGGAGCATCAATGCGGTGCGGGCCGTACCAGTCCAGGTCGAGAAAATCACCGTCCTTTAACCAAAGTCGCTCACGGCTGCGTGACGGCTGGGCGAGCTTGCGCCATAGCGGCCCCCACAAGGTTTGCAGATGGGGGTTGCCCAGCCCGGGGGCTGGGCGAAATACGGGTGTATTGAGGCTCTGGGGCAACTTCGATTCCTCTTCTGGCGTCAACTAAGTTGCCACAAACCATAATCGTTGTACCGCCACTATTCGTCGGCTTGTGTAATCAACAATAGCTCGGGCAACGGCTCCTGAGGCACCTCGGGACCAACACTGATGAACACCGACTTCTTAAGATCTAAGTTGCGATTTACGGCAAGCCTGACAGCCTCTGGCGTCAAGGCGAAAGCCTCTTCCTGTTGCCGCTGAATGTAATCAAGCGGCCTACCGTTGAAGCCTATGGCAGAAATTTTCCGCACCGCGAGGGCGTTGACCGAAATTGAGTTGAGCGCTTCGCTACGAAATAGCTGTCTGGCCAGGTCCAGCTCTTCCTGGGTGGGGCCGTTACGCAGGAATGTCTCCAGCATCTCACTGACCAACGCTTGAGAAGCCTCGTTGTAGCGAGGCTCTACATCCCATTTGATCTGCAACGACCCGCCAGCCTTGAACGGCATGAACGTGGCCACAACACCATAGGTCAGCCCACGTTTATGGCGCAGTTCATTCGTCAGACGTGCGTTGGGATGGTTGCCCAATAAAATACTGGCAATCTCCATGGCAACGTAATCCGGGTCGTCTAGCGTGACGCTCGGAAATGCCAGCATGACATCGGTTTGTGCATTCGAGCGCTCAAAATGCAGAACCTCAGGCTCAGCTTCTGGCGTACTGGCAATCGGAGGTTGAGCCGGCCCCTCGGGCAGCGCCTGGCTAACGGTTTCGGCAATGGCCTTGGCCTCCTCCAGCGCCAGATCACCGATCAGTGAAATGACCATGTTCTGGGGGGTGTAGGTCTGGCTGTGAAACCTGTGCAAGGCTTCGCGGGTAACCGCTGCAATACCCTCTGGCGTGCCCCCTGACGGCTGGGCGTAGGGGTGGCCACGAAAGAGCTGGGCATATAACTCGTTCTTCAGGAAAAACGGCATCCAATTGTTGTCATCGTTCAACTGATTGAGCATCTCCCCTTTCAACCGCTGCAACTGAGTGGCGCCCAGTGCGGGCTTGCCAACCACCTCGGCGAACAGCTCAACCAGCGGTATACGGTGCTCGGCAGCGCTCAGGCTGCGCAGCGAAACAGAGACAGAGTCCGCTTCGTAACGGGTCGAGAACTTAGCGCCGTGCCGCTCGAACAGTTCGGCAATTTCGTCGGTGTTGTAGTCCTTGGTTCCTTCGTTGAGCATGCTCACGGTAAGCGCTGATAACCCGGGCGTGTCGCCATCCCGGACGCTGCCGGCATCAATCTTCAGCACCAGATCAAACATGGGCAGGCCAGGCGAATGCACGAATAGCACCTGAGTGCCTGCATCGGTACGCCAGGTCTGAATGTCCTGCTTTATCTCGGGGTGGCTGAGCAGATCAATCTCGTGAGGCGAGGTAAGCCCACCGAACAGTTCGTCCGTTGCTGTTGCGGCGGTAGAGCTCATCAGGGTGAAGAGCGCAACGCTTAATACGCCAATCACGCCATGACGCATACGTGCCGTGAGGTTATTCATGGTCGGCCTCCTTGGCCTGCAGATGGGCAATGGTCAAACGCTCACGCGTCAACAGGCTTTGAGCGGCGCGCTGAACATCCTCGGCGGTGACAGCTTGCAGTGCCTGGATTTCGTCGTTGAGGTAGGTCAGCGGTAAACCGCTGCCGACGAACTCGCCGATGGCGTCGGCCTGTGCACCCAATTCGTCGCGGACATACACCTGCGAAGCGATCAAACGCGCTTTGGCACGTGCCAGTTCGGCTGCTGTAGGTGGCGTGGACTTGAGTGCTTCGAGCATTTCCCAGATCCGCATTTCGACGTCAGCCAATGCGGGCTGGGTGGTCGGGTTTGGGAACGCATCCAGCGTCAGCAGTGTGTCGCCGCGCCGGTAGGGCTCGTAGGAAGACTGTACATAGGACAGCATTTTTTCATGACGGATCAGTTGGGCGTTCATGCGTGAACTGAAGCCTTCCGTGAGTATCTGAGGAATCAGGCGCAATGCCAGGGGCAGATGAGGCGCTTCAGCCGTTGCAGCACTGGGGACGTTAAAGGCCAGTATCAGGCCAGGCTCCAACTGGGGCAGGCGCAGGTCCAGGCGACGCTCGCCCACGCTACCCTGCTCGCGAGGCACTTTCTTCACCGGAGTGTCTCGGCGCGCAATGGCGCCGAAATAGCGCTCAACCAAGGGTTTAAGCGTTTCAAGGTTTACGTCACCCACCACCACAAGGGTGGCGTTGTTGGGGACATACCAGTCGCGATACCACTGCCGCAGCTCCTCGACGCGCATCTGTTCAAGGTCGTTTGCCCAACCAATTGTCGGCGTCCGGTAGCTGCTCTGTGCATAGGCGTGGGCCTGGACCCGTTCCTGAGCCAACATGATCGGCGCGTTGTCCACGCGGCGGCGGCGCTCAGCCTTTACTACCTCGATCTCACGCGCATATTCCGTTGCGCCCAAACGCGCAGTTTCCATCGCGTCAGCGGCTGCCTCCAGGGCGATTGCAAGCCGGTCGCTGGGCAAGGTCTGGTGAAAAACCGTGGCGTCATGTGTAGTGAAGGCGTTTTCCGTGGCCCCGATGCGGCCGAATATCTTTGCAATCTGGCCGGGGCCGATTTTGCTGCTGCCCTCGAACATCAAGTGTTCCAGTGCATGGGACAATCCCGATTGGCCGGGGTATTCGTAGCTGGAGCCGACGTGGTACCACAGCTGCGATTCAACGAGAGGGGCACGGCGATCTTCTCGCAAAATAACCTGCAGGCCATTGTCGAGGGTGAAGTGCTGCAAGGGGGCGGGTTCACTGGCCGTTGCCAATAGCGGCAGGCCGGGGGCAAGACAGGCGAGCGCCCATCGCAAGGTTTTTTTGATCATGGGAAGTACTCCATAAAGTGGCATCAATTGCCGGAGTAGCTTCTGTGTTCTGCCAAAGGGGATGGGTGTAGATAGTTATTGAGGTGTCAGGCCCGCCGAGCGGCGGGCCTGATGTGCGATCAGCTGCGCTGCCACAACGCGTAGTGCACCTGGCCGGCCTTTTTCTCCCGGTGCAACCGCCAGTTGCCGGGCATGTGCAGGCTCGACGGCGCGGTCTCACTCTCGGTGTAGATCCACGCGCGTGGCGCCAGCCATTGGCGCTCTTCAAGCAGGCTGCAGGTCGTGCTCAGCAGGTCCTGGTGAAACGGCGGATCGAGAAACACCACATCAAAGGGAGCACCTGGCTCGCCCTGCAGGTAACGCTGGGCGTCACTCTGGATCACCTGGCCAAGCGAGCAACGCAGGAGTTCCAGGTTCTGCTTGAGGCTGGCAATCGCAGCCGGATTGTTGTCCAGCGCTACCGCAGAGGCGGCACCGCGCGACAACGCCTCAAGGTACAACGCCCCGCTGCCACTGAAAGCATCCAGCACACGCGCGCCTTCGATGTAGGCAGCCAGCCAGTTGAACAGGGTTTCTCGCACCCGGTCCGGGGTCGGGCGCAAGCCTGGGCCGTCGGGGAAATTCAGACGACGGCTACGCCATTCGCCGCCAATGATGCGCAGTTGGCCCTGGCCATTGTGGGCACGGGCCGGTTTTGCGGATGGACTGGCCATTAATGCTCCGGAACACCGAGCGGTTGCTCGGCGGGTTTGTTTGTAGGGGGTGGCAACGGCTTTTGCGGCACACTCGGCCCCGCCGTAACGATGACCATCTTGTCAGCCACCAGGTGCTTGTTCAGCGCCGCCTTGACCTGCTCGGTGGTCAGGCTCTGGGACTGCTGCATGTAGTCTTCCAGGTAGGTCAGCGGCAGGTTGTAGAAGCCGATAGCGCCCAGTTGGCCAACGATACTGGCGTTGCTGGCATTGGACAGCGGGAAGCTGCCGGCCAACTCACGCTTGGCGTCGTCCAGCTCTTGCTGGGTAGGGCCGGTTTTCAGGTAGTCACGCAGAATGTCCTGAACCAGTTTCAGGGTGCCCTCGCTGAGTTCGGCGCGGGTCTGCAGGTTGATCAGGAACGGCCCACGTGCCTGCATCGGCGTGAACCCGGAGTACACCCCGTAGGTCAGGCCGCGTTTTTCCCGTACTTCGCTCATCAGCCGCGTGCCGAATGTACCGCCACCCAGGATCTGGTTACCCAGCATCAGCGCGGCATAATCCGGATCGTTGCGGTCGATGCCCAATTGGGCGAGCAGCAGGTGGGTCTGCTTGGACGGGAAGTCGATATGGCTGGCGCCCGGCGTGGGCTCGCTCGGCTCGGCAACTTTGGCCAGTGCCGGGCCTTTAGGCAGCGCGGCAGACACCTGGGCAGCGATCTTTTCAGCGTCTTCGCGGCTCAGGTCACCCACCAGTGCGATCACGACGTTACCTGCGGCGTAGGCCTTGGCATGGAAAGCACGCAGTTGTTCGACGGTAATCGGGGTAATGCTCTTGGCATTGCCATCGCTCGGGTGAGCGTAGGGGTGGCTGCCATAGAGGCGTTCGAACAGTTGCTGGCTCGCCAGCTTGCCGGGGTTCTGTTTCTGGTACTCGAAACCCGCCAGCAACTGGTTCTTGATTCGCGCCAATGCATCGCTCGGGAACGTCGGCTTGCCGACCACTTCAGCGAACAGTTTGAGCGCAGGCTCACGCTTGCTCGTGCTGCTCAGGCTACGCAGGGTGGCAACGGCCATGTCGCGGTAGGCGCCGTTACCGAAATCGGCCCCCAAGCCTTCGAAACCTTCGGCAATGGCACTGACGTCCTTACCGGCAACGCCTTCGTTGAGCATGGCATTGGTCAGGGTCGCCAAGCCAGGGGCATCGCCATCCTGGCTGCTGCCTGCAGCGAAAGTCAGGCGCAGGTCGAACATCGGCAGCTCACGGGCTTCGACGAACAGCACCTTGGCGCCCTCAGCGGTGTTCCAGGTCTGGATATCCAGTTGGCGGCGACTCGGCGCCTTGTCGTCGAGCTCAGCCAGCGACTGCAAGGTATTGCTTGGCTTTGCCGCCGGTTTTTCCGCGACTGCAGCGTTATCGGACTGGGCGGGGCGGGCCAGGAAAAATGCCAGCAGTGCCACCGCCAGCAGGATACCCAGGCCCATCAGGGTGTAACGGGGAGTCGTGCGCTCACTCATGAGCCTTTTCCTCGGGCAATACGTGGGCGATGCTCAGGCGCTCGCGGGTGAAGTAGGTGCTCGCGGCCTTCTGGATATCAGCCGGGGTCACGTTTTTCAGCTCGTCCAGTTCGTTGTCGATCAACTTCCAGGACAGGCCAACCGTCTCCAACTGGCCAATGGTGGTGGCCTGGCTGCTGATGGAGTCGCGGTTGTAGACCAACCCGGCGATCACTTGGGCGCGTACACGCTCAAGCTCTTCAGCCGACGGCGGTGTGGTCTTCAGCTCTTCGAGCAGTTTCCAGATACCGGCCTCGACGTCGGCCAGGGTCTTGTTCTTCTGGGTATTGGGCGTGGCCGAAATCACGAACAGGCTGTCACCACGGGCAAAGGCGTCGTAGTTGGTAGACGCCCCGGAAACCAGTTCCTGCTCACGCTCGAGGCGGGTAGACAGGCGGGCGCTGTAGCCCCCATCAAGCAGGGCCGAGATCAGGCGCAGGGCGTGTACGGTACGCGGGTCCTTGGCGGTTGCCAGGCTCGGTACGTTGAAGCCGTAGATCAGGCTCGGCAGTTGGGTGCGCACATGCAGCGTCAGCTGGCGCAGGCCAGGCTCGGCCAGTTCCAGCGGAAGCTTCGCCGAGGGCACAGGACGCTTGGGAATACCGCCGAAAAAGCGCTGGGCGAGGGTTTTGACCTCGTCTGGAGTGACGTCGCCGACCACGACCAAGGTGGCGTTGTTCGGCACATACCAGGACTGGTACCAATGGCGCAGGTCTTCGACGGTCATGCGCTCAAGGTCGGCCATCCAGCCGATGGTCGGTGTGTGGTAGCCACTGGCCGGGTAAGCCATCGCGTTAAACCGCTCGTACGCCTTGGCAGTCGGCTGATCGTCGGTGCGCAGGCGGCGCTCTTCCTTGATGACTTCGATTTCACGGCTGAATTCGTCGGCAGGCAGGCGCAGGCTGGCCATGCGGTCGGCTTCCAGCTCAAAGGCCACCGGCAAACGGTCGCGGGCCAGCACCTGGTAATAGGCGGTGTAGTCATCGCTGGTGAAGGCGTTTTCTTCGGCGCCCAGGTCACGCAGGATGCGAGAAGCTTCGCCAGGGCCAAGTTTCTCGCTGCCCTTGAACATCATGTGCTCCAAGGCATGGGACAAACCGGTCTGCCCCGGCGTCTCATAGCTGGAACCCACCTTGTACCAGACCTGCGAAACCACCACGGGGGCGCGGTGGTCCTCGCGTACGACCACTTTGAGGCCGTTATCGAGGGTGAACTCGTGAGTGGGCTGCGGATCGGCGGCAAAGGCCGCGAACGGCAGAATAACTGTGCTGAGCAGCAGGCCAGTGGCACGGCGGGCTAGAGCATTCATTCGTTGTTCAACCTGTAGGACTGCCCGCTTGGTCTTAGCGTCTGCGGGCGAGGAGGTGCTAGGATACTGATCCGGTTGCCAGACGACCATGCCTGTCGGGGTTCAAGCCCGAAGGCTTCTCGACAAAATGTGCGCATGAACAAGCCGGTTTAAACATAGTCTGTTCTGCGTTGAAAGAATTTTTTGAGGCGCCACAGTGGCGCATCGCTACCCTGAGATAGCCGTCTTCCATGTTTGGTTCCAACGACGACAAAAAGAACCCGGCCCCGGCCGGTGAAAAGAAGGGCCTGTTCGGTTGGCTGCGCAAGAAGCAGCCGGTTGTCGAACAGCCACAGCCGCCCGCCCAGGATGTACCTGAGCAGGTCGCGCCAACCGTCGCCGAGCCGGCGATCAACGTCGCCCCTGTTTCGGCCCCGACACCCGCAACGCCTGTTGCAGAGGTTGCCCCCGCTGCGGCCCCGGCAACACCGCCTGCCGGGTTGACCTTGCCGGTTCCAGAGGAGCCGGTGGCACTGATGGCTGACCTCGAGCCGCATTCGCCGCCCCCGATTCCCCATCGCGACGCACCGGTGGCGCCGCTCGAATCGACCCCGCCGGTGGTTGCAGCGCCTGCGCCAGCCGCCGAACCTGCACCTGCACCGGTCGTACCTGCGCCGGTCGCTCAGGCAGCGCCACCTGCGCCTGTGGCTGCGCCAGTCGAGCCAGCGCCAGAGCGTACCGAAGAAGCCAAAACCGGTTTCTTTGCCCGCCTCAAGCAAGGCCTGTCGAAAACCAGCGCCAGCATCGGCGAAGGCATGGCCAGCCTGTTCCTGGGCAAGAAGGCCATCGACGACGACCTGCTCGACGAAATCGAAACCCGTCTGCTGACCGCCGACGTCGGCGTTGAAGCCACATCGGTAATCATCCAGAGCCTGACCCAGAAGGTCGCGCGCAAGCAGTTGGCTGACAGCGATGCCCTGTATAAATCGCTGCAAGGCGAACTGGCCGACCTGCTCAAGCCTGTTGAACAACCGTTGCGCATCCAGTCGCAGAGCACGCCTTTCGTGATTCTGGTCGTCGGTGTCAATGGCGCGGGCAAGACCACCACCATCGGCAAACTGGCGAAGAAACTGCAGCTTGAAGGCAAGAAAGTCATGCTGGCAGCAGGCGACACCTTCCGTGCCGCCGCAGTCGAGCAGTTGCAGGTGTGGGGTGAGCGCAACAATATCCCGGTCATTGCCCAGCACACCGGCGCCGACTCGGCCTCGGTCATCTTTGACGCACTGCAGGCCGCCAAAGCCCGCGGTATCGACGTGCTGATCGCCGACACCGCAGGCCGCCTGCACACCAAAGACAACCTGATGGAAGAACTCAAGAAGGTCCGTCGGGTAATGGGCAAACTCGATGCGGCTGCCCCACACGAAGTCCTGCTGGTGCTGGACGCCGGCACTGGGCAGAACGCCATCAATCAGGCCAAGCACTTCAACCAGAGCGTTGAGCTGACCGGCCTGGCATTGACCAAACTCGACGGCACCGCCAAAGGCGGGGTGATCTTCGCCCTGGCCAAGCAGTTTGGCTTGCCAATTCGTTACATTGGTGTGGGCGAAGGCATCGACGATCTGCGGACCTTCGAGGCCGAACCCTTTGTGAAAGCACTGTTTGCCGAGCGGGAGCATCCATGATCCGATTCGAACAGGTCGCCAAACGCTATCCGAATGGTCACGTTGGCCTGCATGAATTGAGTTTTCGGGTACGTCGGGGCGAATTCCTGTTCGTCACCGGCCATTCCGGCGCCGGCAAGAGCACCTTGCTGCGCCTGCTGCTGGCCATGGAGCGTCCGACCAGCGGCAAGTTGCTGCTGGCTGGCCAGGACCTGGGGCAGATCAGCAACGCACAGATCCCGTTCTTACGCCGCCAGATTGGCGTAGTGTTCCAGAACCACCAGTTGCTGTTCGACCGCACCGTGTTCAACAACGTCGCCCTGCCGCTGCAGATTCTTGGCCTGTCCAAGGCCGAGGTGGCCAAGCGGGTCGACTCCGCACTTGAACGCGTGGCCTTGTCGGACAAAGCCGAGCTGTACCCCGGCGACTTGTCCACAGGGCAACAGCAGCGTGTCGGTATCGCCCGGGCGATCGTTCACCGCCCGGCCTTGCTACTGGCCGACGAACCGACCGGTAACCTTGACCCGCGCCTGGCGGCAGAGATCATGGGTGTTTTCGAAGACATTAACCGCCTGGGCACCAGCGTGCTGATCGCCAGCCACGACCTGGCACTGATCGCACGCATGCGTCACCGTATGCTGACCTTGCAGCGCGGCCGTCTGATCGGCGATGGGGAGGCCGGGCAATGAGTGCAACACGTAGTCCCAAGGTTTCCGAGCGGGTGGCACCGAAACCGGCCGACCCTGCCCCGGAGAAGAAAAAACGCGGCAACGACGACGATGACGGCCCGGACTTCGGCACCCTGCTGCATGCGTGGCTGGAAAGCCACCGCTCGAGCCTGCTCGACAGCCTGCGTCGCCTGGGCAAACAACCGATTGGTAGCTTCTTCACCTGCCTGGTGATGGCCGTCGCCCTGAGTCTGCCCATGGGCCTGTCATTGCTGCTGAGCAATGTCGAGCGGCTCGGCGGCTCCTGGCAGCGCGCAGCGCAAATCTCTTTGTACCTGAAGCTGGACGCCAGCAGCCGTGACGGCGAAGCCTTGCGCGACCAGATCAAAGGCATTGCGGGTGTCGCCGAGGCAGAGTTTGTCAGCCGTGATCAAGCCCTCAACGAGTTTCAGAAGCAGTCCGGCCTGGGCGAAGCCCTGCGCGAGCTGCCCGAAAACCCGTTACCCGGTGTAATCGTGGTCACCCCGAAGGAAGTCGACAAACCGGCCCTCGAGGCCTTGCGCCAGCGCCTGGCCGAACTGCCACGGGTTGAACTGGCCCAGCTGGACCTGGTCTGGGTCGAGCGCCTGGCAGCGATCCTGAAGCTGGGTGACCGCTTTGTATTCGGTCTGACCGTGCTGCTGGTCTCGGCGTTGCTGCTGGTAATTGGTAACACTATTCGTCTGCATATCGAGAACCGCCGCATCGAAATTGAAGTCATCAAGCTGGTCGGTGGTACCGATAGCTATGTCCGTCGACCGTTCCTGTACATGGGCGCACTCTACGGATTTGGCGCAGGTGTACTGTCCTGGGGCGTGCTGGCATTTGGCTTGAACTGGCTGAATGATGCGGTGATCGGGCTTTCTGGCCTCTACGGTAGCGATTTCGCACTGGCAGGTGTGCCGCCAGCCGATGGTCTATCGCTCTTGCTTGGTGCAGTGTTGTTAGGGTATATCGGTGCTTGGATTGCGGTCGCTCGTCACTTGAGCGAGCTCGCACCGCGATAAAAGTGTCTTTTTGCCTGCATTGACGTAGCGTTTGGGGGAACTTGTTCTGGGTTCCCCGGTCAATGTTGGCAGTGCCCACGGGCACGAATTCAGTGAGTCGGAGGTTTTTTCGTATGACCACTTCGTTGCAACCTGCTTATGCCCTGGTCCCCGGTGCAAACCTGGAGGCCTACGTACACACGGTCAACAGCATCCCTTTGCTGACCGTCGAGCAGGAGCGTGAACTGGCCGAGAGTCTCTACTACCAGCAGGATCTTGAGGCGGCTCGGCAAATGGTGCTCGCCCACCTGCGTTTTGTCGTGCATATCGCCCGCAGTTACTCGGGTTACGGGCTGGCCCAGGCTGACCTGATCCAGGAAGGTAACGTTGGCCTGATGAAGGCGGTCAAACGCTTCAATCCGGAAATGGGCGTTCGTCTGGTGTCGTTCGCCGTGCACTGGATCAAGGCCGAGATCCACGAATTCATCCTGCGTAACTGGCGAATCGTCAAAGTCGCGACCACCAAGGCTCAGCGCAAGCTGTTCTTCAACCTGCGCAGCCAAAAGAAACGTCTGGCCTGGCTGAACAACGATGAAGTGCATCGTGTAGCCGAAAGCCTGGGTGTAGAGCCGCGTGAAGTCCGCGAGATGGAAAGCCGCCTGACCGGTCAGGACATGGCCTTCGACCCAGCCGCTGAAGCGGACGACGACAGCGCCTTCCAGTCTCCAGCCAACTACCTGGAAGACCACCGTTACGACCCGGCCCGTCAGCTTGAGGATGCAGACTGGAGCGACAACTCCACCAGCAACCTGCACGAAGCCCTGCAAGGCCTGGATGAGCGTAGCCGCGACATTCTCTACCAGCGCTGGCTGGCCGAAGAAAAGGCCACCCTGCATGACCTGGCTGAGAAATACAGCGTGTCGGCTGAGCGTATTCGCCAGCTGGAGAAAAACGCGATGAACAAGGTCAAGGCGCTGATCGTCGCCTGAGACCGCCTTAGCGGCCCAAACCCATCGTTGGCAAGCCAACTCCCACACCGCCTTGTGCAATCCAGTGGAAGTCAGGCTTGCCTGCGATACAGGCGCCGCGAACCGACTGCCCTGCAGAATCATGCGCTCGCTACGTTGACGTAGGCGCCGGCCCTGCCGACGACACCGGCATCCCATCCAATACGCCTTCAACCAATGCCTTGGCCATTTCCGCCGAATGCAGCACCGACCACAACATCCCACGCCCGGTTTCTTCGGCATGGTGCTGGCAGTAGTAGTCGGTAACGTCACGGATACCGCGCAGCAATAGAGTCGCATGAACCAGCGCGTCTTCGGCCTGGACACCGCTGCAAACGCTGAACATCGGAGGATGACTGGACTGGCAGGTGCCAAAAGGGATGGCGGCAGTGGTGCCAAGGGCGGGAGGTGGATCGGGGACGATTTTTTTCATGGTGCACTCCTGTACCTGATGAAGGAGCTGCCATCCGATCTTTCTCACGAGATAGGGTGGCAGCCGTACGCGGGGTGAGAAACCGAGGATACAGGAGCTCGGCCAGACCGAAATCTGCCCGCGCACGGCTACCATGACATAACGCCATAAAGGACTGCGCCCTGTATCTGACTTCCGGGTTCTCACGCCCGATCACTGAACGTTCAGTGACAGGTCGAAGCTAATACCGAGACACACATAGGGCAATCACCCCAAGGCGACAGCGCTCGTAGGATAGTTCCTAAAGCCTAGAATTACAGCAGCGCGATAAGCAGGGTTCGGGCACATCGTTGGCAAGCCAACGCCCACGCAGCCTTGCGCAATCCTGTGGGAGCCAGGCTTGCCTGCGATGCAGGCGCCGCAAACGGGCTGGCACCCCACCCTAACGCGCTCACAATGTTAAGCAAGGTGTCGACCCGGCTGATGAAACCGGCATCACGTCCAGTACGCTCTCAACCGAGAACAGACGGAATCACTCTCACAAAATTGGGTGGCAGCTGTACGCGGGGTGAGAAACCGGCGAGTTTGGAAACCGGCCAGGCATAAGCCTGCCTGCGCACAGCCGCCAAAACTTCGCTGATGCACGTCAGGTCTTCGGTTTCCCACACACGATCGCCGATTGAGCATCAATTGAGCGAAAGTAGTCTCACACCCTCCCCCGAGCAACCTTTCAAGTTCGACAGCGCTCGTAGGACAGTTCTTGGCACCTAGAATTACCGTAGTCCATCACGCCCATTTACTATCGCATCTACGCTTCGCAACACTTTTTATTCCAAAAACAACTAAGCAAATTCCATTTCGATATAAATTCGTCAGTTTTCATGCTGTTAGCATTTCTGTTCGCAATCGCACACAGAAGCGATGCCCCTGCTTTGTTTTGGAGCTTCAATGAATCTGCCGTTAACCCTTAACCTGCTGGCGTTCCTCGCATTGCTGCTAGGCCTGGCACAAACCCGTAACAGCACCTGGAGCCTGGCGAAGAAGGTTCTCGCGGGCCTGATCCTCGGCGTACTGTTCGGAACCGCTCTGCATGCCATTTATGGCGCCGGCCACCCAGTGCTCAAGGCCACCCTCAGTTGGCTCGATCTGGTCGGTAACGGCTATGTGCAGTTGCTGCAGATGATCGTCATGCCGCTGATCTTCGCGTCGATCCTCAGCGCTGTGGCCCGTTTGCACAACGCCTCGTCACTGGGCCGGATCAGCTTCCTGACCATCGGCACCCTGCTGTTCACCACGGCCATTGCCGCGCTGATCGGCATCGTGCTGACCAACCTGTTCGGTCTGAGTGCTGAAGGGCTGGTCGCCGGCACTCAGGAAATGGCGCGCATGCAGGCCATCCAGAGCGATTACGCCGGTAAGGTCGCCGACCTGAATATCCCGCAATTGCTGCTGTCGTTCATCCCACAGAACCCGGTGGGTGATCTAGCCCGGGCCAAGCCAACCTCGATCATCAGTGTGGTGATCTTCGCGGCCTTCCTCGGCGTGGCCGCGCTGCAGCTGCTCAAGGACGATGCAGAGAAAGGCAACCGTGCCCTGGCGGCCATCGACACCCTGCAAGCCTGGGTGATGCGCCTGGTTCGCCTGGTGATGAAGCTGACCCCCTACGGCGTGCTCGCACTGATGACCAAGGTGGTGGCCAGCTCGAACCTGGACGACATCCTCAAACTGGGTAGCTTTGTGGTGGTGTCCTACATCGGCCTGGGGCTGATGTTCGTGGTGCATGGCCTGTTGCTGTCGCTGAGCGGCATCAACCCGCTGCGCTTCTTGCGCAAGGTCTGGCCGGTGCTGACCTTCGCCTTCACCAGCCGCTCCAGTGCAGCCAGTATTCCGCTGAATATCGAAGCGCAAACCCAGCGCCTGGGCGTGCCGCAGTCGATTGCCAGCTTCGCTGCCTCGTTCGGCGCCACCATTGGCCAGAACGGCTGTGCCGGCCTGTACCCGGCAATGCTGGCGGTAATGGTTGCGCCTGCAGTGGGCATCAACCCGCTCGACCCTCTGTGGATCGCAACCTTGGTAGCGATTGTGACCCTGAGTTCGGCCGGTGTGGCGGGCGTGGGGGGCGGAGCTACCTTCGCCGCACTGATCGTGCTGCCAGCGATGGGCTTGCCTGTGGAACTGGTGGCGCTGCTGATTTCCGTAGAACCGCTGATCGACATGGGCCGCACAGCGCTGAACGTCAGTGGCTCAATGACAGCGGGCGTGATTACCAGCCAGATGATGCAGCAGACCGACAAGGCACTGCTGGCAGCGGATGAACACGCGGCGCTGTCAAATACCTGAGTAGGGCGTCAGCGCCTACAAGGCCTTCTCCCAGACCTCGAAGTGATACGCCGGGGTCTGTTCATTGGCCGGGTTTTCCTGGGTGGATGCCAAGCGCCAGTGCGCAGCATCAAACTCAGGGAACCAGGCGTCCCCTTCCGGGCTCAACTCGACCCGGGTCAGGTACAAGCGATCTGCCAGACCACCCGCCAGCGCCTGGGTGTAGAGCTGCGCACCGCCGATCAGCATCAGCTCGTCCACACCCTGCTCACGCGCCCAGGCGTCGGCACGGGCGATGGCCGCCTCCAGCGAATCGAACACCTCGGCACCTTCCAGTGTCAGCCCGGGCTGGCGGCTGACCACTAGATTGAGCCGCCCCGGCAATGGTCGACCGAGCGAATCCCAGGTCTTGCGACCCATGATGATCGGCTTGCCCAAGGTGGTGGCCTTGAAGTACTTGAAATCCCCCGGCAGGTGCCAGGGCATGCGGTTGTCGATGCCGATCACACGGTTCTCGGCGAGCGCCGCGATCAGGCTGAGGGGAAGTGATGTTTTCATGTCGGCGAGGATAGCAAAGCCCGCTGTGCCACGCCTGGGTTATGCTCTCGACTGACGTGATCAATGGACTTTTGCGTGACTGGACTGACAGACCTGGACAAACGCTGGCTTACCGAAGCGGTACGCTTGCGCGAAGAACACGCCGGCCCTCTGGACGATCAGGAGGCTAATCGCCGTGCCCGCCAACTGGGGGGCGACCTCGCAACGCGGATCGAAAACCGTGCGCTCTGGCTGGCTGAACGTGACGGCATGCGTGCCGCGCTGCTGCACTGGAAACAGGGCGCGCGCCTGGCCCTGCTGGTGCTGCTGGCGGTGGCTGTGCTGAGCGGTGCCGGTTTGGCCTTTGCCGCGCTGGGCGACGGCCAGCGACCGGTGAATGTGTTCTGGGCCGTGGGCAGCCTGCTCGGGGTCAACCTGCTGCTGTTGCTGAGCTGGGCCATGAGTTTTTCCCTGGCTGGCGAGCAAGGTGCAAGCCTGGGCCGTGTGTGGCTATGGCTGAGCGAAAAGCTCGCCCGTGACGCGCAGGCGGTGCATCTGGCGCCGGCCTTACTGCTGTTGTTGCAACGCCAGCGGCTCAACCGCTGGCTGCTCGGGGCACTGGTCAACGGCCTCTGGCTATTGGCACTGGGCAGCGCCCTGCTGGTGCTGCTGGTACTGCTGGCAACCCGCCGTTATGGCTTTGTCTGGGAGACCACCATCCTCGGCGACCAGACCTTCATTGACCTGACCCAGGCACTCGGTGCCTTGCCGGCACTGCTGGGTTTCAGCGTACCGGACGTGGCCATGATCCGCGCCAGCGGCGTCAGCCAGCCGGTGCTGGAACTGGCCCGTCAGGCGTGGGCCGGCTGGTTGCTGGGCGTGCTGGTGGTCTACGGCCTGCTGCCGCGCCTGCTGCTGGCCGCGACCTGCCTGTGGCGCTGGCGACGTGGTCGCCAGCACCTGAGCCTGGACCTGCAACTGCCCGGCTACAGCACCCTGCGTGAGGCCCTGATGCCCAGTAGCGAACGCTTGGGCATCAACGACCCAGAACCCGCGGCCATGCCAGAGGTCGCCCGTCTGGCCGACGCGGAACACAGCGCAGGCGCCCTGCTGGTGGGCCTTGAGCTGGACGACCAGCGCCCGTGGCCACCGGCACTACCCGCCAGCGTCGTGGATGCCGGCATCCTCGACAGCCGCGAGTCGCGCAACCGGCTGTTGGAACAACTGAGCCGCTTCCCCCCTGCACGTCTGGCGATAGCCTGCGACCCACGCCGCTCGCCGGACCGTGGCAGCCTGGCGTTGATCGCCGAACTGGCGCGCAGCGCCGGGGCCACGCGGATCTGGCTGATGCAAGCGCCGCCTGGGCAAGCACTGGACAGCGAGCGACTGGGCGACTGGCATCAGGCGCTGGAAAAACTTGACCTGAGGTTCGCCGACACGGCGCCCTTGCACTGGCTGGAGCATGGCCATGACTGAGCCCTTGAAGCTGGCCGTGGTCGGCCACACCAACGTCGGCAAGACCTCGCTGCTGCGCACCCTCACCCGCGATGTGGGGTTTGGTGAAGTGTCACACCGGCCCAGCACCACCCGCCACGTGGAAGGCGCACGGTTGTCGGTGGCGGGCGAGCCCCTGCTGGAGCTTTACGACACACCGGGCCTGGAAGACGCCATCGCCCTGCTCGACTACCTCGAACGCCTGGAGCGGCCCGGCGAACGCCTCGACGGCCCGGCACGACTGGAGCGCTTTCTGCAGGGCAGCGAAGCCCACCAGCGTTTTGAACAGGAAGCCAAGGTGCTGCGCCAGTTACTGGCCAGCGATGCCGGGCTATACGTGATCGATGCCCGCGAGCCGGTGCTGGCCAAATACCGCGATGAACTGGAGGTGTTGGCAGGCTGCGGTAAACCGCTGCTGCCGGTGCTCAATTTCGTCGCCAGCAGCAACCATCGTGAACCGGACTGGCGCGAAGCGCTGGCCCGTTTGGGGCTGCATGCGCTGGTGCGCTTCGATAGCGTGGCCCCACCGGAAGATGGCGAACGCAGGCTTTATGAGAGCCTTGGCATTCTGCTGGAAAGTGCCCGCCCGGCCCTGCAGCGCTTGATCGACGACCAACAGGCGCAGCGCGAAGCGCGTCGGCACAGCGCCCGCCAACTGATCGCCGAATTGCTGCTCGACTGCGCAGCCTGTCGCCGCAGTGTAGTGGCAGACCCCGCACAGGAGGCGGCGGCTATCGAGCAGTTGCGCCAGACCATACGCCAACGTGAACAACGTTGCGTCGACGCCTTGCTCAAGCTCTATGCGTTCCGCAGCCAGGATGCCAGCGCCGAGGACCTGCCGTTGCTCGACGGACGCTGGGGCGATGACCTGTTCAACCCGGAAACCCTCAAGCTGCTGGGTGTTCGCCTGGGTAGCGGCGTGGCGGCAGGGGCTGCCGCAGGTGCGGGCGTTGACTTGCTGGTAGGTGGCCTGACCCTGGGCGCGGCAGCATTGGCTGGCGCCATTGCCGGCGGCGCGGTGCAGACCGCACGCAACTATGGCTCGCGCTTGCTGGGCAAGCTCAAAGGGCAACGTGAACTGACAGTGGACGATGGTGTGTTACGCCTGCTGGCCTTGCGTCAGCGCCAGCTGGCCCAGGCGTTGGACAGCCGTGGGCACGCAGCACAGGCGCGCATCACACTGGGCGCACCACAGGACAACAGCTGGCGTGACGGCAAGCTGCCCGAAGCCCTCAACAAGGCTCGGGCGCACCCGCAGTGGTCATCGCTCAATGCGGGGGCGCGGCTGAGCCAGGCAGAGCGCCTGGAGCAGCTTGAAGCCTTGGTGCAAGAGCTGTAGGCCCTGTCACTTACTGCTGCGCCACCTTTTCCGACTTGCCGTCATAGCGCTTGCGCCATTCAGCCAGGATACCGTCACGGTTTTTCGAGGCCCAGGCGAAGTCGTTCTTGATCAGGCGCTGTTCATAGTCGGCTGGCAGTTCGGTCTGCGGCTTGGCGATGCCCGGCTGAGCCAGCACGGCGAAGTTTTCCTTGTACAACTCCATCGCCGCCGGGCTGGCGGAGAAGTCGGCCAAGCGCTTGGCGGCTGCTTCATGCTGGCTGCCCTTGAGTACGGCAGTAGCCTCGATCTCCCAGCCCAGGCCTTCTTTTGGCAAGACGATGTCCAACGGCGCACCTTGGCGCTTGAGCTGAACCGCCGGGTACTCGAAGGAAATACCAATCGGGAATTCACCGGCCGCGGCCAACTTGCAGGGTTTGGAACCGGAGTGAACGTACTGGCCGATGTTCTGGTGCAGAGCATCCATGTACGCCCAGCCCTGTGGTTCACCAAAGGTCTGCAACCAGGCGCTGACGTCCAGGAAGCCAGTGCCGGAGGACGCAGGGTTCGGCATGACGATCTTGCCCTTGTATTCCGGCTTGGTCAGGTCCTGCCAGCTCAGAGGCTTGCTCAGGCCCTGCTTCTCGGCCTCGATGGTGTTGAAGCAGATGGTCGCCGCCCAGACGTCCATGCCAACCCAGGCCGGTGGATTGGCCGCGTCGCGGTAGTTGCCACCGATCTTTTCCAGGTCTTTGGGGGCGTAGTGCTGCAGCATGCCCTGCTGGTCAAGAACCGCCAGGCTGGAGGCCGCCAGGCCCCAGACCGCATCGGCTTGCGGGCGATCCTTTTCCGCCAGCAGCTTGGCGGTAATGATGCCGGTGGAGTCACGTACCCATTTGATCTCGATATCCGGGTTGGCCTTCTCGAAGGCCTGTTTGTAGGTCTTCAACTGCTCGGCCTCCAGTGCGGTGTACACCGTCAGTTGAGTCGTAGCGGCCTGGGCCTGCACAGTCATGGCAGTGAGGACGGCAGCGGCAAGAGCAAGTGGCTTGAACATGGTGCGGTTCCTTGAGCGGTACAGGTTAGAGGGTGATCAGTGGCCTGGCGCACGCTGGCGCCAGGCTTGGGAGCGTTGCAGCAGGCCGCGCGAGGCCCAGGCCAGCAGCAACGAGACGGCCGCGCTGGTCAGCAGAATCAGGGTGGACATGGCCGCCGCGCCGCCGACGTTGCCGGCATCGTCCATGTTCAACACAGCGACGGCGGCGAGGATGGTGTCGGGGCTGTAGAGGAAGATCGCCGCTGACACCGTGGTCATCGCCGAGACGAACAGGTAGCGAATGATGTCCAGCAGTGCGGGCAGGCAGATCGGCACAGTCACCCGCAGGAAATGCCGGTACAGCGGCGCCTTGAGCGACAGTGCGGCGGCCTCGAACTCGCCGTCGAGTTGGCGCAGTGCGGTGGTCGCGGTCATCTGAGCGGTGGTCAAATAATGTGCAATGGTGCACACCACCAGCAGCGTCATGCTGCCGTAGAACACATGCAACGGGTTGCCGCTCAAGTTGAAGAAGAAGACATAGCCCAGACCCAGCACCAGCCCCGGCACAGCCATCGGCACAAAGCTGAGCAGGCGCAGCAGCAGGTTCAGGCTGCGTTGGCCGCGGGTTTTCTCCATCAGGTAGGCACCGGTGAAGATCACCACACTGCCAATCAGTGCCACACCCAGGGCCATGGTCAGGCTGTTGCGATAAGCGAGCCAGCCGCCACCGGCGGTGTCGTCGAACTGGTAGTGCTTCAGCGAAAGCGACAGGTTGTAAGGCCAGAACTTCACCAGCGACGAGTAAACCGCCATACCTACCACCAGCAACAGAATCGCGCACACCAGCAGTACCAGCGCCAGGAACCAGCCATCGCGCTGCCGCGATGGCGCCGGCAGGAACACCTGTGCCCGGCCACTCATTGCATCGCCCTGACGGCGGCGCAACCAGGCATCGACCGCGAAGCTGAACAGCGCTGGCAGCAACAGCACCATACCGATCAGTGCGCCGCGACCGAACTGCTGCTGCCCCACTACCGCCTTGTAGGCTTCCAGCGCCAACACCTGATAGTCGCCGCCCACCACGACCGGCACACCGAAGTCCGTGATGGTCAGGGTGAATACCAGGCAGAATGCAGCGAAGACCGCCTGCCGGGTTGCAGGCCAGGTAATGCTGTGGAACGCCCGCCAAGGGCCTGCGCCCATACTGGAGGCTGCATCGAACAACCGTGCATCGGCCAGCGACAGTGCCGACAGCAGGATCATCAGGGCATGAGGAAAGGTGTAGATCGCCTCGCCAAGGACAATGCCCCAGAAACCGTAGATGTTGTCGTTGAGCAGACCGCGCAGCAGCCCCTGGTTACCGAACAGGTAGACCAGCGCAATGGCAGGCAACATCGACGGCGCCAGCAGTGGCAACAGCGAAATCCCGCGCCAGATCGACTTGCCCGGAATCAGCGTGCGCTGCAGGGCATAGGCGAACAGGTAGGCCACGGGCACGACGATGGCTGCCACACTCAGCGATACCTTGAGACTGTTGCCCAGCAACCAATGGAAATTGGCGCTGGTCACCAGCTCAATGGCCGCCGTCAGGCCACCGCCCTGCCCGGCCTCGCTGCTGAAACCACGCCAGAAGATAGCAAGCAGCGGCAGCAGGACAGCGACGGTCAACAGCAGCAGCAACACCACCTTACCGCCGACCACGAACAGGCGATCACCCCGTGCGATGCGGGCCGATTGAGTGCGGGACGCCTGAGCGCCCGGCAGTGCGATTGGCGCAGCCATCTCAGGCAAACACCTGCAAGCTGCGCGGTGGCAGGGCGACCCAGATGTCCTGTGAACCCAGGCGCGGCATGGCCTCCGGCGCGACTTCCGCCAACAGCGGATGGCCAGGCAGTTCGTTGAACTCAAAGCTCATGCGGCAGCGGTTGCCGAGGAACGTGATCTCCCGCACCCGGGCCGGGAACAGGTTTTCTTCGTGGGTCGGCGGGTTGACACTGATCGCCTCGGGGCGGCAGAACAACCGACCGCTGCGGGCCTGGCTAGCGCCTTGGTCGAGGCGCATGTTCATCGAACCGACCTGCGCATGGCTGTCGCTGCTGCGCTGGAACGGCAGCCAGTTACCCTGGCCGACGAACTCGGCCACAAACGGAGTGGCCGGTTTGTCATAAATCGCCTGCGGGGAGGCGTACTGCTCAACCTGCCCGTTGTTCATCACGGCAATGCGGTCGGCCATCAGCATGGCCTCGTCCTGATTGTGAGTCACCATCAGGGTGGTGATGCCAAGCTGACGCTGCAATTGGCGTAACTCGCTGCACAAGTGCTCACGCACACGGGCGTCGAGCGCCGACATTGGCTCATCGAGCAGCAACAGTGAGGGGGCTGGCGCCAGGGCACGCGCCAAGGCAACGCGCTGCTGCTGCCCGCCAGAGAGTTGGCCGGGGTACTTTTTCTCGCTGCCCGACAGGCCCACCAGTTCCAACATCTGCGCTACACGCTGGCGCACTTCATCACGGCCACTGCCGCTCAGGCCATAGGCAATGTTGGCTTCGACCGTGAGGTTGGGAAACAGCGCATAGGACTGGAACAGAATGCCGTAGTCCCGCGCCTGCGGTGGCAGGTCGGAAATATCACGATCACCGATGTACAGCGTGCCACGGTCCTGACGCTCCAACCCGGCGATGCAACGCAGCAACGTGGTCTTGCCGCACCCGGAAGGGCCAAGCAGGCAGACCAGCTCGCCTGCGGCGATATCCAGGGATACATCCTGCAGTGCCGTGAAAGCACCGAAGCGTTTGTGGATGCCGCGCACCTTCATCTGTGCGCCAGGGTTTACGAGTGGGTTGTTCATGGCAGGGCCTCACCGAGCAGATGAGGGTCATGCTAGGAGGCGAATGCGAAGCTTCTGTGGCGCGCAGGCAAAAGCTACCGATAGTGGTATAGGCAGATTTGGGTTAACTGCCATTGCCAGCAAAGCCGCACCGTTTGCAGCGGCGGGGTGCCAGTGGGTGCGCAGCGCCTGCATCGCGGGCAAGCCCGGCTCCTACAGGGATAGGCGCAGCAGGCTTGCCTTGGCCTACAGGTTGCAGGCCGCGACTTCCTGGGCGAGGCCAAGAAACGCTGCGGGCAGACGGGCCTGGCGCCGTTCCTTCAGGCAATAGAGGTATTCGTACATGTGTGGAGCTCCCTCCAGGGTCAGCACGCGCAATTCCGGGTTATGCGGCACTTCATGGCGAGCAATGATGCTGATGCCGATGTTGCGCAGCACCCCCTCGCGAATCGACTCGCGACTGCCGATTTCCAACAACGAACCCGCCTTCACCCCGGCATCGGCCAGCATCTGTTCAGTCAGGCGACGCGTCGTGGAACCAAGTTCACGCATCAGCAGGCAATGCCCGCTCAAGGCGCTGAGCGGCACAGACCCGCGATTGGCCAACGGATGATTGCGATGCACCGCCACCACCAGCGGGTCGGTGCCAAGTACCCGCCGCACCAGCCGGGCATCTTCGAGTAACTGCGAGGACGCCGCGAGGTCCACCCGGTAGTCTTCCAGCAACTCCAACACCTGTTGGGAGTTGCCGATCTCTACCGAAACCTCAACCTGCGGCAAGCGTTCACGGAAGATCTTCACCAAGTCGAGAATGTAGTACGGCGCCGTCGCGGCGATGCGCAGGGTGCCCTGGGCCTGGCCGCTGTTACGCAGGAAGAACTCGATGTCCGCTTCCTGCTGCAACAACACCTTGACCATCGGCAACAGACGCGCACCGTCGTCACTCAAGGTCAGGCGACGACCGCCACGGTAAAACAACTCAACCCCGTACTGGCTTTCCAGATTGCGGATCTGCGTGGTCACGGTCGGTTGGCTGAGCCCGAGCTTCTTCGCCGCCAGGGTAATGCTGCCCAACCGCGCGACCATGTAGAACGCTTTCAACTCGGCACTCAACATACATCCTCATTTTCTCAGCAGACGTAGACCGTTGAAGACCACCAACAGACTGACGCCCATATCGGCAAACACGGCCATCCACATGGTCGCCATGCCAGCAAAGGTGATGCCCAGGAAGATCGCCTTGATCCCCAGCGCCAGCACGATGTTCTGCTTCAGAATCGCCGCGCTGTTGCGCGAGAGCCTGACGAAGGCCGGGATTTTGCGCAAGTCGTCATCCATCAACGCCACGTCGGCCGTCTCGATGGCCGTGTCGGTGCCGGCTGCAGCCATGGCAAAGCCAATTTCGGCCCGTGCCAGTGCCGGAGCATCGTTGATACCGTCGCCGACCATGCCCACCCGATGACCTTTGCTGTAGAGGTCTTCAATGGTCTTGAGCTTGTCGGCGGGCAACAGGTTGCCGTAGGCCTGATCGATGCCCACCTGGGCGGCAATGGCCTCGGCGGTATGCGGGTTGTCGCCGGTCAGCATGACGGTGCGGATGCCCAGTTCGTGCAATTGAGCGATGGCCTCACGGCTGCTGTCCTTGACCGTGTCGGCCACGGCAAACAACGCCACCGGGCCGGAGCCGTCAAGCAACAACACGACACTTTTGCCCTGACGCTCCAGAAGATCGAGACGGGCTTCCAGTTGCGGCGAGCACAGGCCAAGGTCTTCTACCAGCCGATGGTTACCCAGGTGGTACAAGGTGCCCTCGACCAGCCCGCGAACCCCTCGCCCCGGCAGGGCCTGGAAGTCATGAACCTCATGCACGACGATGCCCTGCTGTTCGGCCTGCTGCGCTACCGCATGGGACACCGGGTGGTCGGAACGGGCGGCGAGGCTGGCGGCGATGCGCTGCGCGGCGCTTTCGAACAGTGGATCGAGCAGTTGGAAATCGGTCTGCACCGGTTTGCCGTGGGTTAGGGTGCCGGTCTTGTCCAAGGCCAGGAAATCAAGCTTGCGACCGCCCTCCAGGTACACGCCCCCCTTGATCAGAATGCCCTTGCGCGCAGCAGCGGCCAGGCCACTGACAATCGTCACCGGGGTAGAAATCACCAAGGCACAAGGGCACGCGACCACCAGCAAGACCAAGGCCCGGTAGATCCAGTCGAACCACGCGGCTCCAGTGAACACTGGCGGCACGACCGCTACAAGCAGGGCAAGGGCAAACACCACCGGGGTGTAAATGCGCGAGAACTGATCAACGAAGCGCTGCGTCGGCGCACGCGCACCTTGTGCCTGCTCCACGGCCTTGATGATCCGCGCCAGGGTCGATTGACCGGCGGGCGCTGTTACACGGAACTCCAAGGCCCCACCCTGGTTGATGGTGCCGGCGAACAGTTTGTCGCCCGGCCCTTTCTCGACGGGCAGGCTTTCGCCGGTGATCGGCGCCTGATCGACGCTGGATTGCCCCAGCAGTACCTCACCATCCAAACCGATACGCTCACCGGGACGAACCCGTACACGAGCGCCCAACGCCACGTGTTTGACCTCCATCTCCAGCCACTGGCCATCAGCCTGCTGCACGGTGGCGCAGTCAGGGCTCAACTGCATCAAGCCGCCGATGGCGTTACGCGCACGGTCCAGCGAGCGGGCCTCGATCAGTTCGGCCAAGGTAAACAGGAACATCACCATCGCCGCTTCCGGCCACTGACCGATCAGCACTGCACCGGTCACCGCGATGCTCATCAGGGCGTTGATGTTCAGGTTGCGGTTTTTCAGGGCGATCCAGCCCTTCTTGTAAGTACCCAGGCCGCCGCTGAGGATCGCCACCAGCGCGACCAGTGCCACCACCCAGTTCGGCGCGACCGCCGTGAAATGAATGACTTCCGCCACCAGGGCCGCGACGCCAGAAAGCGCCAGCGGCCACCAAGGCTTCTTCGCCGTTACACGCGGCTCATCCTGCGCCTCGGCGTTCTCTGTCAGCGGTTCGGCCTGCATGCCCAGGCCAGCGATGACCTGCTCGATAACCTTTGCCTCAACCAGGGTATGCCGCACGCCAAGCACGCGGTTGATCAAGTTGAATTCCAGTTGCTCGATCCCCGCCAGTTTGCCCAGCGCGTTCTGGATCAGGGTCTGTTCGGTCGGGCAGTCCATGGCCTCGATCCGAAAGCGGCTCAGGCGAGCGTTGGCACTGCTCGCCTCGCTCAACTGAATCAGCGCCGGCGCCTCGGCAGCCGAGCAACAGGCATGGCCGTGCGCTTGATGGCCATGAGCGTGGTCATTGTCGTGGTCATCATGCGCCTTATGGGCGTGGTTGTGGCTGACAGGCTGGTGCATACGGTTCATCCCTAAAGGTCCTGTTGCCAAGTACACACCCTGTAGCCACTATAGGGTCAAGCAATCTGCCGGGGAATGTGCAATGAAAATCGGTGAACTGGCCAAAACGACTGACTGCCCGGTGGAAACCATCCGCTACTACGAGCGCGAAGGCCTGCTGCCAGAGCCTGCGCGCAGCGAGGGTAATTACAGGCTCTACACCCAGGCGCATGTCGAGCGCCTGACCTTTATCCGCAACTGTCGAACCCTCGACATGACCCTGGATGAAATCCGCAGCCTCCTGCGTCTGCGCGACAGCCCGGAGGCTCAGTGTGAAAGCGTCAACGCGCTGATCGATGAACATATTCAGCACGTCAAGGCACGGATCGACGGGTTGCTGGCCTTGCAGGAGCAGTTGCTGGAACTGCGCCAGCATTGCCACGCCCAAGAGGAACAGTGCTCGATCCTGCAGCATCTGGAGGTCAACGGGGCGGTCACCGCGCCGGGCGCAGAGCATTCACACGTAGGCCGCAGCCACGGCCACTGATGGCCCTCACAGTGCCTGGGGATTAACCGCCAACTGCGCCTTGACCGCCTCTGCCTGCTGGCGCAGGGCGTCCTCGAACAGGCTGACCAACTGTGACGGTGGCCGATGCAGGGGTTTGACGATATTCACGGTAAAGGGAATCGGCACCGTGAAGGGACGGATCTGCACACCCTGGCCAACGAAGTCCAGGGCGGTCAGCGGGTTGACGATCGCCAGGCCAATCCCCTCGCGGACCATTGAGCACACCGATGCCGCACTGTGGGTGTCCAGTACCAAGCGCCGCTCGACCTGCGCTTGCCGGAAGATTTCGTCGATCTGCTGCCGGTAGGTGTCCAGTGTGGACAGGCTGATAAAGGGTTGCCCGGAAAAGTCGGCGGGCGCCAGGCGTTGCTTTTCCAGCAACGGATGCCCGTTGGGCAATACACAAACCTCATCCACAGTCATCAGCGGCGATAGCACGGTGCCAGGCGGCGTGCTGCTCACCTCGGTCAGGCCGATGTCGTGCCGCTGCGCGGAGAGCCATTCTTCCAGCAAAGGCGATTCTTGCTGGCTGATGGTGACACTGGCCTTGGGGAACTGCGCCAGAAAGCGCTGGCAGGTCTTGGGCAGCAGCGACTGGGAAAACACCGGCAGGCAAACAATCGACAACTGCCCCTGCTCGAACTCGCGCAGGGCGTCCACCGTATTGAGAATGCGATCAAGGCCAAAGTAGGCCCGCTGCACTTCCTCGAACAGCGCCAGCGCCTGTGAGGTCGGTCGTAATCGACCGCGGGCCCGCTCGAACAGCTTCAAACGGGACAGTTGCTCGAAGCGCGCCAGTTCACGGCTGACGGTCGGCTGCGAGGTGTGCAGCATGGCGGCGGCCTCGGTCACGCTGCCCGAGGTCATGACCGCACGGAAAACCTCAATGTGACGCAAGGAGATGGACATGGGCCGCTCGGGAGATCGAAAGCCATATCATAAATGAATGACCTCACGGCAAATTGATATTTTATGCCACCCCCACCTTTCTCCATGATGCAGGCCATCCACGCCCCGCCACGCCGGGGCCGCGCCAAACCCCAGGGAGAACATCATTGGAACACGCCGCCGCACAACGTCCAGGCCCATGCCGGACCACCGCCATCACCGATAGCATGCTGACCCGGTTGGTCGCCGAACACGGCACCCCACTGTGGGTGTACGACGCCCAGGTAATTCGTCAGCGCATCCAGCAACTGGCGGGCTTCGACACCATCCGCTTCGCCCAGAAAGCCTGCTCGAACCTGCATGTATTGCGCCTGATGCGTGAAGCGGGGGTAGCGGTTGATGCCGTGTCACTCGGTGAAATCGAGCGCGCACTCAAGGCCGGCTTCAAAACCGGCCGCACCTCAGGTGCTGCCGAAGTGGTGTTCACCGCCGACCTGTTCGACCGGGCCACCCTGAACCGCGTGGTAGAAACGCAAATCGAGGTCAACGTGGGCTCGATCGACATGCTTGAGCAACTGGGCGAGCGCTCCCCTGGGCACCGGGTCTGGCTGCGCATCAACCCGGGCTTCGGTCACGGCCATAGCAACAAGACCAACACCGGCGGTGAAAACAGCAAGCACGGAATCTGGCACGAGCAGCTGCAAGAGGCGCTGGCCCAGGTTCGCAAATATCAGCTGCATCTGGTCGGCCTGCATTTCCATATCGGCTCGGGCGTGGACTACTCCCACCTGCAGCGAGTATGCAGCGCCATGGTGGAACTGATTGGCCGCCTGGACCACGACATCGAAGCGATCTCTACCGGTGGCGGGCTGTCGGTACCTTACCGCGATGGCGAGCAGGCCGTAGACATCGCGCACTACCTCACGCAGTGGCGTGAAGCCAAACAGCAGATCGAGCAGCAGTTGGGTCACCCGGTGCGCCTGGAAATCGAGCCGGGTCGTTTTCTGGTGGCCGAGTCCGGCCTGCTGGTCGCTGAAGTACGCGGGACCAAGCCGATGGGCGGCAACCACTTCACCCTGGTCGATGCCGGCTTCAATGACCTGATGCGCCCCTCGATGTACGGCAGCTACCACGAGATTTCACTGATTCCACAGCCTGGCACCGCGCAGGCGCCGCGTCCGCCGCGCGCTACCGTGGTAGCAGGCCCGTTGTGCGAATCCGGTGATGTGTTTACTCAGCTTGAAGGCGGCATTGTCGAATCGCGCCTGCTGCCGTCGGCTCAGGTGGGGGATTACCTGGTGTTCCATACCGCCGGTGCCTATGGCGCGTCGATGTCGTCGAACTACAACAGCCGCGGGCATGCCGCTGAAGTACTGATCGACGGCGAGGCCTGTCGGTTGATCCGCAAACGCCAAAGCCTTGAGTCGTTGCTGGCGCTTGAACTGGACGCCTGAGGCTGTAACCAAACACAACACAGGCCGCAATGGCCTGTGTTGTGAGGCGGCGGTCAGACCGCCATTGGCGCGGTCATCGGCGCATGGTGCTCGTAGCCTTCAAGGCTGAAGTCGCTCGGCTCGATCAGTTCCAGCCACTCGGGCTGGTAAATACCCGTCTTGGCGAATTCCGGCACGCGGTCGGAGATCACCAGCTTCGGCGCGGCCAGTGGTTCGCGCTTGAGCTGCTCGTTGAGCATGTCCAGGTGGTTCTCATAGACGTGCGCATCGCCAATGAAGTAAGTGAACCAGCGTGGCGTGTAACCGGTCAGACGGCCCACCAGCGACAGCAGTGCAGCGCCTTCGGTGAGGTTGAACGGCGTGCCAAGGCCCAGGTCGTTGGAGCGGATGTAGAGGGTCAGGGAAATTTCCTTGGTTTCGACATTCGGGTGGAACTGGTACAGCAAGTGGCACGGCGGCAGGGCCATCTCGTCAAGCTGGGCACAGTTCCAGCCGTGGAACAGGATGCGTCGGCTGCCTGGGTCATTGATGATGGTGTCGACGCACTGGCGAATCTGGTCAATGGCCTTGTACAGCACCACGAACGCTTCACCGTCTTCCTCAGCCTCGGCAATCGTCTGGAAGCCCTGGCTTTGAGCGAGCGCGATGGCAGCCGGGTTACTCAGCGCAATACGTTTGTACGCCGGCCACTGGCGCCATTGCACGCCGTAGATTTCACCCAGGTCGTCGGCGCCCTGACGGAACGGGTTGGCCAGCCACTGCGCATTCTCGTTGGCGTTCTGGTCCCAGACCTTGCAGCCCAGTTCGCGGAACTGCGCAGCGTTCTTCACACCGCGCAGGAAACCGACCATCTCGCCAATGGCTGACTTGAACGCCAGGCGGCGGGTGGTGATGGCCGGGAAGCCCTCCTGCAGGTCGAAACGCAGCATGGCACCGGGGAAGCTGATGGTGCGGATGCCGGTACGGTTACCCTGCAGGGTGCCGTGCTTGATCACGTGGGCGACCAGATCTAGATATTGCTTCATGACTTACCTGTTTCAAAACAGGCAGAGGCGCACCCCTGCCTTACACATTTAAAGCGCAGCGCCCTTGGCGGTCGGCGCGCGGCGATAGGCCCACCAGATCAACCCGATACCACCGAGGATCATTGGTACGCAAAGCAGTTGGCCCATGGTCAACCAACCAAACGCGATGTAGCCCAGTTGCGCATCGGGCACGCGGACGAACTCGACGATGAAGCGGAAGATGCCGTAGAACAGCGCGAACATACCGGAAATGGCCATCGTCGGGCGTGGTTTGCGCGAATACAGCCAGAGAACCAGGAACAATGCCACACCTTCCAGTGCAAACTGGTAAAGCTGCGACGGATGGCGCGGCAATTGTGCCGGATCACTGAAGGGCGGGAAGACCATGGCCCACGGCACATCGGTCGCCTTGCCCCACAATTCGGCGTTGATGAAGTTGCCGATACGCCCCGCACCCAGGCCAATCGGTACTAGCGGTGCAACGAAGTCCATCAGCTCAAAGAACGACTTGTTGTTACGCTTGCCGAACCACAGGGCCGCCAGCATGACGCCGATAAAGCCGCCATGGAACGACATGCCGCCCTTCCAGACTTCGAAAATCAACGCGGGATTGGCCAGGTACGCACTCAGGTCATAGAACAGTACGTACCCCAAGCGGCCACCGACAATCACCCCCATGGACAGCCAGAACACCAGGTCGGAAAGCTTTTCGCGGCTCCAGGTCGGGTCGAAACGCTTCAACCGGCGCGATGCCAGCAGCCAGGCGCCGCCGATGCCGATCAGGTACATCAGGCCGTACCAGTGGATTTTCAGCGGCCCGATGGCCACGGCCACGGGGTCGATATTCGGATAAGGCAGCATCAAACGTCCTCTATTCTTAAAGCAAAAAGCTCAGGCCGACACAAAACAACAGTGCGGCAAACAGCCGTTTCAGCAGGCGGGGCGACAGCTTGTGGGCCAGCCGCGCACCAAAACGGGCAAAAAACATACTGGTCAGGGCAATACCCAACAGCGCCGGTAAATACACGAACCCGAGACTATGCGCTGGCAACAACGGGTCGTGCCAGCCCAGAACCATGAAACTTAGCGCACTGGCCAGGGCAATCGGGAAGCCGCAGGCCGATGAAGTCGCCACCGCCTGCTGCATCGGCAGGCTGCGCCAGGTCAAAAACGGCACGGTCAACGAGCCGCCGCCAATGCCGAAGATCGCCGAGGCCCAGCCGATCACACTGCCGGCAGCGGTAAGGCCGGCTTTGCCAGGGATACTGCGGCTGGCCTTGGGCTTGAGGTCCAGCGCCATCTGCAGGGCAATGATCAGGGCGAACACACCAATGATCTTTTGCAGGTTCGGGCCCTGGATCGCCGAGGCGGTTTTCGCACCAATGCCGGCGCCGATCAGGATCCCAAGGGTCATCCAGATGAAGATCGGCCACTGCACCGCGCCTTTGCGATGGTGTTCGCGAATGGCATTGACCGAGGTGAAGACGATGGTCGCCAATGAGGTGCCGACCGCCAGATGGGTCAATACCGAGGCGTCAAAGCCCTGCGCGGTGAAACTGAAGACCAATACCGGCACGATAATGATGCCGCCACCAACGCCGAACAGCCCGGCCAGCACGCCTGCACAGGCACCCAGCACTAGATAGAGCAGGAATTCCATTGTCGCCCCCGGAAAATTCTGTCCGGCATGGTAACGGAAGCCGGGGTAATGGCTCCAGTGGCTCGCAGCGAAGGCTCTGTTACAGTGAGTGAAAACCCAGGAAAGTCCAGCCATGTGCCTGATCGTTTTTGCCTGGCGACCGGGGCATCCCCAGCCGCTGATCGTTGCCGCCAACCGCGATGAATTCTATGCCCGCCCTGCCCAACCGCTCAGCCATTGGGCCGATGCGCCAGGGGTGTATGCCGGCCGCGACCTGGAAGCCGGTGGCACCTGGCTGGGCGTCGGCCCTGCCGGTCGCTTCGCCGCACTGACCAACATCCGCGACCCCGACCAACCGCTGGGCCAGCGCTCACGGGGCGAGTTGGTGTCGGGGTTTCTGACCGGCTCGCAGCCTATCGAGGCCTATCTGGATCAGGTGGCCAGCCGTGCCTCGGAGTACAGCGGCTTCAATTTGCTGCTGAGCGATGGGCAGCAGTTGGCGTACTTGAGTGCGCGGGAGGCCACCCCTAGGCTGCTGGATACCGGCGTCTATGGCCTTTCCAATGCCGGGCTCGACACACCCTGGCCCAAGTTGCTCAAGGCCCGTGCTGCACTGCAGGCACAGTTGCATGAGCCTCAGCCCGAGGCATTGTTGACGTTGCTGGCCGATGGCCAACAGGCGGCAGAAAGCGAACTGCCGGAAACCGGCGTAGGCATGGCCACGGAGCGGCTGTTGTCGAGTGTGTTCATTGCCAGCCAGAGCTACGGCACACGGGCCAGCACGGTGCTGCTGGTGTCGGCAGATGGTTCGCGGCAGTTGGTAGAGCGCAGCTTCGGGCCCTTTGGCGGGCATTTGGGCGAGGTGGCATTGCACCTATGACGCTATGAACCTATGAAATGCGAGCCTATGAAATGCGCGGTGCCTGAGAGACAGGCACCGCGCAAGGTTATAGCGATGACGCGGCGTAGCAGACGCTACAAGGTCTTCGGCGACGCCGGGTTGATCATCCGCGCCAGGCCCAGGTTCTTCAGGGCCAATTGCAGCGAGCTGTGGATAACTTGCGGGTTGTCGATCTTCATGGCCTGGGCCAACAGGTCCTTGGACTGGCTCAGGCTGATCTGACGCAGCATCCACTTCACCTTGGGCAGGTTGGTGGCGTTCATCGACAGGCTGTCAAAGCCCATGGCCATGAGCAGCACCGCCGCCGCCGGATCACCGGCCATCTCACCGCAGATACTCACCGGCTTGCCTTCGGCATGAGCGTCGTTGACTACGTTCTGCAACGCTTGCAGCACCGCCGGGTGCAGGTAGTCGTACAGGTCGGCAACCCGCGGGTTGTTGCGGTCGACGGCCAACAGGTACTGCGTCAGGTCGTTGGAGCCGACCGACAGGAAGTCCACCATGCGTGCCAGTTCGCGGGTCTGGTAGACCGCCGCAGGAATCTCGATCATCACTCCCACCGGCGGCATCGGCACATCGGTGCCTTCATCACGCACTTCGCCCCAGGCGCGGTGGATCAGATGCAAGGCCTCTTCCAGCTCATGAATACCGGAAATCATCGGCAGCAGAATGCGCAGGTTGTTCAACCCTTCGCTGGCCTTGAGCATGGCGCGGGTCTGCACCAGGAAGATCTCGGGGTGATCGAGGGTCACGCGGATACCGCGCCAGCCGAGGAAGGGGTTGTCTTCCTTGATCGGGAAATAGGACAAGGCCTTGTCGCCGCCGATGTCCAGGCTGCGCATGGTCACCGGCTGCGGGTGAAACGCCGCCAGTTGCTCGCGGTAGATCGCCAGCTGTTCCTTCTCGCTGGGGAAGCGCTGGTTGATCATGAACGGGACTTCGGTGCGGTACAGGCCGACACCCTCGGCACCGCGCTGCTGGGCGCGGGCGACATCGGCAAGCAGGCCGGTGTTCACCCACAGCGGCATGCGATGGCCGTCGGTAGTGATGCACGGCAGCTCGCGCAGGGCGTCGAGCCCCTGAGCCAACTGGCGCTCCTCTTCCACCACCTCGGCATACTGCTTGCGCAGTACCTCGCTGGGGTTGGTGTAGACCTCGCCGTGGTAGCCGTCGACGATCATCTGAATGCCGTCGACCTTGGAGTACGGCAGGTCGACCAGGCCCATGACCGTCGGAATACCCATGGCCCGGGCCAGGATCGCAACGTGGGAGTTACCCGAACCCAATACCGAGACCAGGCCCGCAAGCTTGCCCTCAGGCACTTCGCCAAGCATTGCAGGGGTCAGCTCTTCGCTGACCAGAATCGTGTTGTCGGGATAGACCAGCGTCTGCTGGCGGGCCTCCTGCAGGTAGGCCAGCAGTCGCCGGCCCAGATCCTTCACGTCGGAAGCCCTCTCCCGCAGGTAGTCGTCGTCCATCAGCTCGAAACGGCTGACGTGCTCGCCGACCACCTGACGCAAGGCGCCTTGGGCCCATTGGCCGGTCTTGATCACCTGCACGACTTCACCGCCCAGGGCAGCATCTTCGAGCATCATCAGGTAGACGTCGAACAACGCCCGCTCTTCTGGGCGCAACTGGGTAGCCAGCTTGGCCGAGAGGGTGCGCATGTCGTTGCGCACGCCTTCAAGGGCGTTGTTGAACAGGCTCAGTTCGGCGTCGATGTCCGTGACGGTCTTATCCGGCACGACGTCGAGGTCGGCCGGCGGCAGCATGACCACGGCGGTACCGACCGCTGCACCCGGCGAACCCGGCACACCGACGAATTTGGCTTCCTGGATACCTTTGCCTTGGCGGCCCAGGCCACGGATCGAACCTGTCGCCTCGGCATGGGCGATAACCCCGGCAAGCTGCGCGCTCATGGTCACGAGGAAGGCTTCTTCGCCCTCATCGAACTGGCGGCGCTCTTTTTGCTGGATAACCAGAACACCAACCACGCGACGGTGGTGGATGATCGGCGCCCCGAGGAACGAGGCAAAGCGCTCTTCGCCCGTTTCGGCAAAGTAGCGATAACGCGGGTGATCGGCGGCGTTTTCGAGGTTCAGCGGCTCTTCGCGGGTGCCCACGAGGCCGACCAGGCCTTCGTTGGGGGCCATGCTGACCTTGCCGATAGACCGCTTGTTCAGGCCCTCGGTGGCCATCAGGACGAAACGGTTGGTTTCGGGATCAAGCAAGTAGACCGAGCAGACCTGACTGCCCATGGCCTCTTTGACGCGCAAGACAATAATCCCCAACGCCGTTTTCAGATCCTTGGCGGAGTTAACTTCCTGGACGATCTTGCGCAGCGTATTGAGCATGGCTCGGGGTCGAACTCCGTCGTCAGTCGCGCGCCAACAGGCGCGGTGCAAGCTCTTTGAGAGCGCGGCGGTAAACCTCGCGCTTGAATGTCACCACCTGGCCCAGCGGGTACCAATAACTGACCCAACGCCAGCCATCGAACTCCGGTTTCCCGGTCAAATCCATCCGCACTCGCTGCTCATTGGACACCAGGCGCAGGAGAAACCATTTCTGTTTCTGGCCGATACACAGCGGTTGGCTGTGGGTACGCACCAGGCGTTGGGGTAAACGATAACGCAACCAGCCACGGGTGCAGGCAAGAATTTCAACATCATGTCGTTCAAGCCCCACTTCTTCGTTCAGCTCGCGGTACAAGGCCTCTTCTGGTGTTTCCTCGGGGTTGATCCCGCCCTGGGGAAACTGCCAGGCATCCTGGTTGATACGACGAGCCCATAGCACCTGCCCGGCATCATTCGTGAGAATGATCCCGACATTGGGGATCACGGCAGCAACCTCGCAAACGCATGTCCCCGCATTGTTCCACAAAGCCCACAAGGCCAGCAACGCGCCTGCGGACCTTATGTGCATCGATGTGAAAAGTCCGTATTCTTAAGGACTTTTCAGATGTTATGCGAGTGACTGCAATGCGCCTGGCTTTATTCGATCTGGACAATACTCTCCTTGGCGGTGACAGCGATCACGCATGGGGCGATTACCTCTGCGAGCGCGGCATTCTCGACCCTGTCGAGTACCAGAACCGCAACGATGCCTTCTATCAGGACTACCTGGCCGGCAAGCTGAATCTGAACGACTACCTGAACTTCAGCCTGGAAATCCTCGCCAAAACCGAAATGGCGCAACTCGACGAATGGCACCGCGACTTCATGCGCGACTGCGTTGAGCCGATCATCCTGCCCAAAGCCCTTGAACTGCTGGAAGAACACCGTAGCGCAGGCGACAAGCTGGTGATCATCACCGCCACCAACCGTTTCATCACCGGCCCGATTGCCAAGCGCCTGGGCGTACAAACCCTGCTGGCCACCGAATGCGAGATGATTGATGGCCGTTACAGCGGGCGCAGTACCGATATACCGTGTTTCCGTGAAGGCAAAGTGACACGCCTTAATCGCTGGCTGCTGGAAAACGGCTTCAGCCTGGAAGGCAGCCATTTCTACAGCGACTCGATGAACGACCTGGCGCTGCTGGAAGCGGTCGAGCACCCGATTGCGGTCGACCCGGACCCGAACCTGCGCGCCGAAGCCGAAAAGCGTGGCTGGAGAGTCATCAGCCTGCGTGACTAAGGGCTGAAGGCAATCAATCGCCAGCACGTCCTGCACCCAAGTAGTGCAGGGTGTGCTGGCGACAGGCGCGACGATTACACCGGTTTAGCGACCATCAGGCCGATGATGCTGAGGAAAATAACCGCGCTCAGCGCTGCCAGTATCACGACCGAGCGTCGACTGGCTGTGGCCTTGCCCAGTCGCCCTACCAGCAGCAACCAGCACACGCACCCCAGCAGGTAGAGTACGGCCCCGCCAAGCAGCCAGGCCTGTTCCAGCGGCCAACCAATCAGGTGCACCAGCCACCAGCCACTGAAGGGCAGGCTGAACAGGCTCAGGCCCATCAGAATCCAGACGAACAACCAGGGCCGCTGCAGGCTCGTCGCCGAGCCGGCTACCGTATTGGCGCGCTGACGCCACGCCTGGAATACCAGCCCCAATGCACACCCCAGCGACAACGCCGTCGCCAGGCCATGCAACATTTTCATCACGCTTAAAGTTTCCATACGAAAGCATCCCACCCCATCAAAGCACCGTCTTGAGCGTAGCAGCCTCAGCCGAGGAACAGCCGGTACGCCGGGTTCTCGGTTTCATCCCAGTAGGGGTAGCCGATCTTGGCCAGCGCTGCGGGCACCAGATGGCGCTCTTCGTCCGGCACCTGCAAACCTGCAACCACACGGCCATCGGCCGCACCGTGGTTACGGTAATGGAACATCGAGATGTTCCAGCGCCCACCCAGTTTGTTGAGGAAGTTGAACAGCGCACCCGGACGCTCCGGGAACTCGAAGCGCAGCACCATTTCATTGCTGACACCAGCTGCATGACCTCCGACCATGTGCCGGATATGCAACTTGGCCAGTTCGTTGTCGGTCAGGTCGAGCACCGGGAAGCCCTGCTCACTCAGGCTTTGCAGCAAGGCGCTGCGCGGGTCGGTGTCAGGATGGGTCTGCACGCCAACAAAAATATGGGCTTCGCCCTCGGCGTGGTAACGGTAGTTGAACTCGGTGATCTGGCGCTTGCCAATGGCCTCGCAAAACGCCTTGAAGCTGCCCGGCTGCTCAGGGATGGTCACGGCAATGATTGCCTCACGCCCTTCACCCAGCTCGGCGCGCTCGGCCACATGGCGCAGGCGGTCGAAGTTGACGTTGGCACCGGAGTCGATGGCCACCAGCGTCTGGCCGCTGACACCGCGCAGTTCGACGTATTTCTTGATGCCCGCCACACCGAGGGCGCCCGCAGGTTCGGTGATCGAGCGGGTATCGTCGTAAATATCCTTGATCGCCGCACAGATCTCGTCGGTACTGACGGTAATGACCTCGTCGACGTAGTCTTTGCAGATCTCAAAGGTGTACTGGCCGATTTGCGCAACTGCCACGCCATCGGCGAACAACCCGACCTGCGGCAATACCACGCGCTCACCCGCAGCCATGGCGGCTTGCAGGCAATTGGAGTCATCCGGCTCGACGCCGATCACCTTGATCTCCGGGCGCAGGTACTTCACGTAGGCCGCGATACCGGCAATCAGGCCACCACCACCGACCGGAACGAAGATCGCGTCCAACTGGCCCGGGTGCTGGCGCAGAATCTCCATGGCCACGGTGCCTTGGCCTGCGATGGTGTGCGGGTCGTCGTAGGGGTGGATGTAGACGAAGCCCTTCTCATCGACCAGTTTCAGCGAATAGGCCAGCGCTTCGGGAAAGGAATCGCCATGCAGCACAACCTTACCGCCACGCGAGCGCACACCTTCGACCTTGATCTCGGGCGTGGTCTTGGGCATGACGATGGTTGCCTTGATGCCCAACTCCTTCGCCGCAAGTGCTACACCCTGGGCATGGTTACCCGCCGACGCGGTGACCACGCCACGGGCGAGTTCCTCGGGGGTCAGTTGGGCCAGCTTGTTGTAGGCGCCACGAATCTTGAAGGAGAACACCGGCTGCAGGTCTTCGCGCTTGAGCAGCACGGTATTGCCCAAGCGCTTGCTCAGCTGCCCGGCACGTTGCAATGGCGTTTCGACAGCGACGTCATAGACGCGCGAGGTGAGGATCTTCTTGACGTACTGTTCGAGCATCGGGAAAGCATCACTGGGCGGCTGGGACAAGGCCTGGGAGTCTACCCCAGCGCCCTGTCGGGCGACCACCGCCAGCCTAGGGTTTTAGCCGTTATACTAGGCAACCTCAGATACTCCTCCCCGCTTCGGAGCCCGCATGACCCAGGACCAACTCAAACAGGCTGTCGCCCAGGCCGCTGTCGATTTCATTCTGCCCAAGCTCGATGACAAGAGCATCGTCGGCGTCGGCACCGGCTCGACCGCCAACTGCTTCATCGACGCCCTGGCCAAGCACAAAGGTGCCTTCGACGGTGCCGTTGCCAGTTCCGAAGCCACTGCTGCGCGCCTGAAAGGCCATGGCATTCCGGTGTATGAGCTGAACACCGTCAGCGAGTTGGAGTTCTATGTCGACGGTGCCGACGAAAGCAACGAGCACCTGGCCCTGATCAAGGGCGGCGGCGCCGCACTTACCCGCGAGAAGATCGTTGCCGCCGTGGCCAAGACCTTCATCTGCATCGCTGACGCCAGCAAGCTGGTTCCGGTACTGGGCGCCTTCCCGCTGCCAGTGGAAGTGATCCCGATGGCCCGCAGTCACGTTGCCCGCCAACTGGTCAAACTGGGCGGCGACCCGGTGTACCGCGAAGGCGTGGTAACCGACAACGGCAACATCATCCTCGATGTGTACAACCTGCAGATCACCAACCCGGTGGAACTGGAAAGCCAGATCAACGCCATCGTTGGTGTCGTCACCAATGGTCTGTTCGCCGCGCGCCCTGCCGATCTGCTACTGCTGGGTACCCCGGAAGGCGTAAAAACACTGCGTAACTGATACACCCGTCAAACGCAGGCCGGCCCCCAACGATGGTCGTTTACGGGGCCGGTTGCTTCTTGAAGATGTAGAACAGGTTGGGTTCACTGACCAGGTAGAGCGTCCCGGCATCGTCCAGGGCAATACCCTCTGCCTGCGGCACGCTCTGCTGCAGCCCTTGAAAACCCTTGTGCAGAGACAAGCTGTTCAACGGTTTCCCTTCAGTATCCAGCTCCAGTACCAGTTTCGATTCGTCCGACAAGGCCAGCAAATGGCCGCTGCGCTCATCGAACACCAGGCTCGACAAATCACGCATGAACAACCGTGAATCACGCTGGCGATCCTGCACTACATGCACGGAATAAGGCTGCCCGTCGCCCTCATGAGGGAACCCCTGCACCTCGTAGATCAACATCGGGTCGCGCTCCTTGGCCACGAACAGACGCTTGCCTGCCGAGTCATAGGCCAAACCCTCGAACCCTTTGTTGCCGTTCAGACCAACCCCCAGAGACAGCTGCTCAGCGGTACTGGCATCCAGCACGCGGGTGTCATCATTCAGTTGAACAAGGATCAGCCGCTGTTGGCGCTCGTCGGTGATGACATAGCTACCAGGCCCGACATACTCAACGGCTTCCGGGTCGCCGAAACCAATCAACGGCAAGCGCCTCACGATGACGCCATCCAGCGACAGCTCTATCAGTTCTGAACGCTTGTTGGTGACACTGAACAGGCTTTTACGATCAGGGTCGTAGGTCAGTGCAGAGAGGTCATCGTCCAGCCCCTCGATAGGCTTGGCTTCAAGTACGACCTGATAGCGATCCAGGCCAATACCGTGCTCGACCGGCTGCCACCAGGTCTTGAGGTTGAACCAACCGCGCTCGAGCAATCGATACTCGTGCGCCGCCAAAGCCAACAAAGAAAGGGCCGACAGGCTGATAAGCAAAGCAAGCAGAGGTAAACGGATAAAACGTCGCATTCAGGCAGACTCAACAAAAATCGACCTAAAGCTAACCATACCCACCTGAATCGAAGCTTAAAGCACCAGGGCAAGCACGCTTAGTGCTTGCGGAAGCGATAGAACAGGTTCGGCTCGCTGACCATATACAGCGTGCCCTGCTCATCCATGGCAACCCCTTCAGCCCGTGGAATACGCTTTTGCAAACCGTTGAAGCCGCCCTGCAGGGTCATGAAGCTGACCTGTTGGCCCTGCTGATCCAGCTCGAGCAACATGTTGGAGTCGGCCGACAGCACCAGCATATGGCCCGTACGTGGATCGATGCCAAGGGCAGATACATTGCGCAGATCGAGTTCGTCGCTGGACAGCGACTGTTTCTGACCGCTCAATTGGCCCGAACTATCGCTACTCCAGGTGAACAACTTTGGTGGCCGCTCCTCACCCAACACCAACCGTTGGCGTTTTGGCTCCCAGGCAACCCCCTCGAACGCCTTGTTCTGATTCTTCGACGGCCCAAGGTCGTATTGCGGGAAGTCGGCGCTGTTCAGCGCCTTGGTATCGGCATCGACCCGGATGATGGTCACGGTATGATCGCGCTCATCAACAATTGCCATGCGCCCACCCTCCAGCACGGCAACCCCCTCGGGGTTGCTCCAGCCATTGAGGGGTATTTTGCGCAGCACATCACCGTCCAGCGTCAGTTGAACCAGGAACGGGTTCTTGCCCATCACCGCGAACAGGGTTTTGGTTTGCGGGTCGTAGGAGACATCTGAAGCTTCGTCATCTTCCATGCCAGGCAGCACCTTGGCATCAATGTCGGCGTGGTAGTCCGGCAACCAGACGCTAGCCCGTTGTTCTGCCGGGCTCTCGAAACGCTCTTTGATCCAGAGCAGGCCACGGTCATCCCAATGCATGGCATAGGCCACGCCATAGCCGATGACCGCCGCAGTCGCCAACCAGGTCGACCAACGCAACATAAAAGGACGCTTGCGTACAGACGGCAGAGAGTCGCCGGAAGGAAACGGTGTGGTCATCGAGGATTCCTGCTTGTTTTTTACCGATTTAATAGCACAGCACCGGCAGGTTCACGTGAACCAATGCGCAGGCATTATCCGGATGACTTGTGAAAAAATCGGTAAAAGCAGGCTGACTGTAACGATAAAGCAGGTGGCAGCCATTACGACTGCCACACAGATCCGGCGTACCGGCGCTCAGAGTACCTTGCTTTCGAAACGGCTGATGCCAGGCAGCTCCAGCACCAGTTCGTCCCCCTGATTCAGCGGGCCGACGCCTGCTGGCGTACCGGTGAGGATCACATCACCGGCCTGCAGGGAAAACTGTGCCGCCATGTACTGGATCATCGGAACAATCGGATTAAGCATCAGCTCGCTGTTGCCATCCTGGCGTACCTCGCCATTGATGCTCAGACGAATGCCGATATCGGTCAGGTCCTCGAAGGTACTGGCCGGCACGAACGGTGCCAGAACGCAGGCGCCATCGAACGACTTGGCCAACTCCCAGGGCAAGCCCTTTTCCTTCAGCTTGGACTGAACGTCACGCAGGGTCAGGTCCAGTGCCGGGGCGAAGCCGGAGATCGCATCGAGCACTTCTTCCTCGTCGGGGTGGGTCGACAGCGACTTGCCCAGCAACACGGCGATTTCCGCCTCGTAGTGCACCGAACCACGCTCGGTCGGGATCTTGAAGCCACCCTCGAGCGGCACGACACAACTGCCGGGCTTGATGAACAACAAGGGTTCAGTCGGTACCGGGTTATTCAGTTCCTTGGCATGTTCGGCGTAATTACGGCCAATGCACACCACCTTGCCCAACGGGAAGTGAATACGCGTGCCGTCTAGATACTGGTGCTGGTAGCTCATTGCCGACTCCTGGCGCTGTTAATCACTTTTGGGGGAAACGCGTCACTCGACCGGGAAGATCTTGCCCGGGTTCATGATCCCATTCGGGTCGAAGGCGGCCTTAACCGCCTTCATGTACTCGATTTCCACGGGCGAACGGCTGTAGGTCAGGTAGTCGCGCTTGGTCATGCCAACACCGTGCTCGGCAGAAATCGAGCCGTTGTACTTCTCTACTATTTCGAAAACCCATTTGTTGACGGTAGCGCACTTGGCGAAGAACTCGTCCTTACTCAGGTTTTCCGGCTTGAGGATGTTCAGGTGCAAATTGCCGTCGCCGATGTGGCCATACCAGACGACTTCAAAATCAGGGTAGTGCTCGCCGACAATCGCATCGATATCCTTCAAGAACGCCGGCACTTTCGATACGGTGACCGAGATGTCGTTCTTGTAGGGCGTCCAGTGCGAGATGGTCTCGGAGATGTACTCACGCAGTTTCCAGAGGTTTTTCAGTTGTTGCTCGCTCTGGCTCATCACACCGTCGATTACCCAGCCTTGCTCCACACAGTGCTCGAAGGTTGCCAGGGCGTCGTTGGCCACCTCTTCGGTGCTCGCCTCGAACTCCAGCAAGGCATAGAACGGGCAGTCGGTGTCAAAGGGTGCCGGCACATCGCCACGCCCCATGATCTTGGCCAGGGCCTTGTCGGAGAAGAACTCAAAGGCAGTGAGGTCCAGTTTGCCCTGGAAAGCATGCAGCACCGGCATGATCGAGTCGAAGTCCGGGGTGCCCAGGACCATCGCGGTGAGGTTCTTCGGCGCGCGGTCCAGGCGCATCGTGGCTTCAACCACAAAGCCCAGAGTGCCTTCAGCCCCAATGAACAACTGACGCAGATCGTAACCGGTGGCGTTCTTGATCAAGTCCTTGTTCAACTCAAGCAGGTCGCCCTTGCCGGTGACGACTTTCAGACCAGCCACCCAATTACGGGTCATGCCGTAGCGAATAACCTTGATACCGCCGGCATTGGTGCCGATATTGCCGCCAATCTGGCTTGATCCTGCTGAAGCAAAGTCAACCGGGTAGTACAAACCCTGGTCTGCCGCGAACTGCTGCAGTTGCGCGGTAATCACCCCAGGCTGGCAGACGACCGTACGATCACCGGCGTTGAAACCGAGAATCTGGTTCATGTAGTCGAAGGCCACTACCACTTCGCCATTGGCCGCCACGGCTGCGGCGGAAAGCCCGGTTCGCCCGCCCGACGGCACCAGCGCAACCTTGCGCTGGTTGGCCCAGCGGACGATGGCCTGTACCTGTTCGATGCTCTTCGGAAACACGATGGCCAGCGGTGCCGGCGCAAAATGTTTGGTCCAATCCTTGCCGTACGTATCGAGGGAAGCAGCGTCGGTCAGTACCTTGCCAGGTTCAACCAGAGTCAACAGCTCATCAATCAGCGCAGGATTGGTCATCGATAGAACTCTCGAACAATTCATAGTCACCCTGAGGACTCTTCACGTGCCAGGGATGGGCGTATCAAGGGGTCGTTATGCTAGCATATGCCCCCCGCTAATCGTGCTTCAGGCCGATCTGCGACAGCTTCTCTTCCCTGCCATTTTTTCTCCGGGACACAGGTTTACGCAGATGAGCAAGACTTCTCTCGACAAGAGCAAGATCAAGTTCCTTCTCCTCGAAGGCGTCCACCAAACTGCCGTGGACGTCCTTAAGGCCGCCGGGTACACCAACATTGAGTACCTCACCGGCTCTCTGCCCGATGCCGATCTGAAGGAAAAGATCGCCGATGCTCACTTCATCGGTATCCGCTCGCGCACTCAACTGACCGAAGAGGTTTTCGACTGCGCCAAGAAACTGGTCGCTGTCGGCTGTTTCTGCATTGGTACCAACCAGGTCGACCTCAACGCGGCTCGCGAACGCGGTATCGCCGTGTTCAACGCACCGTACTCCAACACCCGTTCCGTTGCCGAACTGGTACTGGCCGAGGCCATCCTGCTGCTACGCGGCATCCCGGAGAAGAACGCGTCCTGCCACCGTGGTGGCTGGATCAAGAGCGCGGCCAACTCCTTCGAGATCCGTGGCAAGAAGCTGGGTATCGTCGGCTACGGCTCGATCGGCACCCAACTGTCGGTCCTGGCTGAAGGCCTGGGCATGCAGGTTTACTTCTACGACACCATCACCAAGCTGCCGCTGGGTAACGCCACTCAGGTGAACAACCTGCACGAGCTGCTGGGCATGTGCGACATCGTCTCGCTGCACGTTCCAGAAACTGCAGCCACCCAGTGGATGATCGGCGAGAAGGAAATTCGCGCCATCAAGAAAGGCGGCATCCTGATCAACGCCGCCCGTGGCACCGTGGTCGAACTGGACCACCTGGCTGCCGCCATCAAGGACAAGCACCTGATCGGCGCCGCCATCGACGTGTTCCCGGTCGAGCCACGCTCCAACGATGAAGAGTTCGAAAGCCCGCTGCGCGGCCTGGACAACGTCATCCTGACCCCGCACATCGGTGGCTCGACTGCCGAAGCGCAGGCCAACATCGGCCTGGAAGTGGCAGAAAAACTGGTCAAGTACAGCGACAACGGTACGTCGGTATCCTCGGTCAACTTCCCTGAAGTGGCCCTTCCGGCCCACCCAGGCAAGCACCGTCTGCTGCACATCCACCAAAACATCCCGGGTGTTCTCAGCGAGATCAACAAGGTCTTCGCCGAAAACGCCATCAACATCTCCGGTCAGTTCCTGCAGACCAACGAGAAAGTGGGTTACGTGGTTATCGACGTAGATGCCGAGTACTCCGACCTGGCCCAGGAAAAACTGCAACAGATCAAGGGCACCATCCGTTCCCGCGTTCTGTTCTAAGCATCCTGCGGCATAAAAAAGGGAGGCCCTGATGGCCTCCCTTTTTTTGTGTGCCGTGTCCCGTCCTGAATAAGGTTTACACCTTCTGACCTTTCCTCAGGAGGATTCAATGGATTCGGGCAAAAGGCGCAGCCAGCGCGACTACACGCTAGCTTTTAAATTATCCGTCGTAGACCAAGTTGAAAAAGGCGAGCTGGGTTATAAAGAAGCCCAACGGCGCTATGGCATTCAGGGCCGGTCGACGGTGCTGGTTTGGTTACGCAAGCATGGTCGACAGGACTGGAGCCAAGGCGCATCAATTCGAGAGCCGAGGAGCAGGTCCGTGACCGAGCCAACCCTCCCGCTGACACCCGAGCAGCGAATCAAAGAACTTGAAGAACAGCTAGCGCTGAGCAACCAGAAGGCTCAGTTCTTTGAAGCCGTCGTCAACGTTCTGAAAAATGACTACGGCGTTTCTGTCGTAAAAAAGCGACCCGGCAAGTCCTCTCGCAAGGTCAAATCCAAGACTTGAGTATTACCAGGGCTTGCCTGTTCATGGGCATTTCGCGCCAAGCGTATTACAAACGCAATCGCGCTTTTGACGCGAGGGTCCGCCAAGACCAAGAGGTGATGGACTTTGTGCTGGAGAAGCGGCGTCGCCAGCCAAGGCTTGGTACGCGCAAGCTGCATTACTTGATGAGCGCCCAAGCGCCTGCGCCGTGGTGCGTGGGTAGAGATCGTCTATTTGCCATCTTGCGTGACGCACGCGAGCTGGTTCCGCGCAAGCGGGCTTATCACAAGACCACTCATAGCCATCATCGCTTTCGCCGTCACCCCAACCTGCTCAAAGCAGGCCCGGAACAAGTCGTGGCCAGTGGGCCCGAACAGGTCTGGGTTGCAGACATAACCTATTTGCCAACGCAGGAAAGCGTGGCCTACGTGAGTCTGGTGACTGACGCGTATTCACGCAAGATCGTTGGCCATCATGTGCATGAAAGCCTGCACACCGAGTCGGTGATTAAGGCGTTGCAAAAAGCGGTTATCGGGCGGAAAACCACACAGCAGCTGATCCATCATTCAGATCGCGGCGCACAGTACTGCTCTGACCTGTATCAGCGGTTGCATGCGCAACATGGGATCAAATGCTCAATGACCGATGGCTATGACTGCTATCAAAACGCTATGGCCGAGCGGATAAACGGGATTTTGAAGACCGAGTTCTTGCTGAGTCGTCCTAGGAACCTGGCGGACGCGGTAAGGATGGTGGACGAATCGGTACGGATCTATAACGGAGAGCGGCCGCATCTGGCCTTGAAATACAAAACGCCCGATGCGATGCATCGGGCGTTTTGAGGCTGAAATAGGTGTAAACCTATTTCAGGACTAGACACCG
>JAEAMF010000387.1_pt1 | contig 58570 bp, 44 predicted proteins | sample 8958721 | NCBI WGS metagenome assembly JAEAMF01 (sample SAMN16933255, study PRJNA681124) | bioreactor sludge metagenome | isolation source: anaerobic bioreactor treating anionic surfactant - SDBS | place: India: Bengaluru | collected 2019-02-28
GAACTGAAATCAGAACTGAAATCACCAGTGACCCCCTCAGCGACGTCTGGGCTGCCCAGTCCGCAGCTCACCCCTTGGGGAGGGAGGGCAGAGAACGGGGTGCGGAGCGGTAACTAAACACAAAGGGCACAAGGAACACTAAGGGGTAGGAGAGAACGAAGGCCGAGGGAAGAAGCTAGAATGCAGAAGGCAGAAGTGCGGGAAGTGAACCACCGAGGACACCGAGAGCACAGAGGGTTGAGACCTGGAACGAACCACAGATGGACACGGATGGACACAGATGAGGACAGAGGGGTCGAGTGACGGGCCCGGGCTCGTGAACCCTGGCACTTACAGGAGCCCGCAGGGAGACTGCCATCCCGGCGGGCCGGCGGTTTTCCGGTTCCGGGACCGAGGCAAAGCCACGAAAACACGAAGGACACGAAGCAGCAGACCAAGACCATCAAGCAGCCGGGAGTCCACCGCGACCGAACGGCGACCGAACTTGCCTGGCGCTGCCGGATTCCATCCGTGGTCCTCGCATCTCGTGGGTTTCGCGCCTTCGTAGCTGTCCTGCGCCGGTCCCCAGGCCCAGACGTGCGCTTGACTGCGGATAGCGAGCGTCTAGAATCAGGCCTCGATGTTTTTCCACAGGAGGACATGTTGACCAGCGTGTTGAGAGTTTTCCTTCCCCTGCTGCTGGCCTTTGGCGGCGCGCTCGCGATGTTCGAGGACCCGGGCCAGTCCATCCGCGCCCGGGGGATGGCCGGCGCGTTCGCGGCGGTGGCCGACGACGTGTCGGCCGGCGCCCTGAACCCCGCCGGGCTATACCAGGTGACCGGCCACCAGTTCATCGGCAGCTACCGGCTGCTCTACGGCGGCGCGGGCGTGAACCTGCACACCGGCTCGGCCGGGTTCGCGATGCCGGTGCCGAAGGTGGGCGTGATGAGCCTGGGGTTTGTTGAGAGTGGCTTCGCACTCAATTCCGAGCGGGCGCTGCGCCTGAGCCACGGCATACAACTGGCCGAGGGGCTGGCGCTGGGCTACGGGCTGTCGGGCTATAACCTGTACCAGAAGGACGTGGGCTCGGGCTTTGCGTTCGGCCTGGACCTGGGGATGTTCACCCGCGTCTACCGGTCGTGGACCCTCGGGTTCCTGGCCCAGAACCTGAACCAGCCGAAGATCGGCTCGGCCGAGCAGGGCGAGTTGCCGCGCCGGCTGGTGTTCGGTTTCGGCTATTCGCCCAACCCGGGCATCCATTCGGCGCTGGATATCGAGAAGGAGCCGGGCAAGGGCACGCGGGTGCGAATCGGCCAGGAGCTGCGCATCATCCAGGACCACCTGACGTTGCGCTGCGGGGTCCAGACCGAGCCGGTGAGTTTCGCCTTCGGCCTGCGCGCGGGCGTGAAGTTCGCCAGCCTGGACTACGCGCTCAACACCCATCCGCAGCTCGGGTTGTCGCACAGCTTCGGCGTGAACCTGGAGTTCTAGGTGGCGAATCGCCTCAAGCTTCAAGCTTCAAGCCTCAAGCCGCGCTGCGCCCGGGTGCTGGGCCTGGGCTTGTGGCTTGCGGCTTGCGGCATTCCGCTGTCCGCGCTGGCCCAGGTCGGGCCGCTGCCCGGGCAGTTGGATATCAACCACGCGGGCCGGGCCGAGGTGATGCGGCTGCCGGTGGATTCGGCCGTGGCCGAGCGCATCTGGGAGCACTTGTCCGAGTACGGCCGGCTGGGCGACGTCTACGAACTGATGCGCGTGCCCGGGATGACCGCGGAGCTCCTGGAGCGGCTCAAGCCCGCGGTGTACGTGTCGCTGCGCGAGGACGACGAACGGCGGCAGCGCAAGGTGCACCTGGTGCAGCGGCGGCTGGCGTCCGAGGAGGGGCCGACCGCGGCCGCGGTCGAGCAGTGGCAGGACCTGCTGCTGACCCCCTTGAACATCAACCGCGCTTCCATCGACGACCTGTACAGCCTGGATAACGTCTCGCTGGTGGACGCGGCGGCGGTGGTCAAGCACCTGCGCGCCGGTCAGGAAATCGCCGAGTACCGCGACCTGGCCAACCGGGTCGTCGGCCTGTCCAATTACGGTTACCGGAACATCCGCGACTACGTGACCTACACCGACCTGAAGTGGACCGGGTTCGGCGGCAATTACCGGCTGAGCTACGAGACCGAGCCGGACTGGGAGCTGGCCATCACCGGCGGCGAGTTCGGCCAGGCGTTGTCGGTGATGACCGAGGACTCGGCCGCCTTCCATGAGGCCGGCTGGACCGAGGAGGAGCTCGCGCGCGTCCGGCAGCAGCTCGGCGCCGAGCAGTCCCACGTCGCGGGGCTACGCCACCCGACCAGCATCCGCAACCGGCTGCGGCTGCGCTACGGCGACTACCTGCGGTTCGGCGGCTGGACCGACGAGAAGCTGTACGAGCCCGGGTTCGCCAACGTCGTCAAGGCGTTCGGCGCGGTGCAGTCCATGGGCCCGGTGCGCCGGTTTTTCCTGGGCGACTACCGGGTGACGCTGGGCCAGGGCCTGTTGCTCGACAACACCGCGGACATGATGGTGCGCACCTACGACCGGGCCCAGGGCCTGTACTCGGACCTGTCCGAGAACTCGGGCGCGAGCTTCCGGGGCGGCGCGGCCGAGGTGGTCGCCAGCCGGTTCGGGCTGGTCGGCTTCTTCTCCAAGACCCGGCGCGACGCCATCCTGAACCCGGACTCGACCGTCAACTATTACATTATCACCACCCCGCGCTACCCGACGTTCCGCAACGCGCTGGGCGAGACCGACGCCGGCGGCAGCCTGCGGTTCGACCTGGGCAACCTGGGGTTCGTCCCGACCGGCACCCGGCTGGCCCTGAACGCGCTGTCGGTCGGCTATGACAAAAGCTTCGCGCCGCTGGCCAAGTACCTGGACGTGCCGGGCGACGCCGAGGTGCTGGACGACCCGAACTACACCCGGCTGACCTGGGGCCGCAAGCGGCTGTTCTACGGCGCGGACTTCCGGACCGTGGTCGAGAACGTGTCGCTCGAAGGCGAGCTGGCGGCGCAGCCGCTGCTCGATTCGAGCTGGCTGCCGGGCCGCACCACTGCTTTCGCCGGCCTGGTCAAGGCCCGGGCCCAGTACGACTACCTGTACGTCACCGCGCTGTTCCGGCACTATGACATCGGCTACGACAACCCGTACAACCGGGGGTACGCCGAGCAGCTCAAGTTCGAGGACACGCCGCTCGAGAAGGCGTACCGGTGCATCGACCCGGCGTATTCGCACCTGCAGGACTACCCGGTCCCCAAGGCCGAACGCGGGTTCCTTCTGGACACGCGCTACCAGGTGTCGCGGCAGGTGACCATCACCCGGGCGTACGTCGACGTGTGGCGCAACCTGGCGTGGGGCGTGGACAACGTCCGGTTCCAGGGCGAGGTCGAGTGGCGGCCGGTGTTCCCGGTGAGGCTGCGCTTCAAGCAGAAGCTGCAGAGCAAGGGATTGCCCAAGCCGGCGCTGGGCACCCGTTCGTTCACCTCCGAGACCAGCATCCGGGCGATGGCCAGCCTGACCGACTGGGACTTCCTGACCGGCGAGGTGCGCGAGGGCCGGGTGTATTTGACCCCGACGCTTGAGTACGGCGACAACGCCAGCATGTCGGGCAACTTCCTGGCGGTGCAGTGGGACCACAACTTCTCGGACGACTTCAACGCCGAGCTGGGCGTCGCCGCCTGGATGACCCGCAACATGTCGCAGTGGCTGTTCGAGGACGCGGGCATCGATTTCCTCGAAGGCGACGGCGTGAAGTGGTACCTGGCGCTGAGCGACCGCATCTCCGACCGGCTGCTGGCCTACGTCAAGTACCGCCAGAAGATTTCCGACTTTTCGCATTCCGGGCTGGGCAACGCCGAGGGCCTGCACTTCCCGGGCAGCACCGAACCGATAAGAGATTTTCTGACCCGGCAGGACGATTTCGGCATCAGCCTGCAGGTTGACCTTTTCTGGTGAGGAACCCATGAGAATACATCGCAGATTGAAGATTGCAGATAGCAGATGGCAGACCGGCCGGGCCGGGGCGCTGGTCCTGGCGCTGGTCGCGCTGGCCGCGGCCGAGGTGCCGCTGCCCGCGTACTGGGGCCGGCCGGTGCCGGGCTCGGCGCGCGACCTTGCGTTCGGGGGTCTGGCGCGGCTCGACGCCGGGCCGTCGTCCTGGCTGGCCGCGCCCGCGATGCTCGCGTTCGCGGCCCGGCCCGCGGCCGAAGTCACCGCCGGGTTCAATCTCGCGCAGGAGCAGCGCACCCGCATCGTCTACGACCAGTTCGAGAATGCGGTCGGCGAGGTGGTGGTCGCGGACAACGCCCACGGTTCGGCCCGGTTCGGGCCGCTGGCGGTCGCGGTGCCGCTGGCCGGCCGGCTGGGCATCGCCGCCGGCATCGCGCCGGTCGCGTCCTGGGACTACGACTACTACAAGGCGTACCGCGACGACTTCTACGCCATCATCGGCGAGGACATCGTCCGCCAGTCAGGCACGCTCTACGCCGCCGGCCTTGGGGTCGGCGTCAAGGCGCACCCGAAGCTGGGCATCGGCGCGACCGCGTCGTACCGGTTCGGCGCGCGCCGGCTCGACATCACCACCATCCGCCAGCCGGACACGACTTTCGAACTGGAAACCGGCAAGCCGTCGGGCATCGGGTTCGGCGCCGGGCTGGCGGTCGAGCCCGTCGCGCGGCTGGTAATCAACGCCGGCTACTCGGGCGGCACGAAGCTCGCCGGCTGGCGCCAGGCGGACGAGGGCCACGCCGCCGTCGACCGGGCCCAGCCGCACGCGGTCAAGCTCGGGCTGGCCTACCAGGCGCCGGGCGCGCTGCCCAGCCGGGTGATGGCCGAACTGGGCTACGAGCTCTGGCACGGCGCGGACACGACGCTTTCCAACACGCTGGTGGCGCGGGCCGGGGTCGAGCACCTGATGCTCAACTCCGTCCGGCTGCGCTACGGGTTCGGGGTCGAGCCCGAACCCTTCGACCCGACGGTGCAGGTCGTCCAGGCCGGCGCCGGGGTCGGGTTTGACGCCGGCATCATGAAGGTCGACATCGGCGCGCGCTTCACCCGGGACGTGCTCGGCTCCAGCCTGTTCCGCACCCCGCTCAACCCGTCCGACCAGACGGTGCACGAAAGCGGCGGCGAACTGGCGCTGACCCTGTCGCGGGAGTTCTAGCGAATGGCGACCTGCGACTGGCAACTGGCGCGGCATCTCCGGGTCGGGTTGCTTGCGCTTGGGCTTGCGCTTGGGCCGGCCTGGGCGGGCGTCCAGCACCTGTACATCGTCCACACCAACGACATCCACGGCGCCCTCTTGCCCGGCACCGCGTTCTGGCTGAACCCGGACTTCCCGCCGCCTCTGGCCAACGCGCCGGGGTACCTCGAGATGATCCGCGAGCTGCGCGCCGAGGCCCAGAGTAAGGGCTACGGTTTCCTCCTGGTCGACGGCGGGGACGTGTTCCGGGGCACGCCGCTGGGCGACTTCACGGTCGGCCGGGCGGTCATCGACTACTTCGACCGCGCCGGCTATGACGTCGTCGCGGCCGGCAACCACGACTTCGACGTCGGCTGGTGGGTGCTCAAGGGTCTCGTCGACAGCTCGGACATGCCTTGGATCAACGCCAACATCAAGGTCGCGGGCGCCGACACCACGCCGTCGTTTCTCAAACCCTGGGTGATGTTCGAACGCGGCGGCGTCAAGGTCGGCGTGTTCAGCCTGATTACCAAGTACCTGCGCGGGATGGTTACCGACTCGATGCTGGGAGCGGTTGACATCCTGCCCTACGAGGACGTCACCCGCCGGGCAATCAAGGAGATGCGCGAGCAGGGCGCGGACATCATCGTCGGCCTGACGCATATCGGCGAGCGCCACGACCAGCGGCTGACCGACTCGATTACCGGCATCGACGTCATCATCGGCAGCCACAGCCATTCGGGCATCACGCCCGCCTGGGTCGCGCCCGCCAGCCACACCATCATGCAGCAGGCGTACAGCAAGGGCTCGGCGCTGGGTGTCCTGGACCTGGCGATTGACACCGACACCCGGCGCGTCGTCGGCTACGAGGGCAAGCTGCTCAACACCTACGGCGAGGAGGTGCCCAAGGACCTTGCGTACCTGGCGCACCTCGAGTCGCTGCGCGTGCTCGCCGAGAAGGGGTACGACGAGGTCATCGGCCGGTCCCAGCGCGAGCTGTCCCGCGCCGGGATGCAGGAGTCACCGCTCGGCAACCTGGTCGTCGACGCGATGCGCGAGTACGCCGGCGCGGACATCGCGGTACATAACTCGTCGGGGATGCGCGCCGACCTGCCCGAGGGCAACGTCACCTACCGCGACGTGTTCCAGGTCGACATCTTCGGCAACACGCTCGTCACCGGCGAATACACCGGCCGGCAGGTGATGGAGATGCTCGAAGTGTCGGTCAACGGCCACCACGCCATCTTCCAGCTTTCGGGCGTGAAGATGGTCTACACCAAGAAGAAGCCCATTGGCCAGCGGGTGGTCTCCGCTACCATCAACGGCGCGCCGGTCGAAGCGGACCGGGTGTACAAGGTGGTGACCAACTCCTACCTGGGTGCGGGCTCGGGCGACTACGGCGTCTTCGCCGCCGGCCAGGACGTCGAGGACAGCTACACGCCGCTGCGCGACGCCATCGTCGCCTACATCAGGAAACATTCACCCGTCGACGCCCGGGTCGAAGGCAGAATCGTCCTCGCCGACAAGTAGGCCCGGCCGTGTGGCAGCTGCGCGAAGCTGACCCGGCCGGAGTTGCCGGGCTGGCGCGCGCGCTGGCGCTGCCCGAGCCGCTGGCCCGGGTGCTCTGGCTGCGCGGGGCCCGCGACCCCGAGGCCGCCCGGCGCTGGCTCGACCCGTCACTCGATCACCTGCACGACAGCCGGCTGCTGCCCGACTTCGACGCCGCGGCGGCGCGCATCGAGCAGGCGGTGGCCCGGCGTGAGGGCATCCTCGTCTGGGGCCACGACGACCTCGACGGCGTCTGTGCGGCGGCGCTGCTCCGGCGCGTGCTCGCTGGCCTGCGCGGCCGCGCCCGCACATACATCCCGTCCCGCAGCGCCGAGCGGCACGGACTGGAAGCGCGGCGGGCGCGCGATGAGTGCGGTGCGGACTGCCGGCTGATCATCACCGTCGACTGCGGGGTTATGAACTTCCAGCCGGTCGCAGACCTGGCGGCGGCCGGCATCGACGTCATAGTAACCGACCACCACGAGGTGCCGGAGCGGCTGCCGGCCGCGGTCGCCTGCGTGGACGCCAAGCGGCCCGGCTCGGTCTACCCGTACCGGGGCCTGGCCGGCTGCGGGCTGGCGCTCAAACTCGGCATGGGCCTGGCCGGCCGGATGCTCGGGCTCGGGATGCGGGAGTTCGTGTCCGCCGACCCTGACGCGGTCGCGCTGGCGGTGCTGGGCACGGTCGCCGACCGCGTGCCCCTGACCGGCGAGAACCGGACGCTGGTGGCGACCGGCCTGGGGCTCCTGGAGCGGACCCGGCTCGCGGGCCTGGGCGCGGTGGTGCGCCGGCTGCGCGCCGACGGGCCGCTGACCGTCGGCCGGATGGTGAGCCGGCTGGTGCCGCTGTTCGCCGCCGCCCCGGGCAACGAGGCGGTCGACCGGCTGCTCGACACCGACCGCCAGCGCGGCGAGGCGTGGGTGGCGGACCTGGAGGCGAAGGCCCGGCAGTGGCAGGAGGAGGTCGGCCGGGCGTGGCAGCTCGCCCTGGACGCGGCCCGGCCCGGCGACGGCCTGGTCATCGCCCGCGACCGCGCCCTGCCGCTGCGCGCGCTCGGGTTCTGCGCGGGCCGGCTCAAGGATTTCTACGGGGTGCCGGCGATGGTGCTGGGCTGGCGCGGCGACGCCTGGGTCGGCGAGTGCCGGACCGTGGCGGATGTCGACCTCGTGTCCATCCTCAACCACCATGCCCGCTACTTCATCGACTACGGCGGCCACAAGCTGGCCGCCGGGTTCTCGATTGCCGACGAGCGGGTCGAGGAGTTCACGCGGGCGGTCGAGCAGTACTGCCATGAGCAGTTCGCCGGCCGGCTGACCGCGGTCGCCGCGCCCCAGGCCGACGCCCGGCTGCCGCTGGCCGAACTTGCCGCCGGCTACCGGCGGCTGGCGCCGTTCGGCGACGGCAACCCCGCGCCGGTGTTCGTGTCCGAGCCGGTGCGGCTGCGGCCCGCGGGCGCGGGCCTGGTCGCCGACTGCCGGCCGGACCTGGAGCTGCGCGGCGACGCCGCGGCCGCGCTCGAGGGCCGGCAGGTGCTGTTCTATACCATTGACGAGGCCGGTGCCGTCACCGTCCTCGACGCGCGCCCCGATGCCTGACAAGCGCGTGCTGGTCAGCCGCCGGCCGGGCCGGGAGCGGCACGGCTGGGTGTTCTCGAACGAGGTGCGCCGGACCGAGGGCGAGCCCGGGACCGGCGAGACGGTGCTGGTGCTGGACCGCGGCCGGCTGGTCGGCTCGGGCCTGTACAAAGCCAATTCGCTCATATGTGTCCGGCTCTACTCGGACAAGGCAGAGGAACTGGACGAGCGGCTCCTGGCCGAGCGGCTCGCCGCGGCTGAGCGCTACCGGGCCGCGCGCCTGCCCGGCGAGACCGACTACCGGCTCTGCTACGGCGAGAGCGACGGCCTGCCCGGGCTGGTCATCGACCGGTACGGGCCGTGCTGCGTGGTGCAGGCGTACTCGGCGGGCTTCGACCAGCGGCTCGGGCTCGTCGCCTCCGTGCTGGCGGAGCGGTTCGGAGCCGTCGGCGTCTACGAGCAGGACGACTTCCGGCTGCGCGACGTCGAGGGCGTGCCGCGGCGCTCGGGCCTCCTGGCGGGCAGGCTGCCCGACGGGCTGGCGATTGCTGAGGCCGGGGCGCGGTTCGTCGTGGACGTGGCCGGCGGGCAGAAGACCGGGTTCTACTTCGACCAGCGCGTTACCCGCAGCCGTTGCCGCGCGCGGGCGCGCGGCCGGCGGGTGCTCGACGTCTGCTGCTACTCGGGCGGCTTCGCGGTCAACGCCGCGCTGGGCGGGGCGGAACGCGTCCGGGCGGTGGATTCGTCGGCCCCGGCGCTCGAACTCGCCCGGGCCAACGCCGCGCTCAACGGCGTGGGGGACAGGTGCGAATTCGTGGCGGCCGATGCCTTCGACTTCCTGGCCGACGCCCGGCCCGAGTTCGACCTGGTCTGCCTCGACCCGCCGTCCTTCGCCCCGGGCGCGCGCGAGCGGATGCGCGGGCTGCGCGGATTCCGCAAGCTCAACGCCCTCGCGCTCGGCGCGCTGGCGCCGGGCGGCGTGCTGGTGACCTGCTCCTGCTCGCACCACCTGTCCTGGTCCGACCTGGCCGGCGCGCTGGCCGCGGCAGCATCGGACGCGGGCCGGGACCTGGTCGTGCTCGAGACCGTTACCCAGGGCCCGGACCACCCGGTGCTGCTGGCGATGCCCGAGACCGAGTACCTGCGCTGCTTCGTGCTGCAGGCAAAGTAGCCCAAGCTCAAGCCCGGACAGAGGCCAGGTCCGAACAGTGACACCGGCGTCGGACCGAGGACATCGACCAGTGACGGCGGGACAGGGTGAGTGAACCGACGGGCGAGTTGCCGCGCCGCGGCTAGCGCAGCCGGGGCGACCAGGTCGGCGAGGTCGCGCCGCCGGTCCGGGTCAGCCGGACCTGGCCGGCGCCGTTCCAGTCCATCGTGTACACGTCGTAGTTGCCCGAGCGGTTGGATGAGAAGGCCAGGTGCATGCCGTCCGGCGACCAGCACGGGTCTTCGTTGTTGCCGCTCGACGTCAGGCGCATGTAGTTGTCGCCCGCCACGTTGGTGACGCAGACCTGGTTGGCGCCGCCCGGCTGGCGCTGGACAAAGGCGATGATGTCGCCTTTCGGCGACCAGGCGGGCGAGGTGTTGTAACTGCCTTCGAACGTCAGGCGGCGGACGTCGGTGCCGTCGGCGTTCATCACGTAGACCTGTGGCGCGCCGGTGCGGTCGGAGACGAACGCCAGTTGCCGTCCGGTCGGCGACCACGACGGCGAGATGTCGATGCCCTTGTGGCTGGTGAGCCGGCGCGGCTTGGAACCGTCGGCGTTGAGCAGGTAGATGTCGGACTGGCCTTCGAAGCTCAGCGACACGGCCACGGTCCGGCCGTCCGGCGACCAGGCCGGCGTGGCGTTGAGTCCGGCCCGCTCGCTGATGGCCCGGCGGTCGCCGCCCCCGAGGTCGCAGGAGTAGACGTTGAGCGAGCGCTTGCCGTAGCTCGAATACGCCAGCCGGTGCCCGTCCGGGGACCAGTCCGGGTACAGCCTGACCCCGCCGCCGGCGGTGACGTTGTGGAGGCCGGCACCGTCGCGGTCGACGACGGCCAGTTCCTTGGTCTCGGAGTTCAACACCCGGGTGAAGGCGATGCGCGTGCGGCTGACCCCGTCTTCGCCGGTCAGGAGCCTGATGACGTCGTCGGCCATCTCGTGGGCCAGCCAGCGCCAGTCCGCGCGCCAGGGATAGGTCTTGGCCGCAATCTTGCGCTCGGTGGCGAGGTCGTAGAGCCTTAGCTCGATACTCGCGCCCGCGCCCCGGGCCGCGTAGTCGCCGCAGATCAGCACTTCGGCGCCGGTCGTGGCCCAGCCCTTGAGGTCGGTCTTCTTCGGGTCGGCTGAGAAGTTCCAGGCCAGGCCCGACTCGGGCGACTGGAAGGTGAAGTAAAGCGAGAAACGCAGGTCGGCCGCGAACACCTGCTGCAACGAATCGAGCGGGCCGGCCTTGCCGGTGAACGGGGCGACGACGAGGCTCAGGCGGCGCTTGGCGCCGGTCGAGGTGATTTTGAGCCAGAGTTCCTCCGGGGAGGCGGTCGGCGCCGGCTGAGCCAGCACGACGGCAAGCAACGCGGCGAGCATCAGCGCAGTTGGACGGATGCCGATGTGTCCGGGTTCGTGCAACTTATATCGGTTTGTTGCAGGCGCTGGGGACGGCGGGACGCAGGAACACGGGTGATTATAGAAGTGGGCGCCGGCCAGTCAAGGCAGCGGGCCCGCTTGACATGACCGGGCGAGCGTCTAGCATTGCTCGACCGTCTAAAGCCAGATGTTCTACCCCCGAAGAGCCAGGCCCAGCGCGCGGTTCCTGCAGTTCTACTTCGCCCTGGGCATCCTGGTGCTGGGCGGGTTCTGGTTCGGCTACTCCCAGGTATTCCTGATGCGGCTGTCGCGGCTCTGGTCCGACTACGCCGGCACGCTCGCCCAGCAGCTCGAGCAGGATACCCAGTTGCGCTCGCGTATCTACGCCAAGTTCATGAGCCGCATCACCGAGCCGTCGACCGGCGGCTCGGCCGAGCTCGACATCATCTTCGAGGAGGTCATCAAGAAGATCGACTTCCCGGTCATCATCACCGACCGCACCGGCAAGCCGATATCGCACCGCAACCTCGCCAGCGAGTCGCCGGCCGAGACGACGCTCGCCCGGCTGGTGGTGGAGCTGGACCGCGAGTACCAGCCGGTGCCGCTGCAGGTCCCGGACGCGGACTCGGTGCGCCAGCTTGGCGCCATCCACTACGGCCTGTCGCCCTCGACCGTCACCCTGCGCCGGTTGAGCCACAGCCTGACCGACTCGGTGCGGTCGCTGTCCGCCTTCTCGGTGCTGCAGCTGCTGCTGCTGGTCGGGTTCGTCGGCATCGGCGTCTGGGGCCTCTTGGTGTACAAGCGCCGCGAGCAGGAGCAGATCTGGACCGCGCTCGCCAAGGAGACCGCCCACCAGATGGCGACGCCGCTGTCGTCGTTCGCGGCGTGGACCGAGATGCTGCGCGCCGAGGGCAAGCCCGAGGTGTTCGACGCGATGTCCCAGGACCTGGAACGGATGAAAGAGGCGCTGGACCGGTTCTCGCGCATCGGCCTGCCGCCCCAGCTCAAGCCCCAGCCGCTCGGGCCGCTGGTCAGGCACGCGCTGGCGTTCGTCCAGCGCCGTTCGCCCCGGGCCATCACCTTCTCGGCCGACATCGCCGCCGACCCGGTGGCGGCGGTGGACGAGGTACTGTTCTCCTGGATGATCGAGAACCTCCTGAAGAACGGGGTGGACGCCATCGGGCCGCGGCCCGGCACCATCACGGTCAGCGTGCGGCCGGCCGCCGACCGCCGGGCCGTCGAGATCGAGGTCGTAGACTCGGGCGAGGGTGTCAAGGTCGAGAAGATTTTCGAGCCGGGCGTGACGACCAAGAAGCACGGCTGGGGCGTGGGCCTGGCGCTGGCGCGGCGCATCGTCGAGAGCTACCACCGCGGCCGCATCGAGCTGCGCGAATCCCGGCCCGGCCGCACCGTCTTCGTCATCGTCCTGCCGGCCGCCTGACCCATCATGAGGTTGCTCTGGATCGACGACGAAATCGACATGCTCCGGCCGTTCGTGCTCGGGCTGGAGGCGAAGGGCTACTCGGTGACGAGCGCGACCAACGGCCCGGACGGGCTGGAACTGCTGCGCGGCCGCGACTTCGACCTGGTGTTGCTCGACCAGGTGATGGCGGGCATGGACGGGCTCGAGGTGCTGCGCCGCATCAAGGACATCGACCCGAACGTGCTGGTGACGATGGTTACCAAGTCGGACGAGGAGGCGCTCATCGACGAGGCCTACGGCGAGCTGGTGGACGACTTCCTCATCAAGCCGTTCACCCCGACGCAACTGCTGGCGGTGCTCAAGCGGCTGCTCGAGAAACGCAAGCTGGTCGCCGGCCGGATGGCCCAGCAGTACCTGGCGGCGATGAACCAGGACCGCGGGCTGGACAGCTTCGAGGGCTGGGTGGACTACTACCGCTCGATGCTCCACTGGCAGGGGCTCCTGGGCAAGTACGGCGACCAGGCGCTCGAGGAGATCCAGTCGGAGCGGTGGCGGGCGGCCAACGAGGACTTCGCCCGCTTCGTCCAGGAACGGTACCGCGACTGGCTCGACGGCCGGGGGCCGGTGCTGTCCCAGCGGGTAGTCGAGCAGTTCTGCCGGCCGCACTGGGACGACAAGCCGACCTACCTGGTGGTGCTGGATTCGATGCGCGTCGACCAGTGGGACGCCATCGCCCCGGCGCTGCGCGACCACTTCGAGGTCGAGACCCGCTACTACTGCGCCCTGCTGCCGACCGCCACGCCCTACGCCCGCAACGCCATCTTCTCAGGCCTGCTGCCGCTCGAGATCAAGCGCTACTACCCGCAGTACTGGGTGGAGGAGGAGTCGGGCCAGAACCGTTTCGAGCGGGAGCTATTGGCCGAGCAGCTCAAGCGGCTGCACTTTCACGGCCGGTCCGAGTTCTACAAGGCGCCGACCGGCGAGGATCTCGTGAAGGCCCGGGGCGTGCTACTGTCGAGCGAGAACCGCTTCACCGCGGTGGTGCTCAACTTCCTCGACCTGCTGATTCACTCGGTGCGCACGACCCGGCTGCTGGACGAAATCATCCCCAACGACGCGGCGCTGGTCGGCACGACCCGGGTGTGGTTCGATTCCTCGCCCATCTTCGAGCTGCTCAAGGCGCTGGCCCGGCGCGACTGCCGCGTCGTCGTCACCAGCGACCACGGGTTCGTGCGGGTGCGCCGGCCCTCGACCATCTACGGCGGCCGGGAGATGTCCGCCAACCTGCGCTACAAGTACGGGGCGGCGCTGCGCACCGACGAGCGCAAGTCGATGCTCATCATCCCGCCCGAGGAGTTCCGGCTGCCGGCCGAGCACGCCCAGACGCGGCTGGCCATCGCCCTGTCCGACTACTACTTCATCTACCCGACCAAGCCCAAGCAGTACGAGAGGACCTACAAGTACACCTACCAGCACGGGGGCTTGTCCCTGCCCGAGATGATCGTGCCGGTTGCCACTCTCAAGCCGCGCTAGCGCCCGCGCCGGGCGCTGTTGACACAACCTCGGCCGGGTGTATCATCGACCCGAGTCGCAACGATGACGTCGATGGCGGGCAGAAACCTGGCGGCGTTCGGCCTGCTGTTCCTGTTGACAACTGCCGGCTGCGGCACGGTGACCGCGGTGCGCGCCCTGCACAAGGGTGAGTCGTGCGTCGCCGTTTCGCTGGGCGGCCCGGTGGCCAACGTCGCCGGCATGGACGTGCCGATGCCCTACGCTGTCGGCCGATACCGTTACGGCCTGACCGACCGGGCCGGGCTGTACGGCGGCGCGCACCTGGCGATGCCGGCGTTCGGCGTGCTCGGCCTGGAGGCCGGGTTCTCCTACCAGTTGCTCGACCAGCGTGGGGCCTTGCCCGGGCTGTCGGCGTGCGCCGCCTGCACCGGGCTCATCGAGCCGGGCGGGGGCGAGGCGCTGTTCCCCGGGCTCGACCTGGTGGCGAGCTGGCAGGTCGGCGGGCGCTGGCTGGTCTACGCAGGCGGCCAGAGCCTGTACCAGTTGAACGAGAAGCCCCACGCGGTGTTCGCGCCGCTCGTCGGCGCCGAGTGCCGGCTGGGCCGTTGGCGGGTGAGCCTCGAGTCGAAGTGGTACGCGCCGACCGAGCGGACCCACCCGCGCAACGTCAACTACCGGCTGCCGATCGGGGGCCACGGCGCGGTCGGGTTCGTGGTGGGAGTCTCCTACGATTTCGGGGCGAGGAAGTGAACCACAGAGAACACAGAGAGCACGAAGACCTCTGTCGGATTGGACGACCGGGATCTCAGACCGACCGCAGCGGTCCTGCTTCAGGCGTATGGCGTAGGGCGTACAGCGTATCGCGCGCCGCAGTTCTTGTGGCACTGCTGCTCTGTTCCTGCTTCTCGCTCGATTCCTTCCTGTTTGACGCCACCCGGTTGAAGGGTGACGACTACTTCGACGCGGTGGACATGGACCCGGCCTGGAATGTGCGCTGGGTGATACCGGACTCGCTCGTCGAGCCCGAGACGCTCTTGTCCACCGGCGGCAACCGGGTGTACGCCTTCTTCGTCCGCGCGGAGAGCAGCGGCGCGCCGACGGTCATCTACAACCACGGCAACGGCCAGAACATCAACCGCTACTGGGGCCGGGTGGAACTGCTCTGGGAAGCCGGCTGCAACGTGTTCATCTACGACTACCAGGGCTACGGCAAGAGCGAGGGCGCGCCGTCCGGCGCGGGCTGCTTTGACGACGCCGAGGCGGCGCTGGCCTTCGTGCGCGCGCGGGCCGACGTCGACACCAGCCGGCTGGTCTACTACGGCTGGTCGCTGGGCAGCTACATGGCCTGCCACCTCGCGGCCGACGCGGCGCGGCCGATGGCGGTGATACTCGAGAACCCGCTGGCGTCCATCGACGCGCTGGTCAAGGAGGGCGCGGTGCTCTCGGTCCCGGGCAGCTTTCTTGCGAACGCGGACTTCGACAACGAGCGGCGCATCCGGGTCGTGGGCGCGCCGGTGCTGCTCATCTACGGCAAGCTGGACGACACCGCGGTGCCCGAGCGCCACGCGCTGGTGCTCATCGACCGGGCCGCGGGCTTCACGGACCTCGAGGTCCAGGCAATTGAGGGCGGCGGGCATGACAACCTGCCGGAGGTAATCGGTTATGACGGGTATCGCGGCCTGGTGAGGAACTTCCTCGCCGGGGCGCGCTAGAAAGGAGCTGGTATGCGGAGACTGATGCTGGCGGTGATTCTCCTGGCCGGGCTGGGCCTGGCCCAGGAGAAAGCGGTGGTGTTCGACTTCCAGCCGATGGGCGTGGACACGGCCACCTGCGAGGTGGCGGCGATGCTCTTGCGCGGCCGGCTGGCGGACATCGGGACGCTCAGGATGGTGGACCCGGCGCCGGGGACCAAGGTGTACACAACGGAAGAGGCGCTCGAGGCGGCCCGGCCGCTGGGCGCGGACAAGGTGATTACCGGTTCGATTGCCCGCATCGGGCTCAAGGTGATCATCACCTACCGGGTCATCGAGACGGCGGGCGGGATGGTGGCGCAGTCCGACCGGGCGGCCATCGGGTCCATCGACGAAATCGATAATGCGATGGAGCGCATAGCCGAGGCAATCAGTGAGAAGCGCTCGTTCGGCATGACCGGCGAGGTGGGCCGGCTGACCGGGGTCGAAACGCGGAGCCGGGCGGCATCGACGGCATTCTACTTCTCGACCGGCTACGCGACGCCGTTCGTGCAGCAGATTCCGGCTGACCCGGGCACGATGCTGTTCAACGTCGACGCGTCGGTAGCGTACGAAACCCCCAACGTGCTGGCGCTCGGCACACTGGGATTGCGGCGGGGCAAGCACGAGTACAGCGAGATCTACTTCGACCTCCTGGTCCACAAGATGTTCTCGAAGCTTGACGTCACGCCTTACGTCGGCGGCGGCGTAGGCGTGCACAAGCTGACCGTTCAGGTTCCCAACCAGAACTACTGGGAGGAGGCCGAAGACGACGGCCTGGCGCTTATCGGCAGCGCGGGCGTCATCCTGTTCCGCACCCAGTACTTCCGCATCATCGGCGGGGTCAAAGGCACAGGACTTCGGCAACAACATCTTCGGTTCGTTCGGGTTCGGGCTGTCGACGCCGACCCTGGGCCCGGGCGGCGGGGTCAACGCGCCGGCGGCCTGCGTCTACGGCACGCTGGCGGCTTTCTTCATCACCGGCGTGGTCGTGGCCATCACTTCCTGAGCCATGCGCCGGATTCTCCTGGCCGCGGTCCTGCTGGCCTCGGCCGGCTGCCGCAACGTCGCGCGACTGGACCTGCGCACCGAGCCGGACAGCGCGCGGGTGATGTTCGACCACGAAACGTTGGACGTCGTCACCGACTGCGTGCTCGAAGACGTCTACGCCGGCACGCATTACGTCCATCTCAGGCTCGACCCGTTCAGCTGGGACGTCCAGGTCAGCCTGGCACGCAACGAGACGAGGGTCATCGACGTCACATTCCCTGCGCTTGCGTGGCGGGCGGAACTGCCCCGGGGCAGCTGCCTGGCGGCGCTGGCCCCGGACCGCACGCTCTACCTGGCCGTGGGTGAGTACGGGAGGCTGAACCTGCTCGCGTTCGCCGGCGACAGCCTGAAATGGACGCGCGTCTTCGATTCCGACTACTACCAGAACCTGGACGGCCTGGCGGTCGGCGACGACGGCACCGTCTACCTGCTGAGCACCGGTGGGCGCGGACGGCAGCGTGCGCTGGTCGTTCCACCCGGCCGACTACGGCAGCTACCCTTACGGGCCGGCGTTCGGCGCGGACGGCACCGTGTACATCGCTTTCGGCCCCGGGTTGTATGCGCTCAACGATTCGGGCCGGCAGCTCTGGCTGGGGCAGTCTGATGCCGGCGAGCCGTCCGCGGCGCCGGTCATCGGGCCGGACGGCACCATCTATGTCTGGACGGTTCAGGGCAGGCTGCTGGCATTCTCCGGCAGCGGTTCGCTCAGGTGGTCGTACCTGCCGCAGCGGTACGTATCCGGAAATGGCTGGTTGGCTCTCGGGCCGGACAGCACCGTGTATGTGGCCTGCGAGCAGATGCTCTCAGCCGTCAACGGGGACGGGACCGGCAGATGGCAGTTCGGGGGCGGCGAATACTGGGGCATCTCCGGCCCGCCGGCCATCGCCACGGACGGTTCGGTCTACGTCCAGCTCGGCGAGTCGCTGTACGTGCTCGCGCCCGAGGATGGGCATGTGCTCAGGAGCAACCCGATGCACCTGACCTGCTCGCAGCCGGCGCCGGCCCTGGCAGCGGACGGGTCCTGTTACGTCAGCGGGTACGGGGTCGAGGCCATCGGGCCGGCCGGCGAGGCGCTCTGGCAGCTCGATGTCGACATGCCCTACTACGGCTGGTCACAGGCGCTGCTGGCCGATTCGCTGCTCTGCGTGGCCGGCGACGGCCGGGCCTTCGCAGTCAAGACAGGGGGCGGGCCCGCGCAATCGTACTGGCCGATGTACCAGCACGACCCGCAGCGCACCGGCCGGGCGCGGTAGCCCGCTAGAAACCGGACCGGTTCTCGTCTTCGGGCTTGGCCATCAGCCACGCCCAGACCTTCGAGCCGACGCAGCTTCCTGGTTTCGAGGTCTTGGTCGTCGGCCGGCCGCGCGGCCCGGGCAGCCGCAGCCTGACCTCGGTCTCATCCTGTCCCCGGGCCGGCGATGCCGGCTGCTGGCTCGGACCATCCGGCGGCCGGCCGCGGTTTTCACGATAGAGCACGTAGGCGTAGGTGATGAACACCTCGTTGGGTGCGACCTCAATCGCGCCGGGGTACAGGTACATAATCTCCACCAGCCCGTCGTCATAGAACTTCAGCCAGCGGCCGAGCTTCACGAGGTCGATGATGGCACCGTACTGCCGGCGCACCAACTCGTGGATGTAGGCCGTCCCGGCGCGGCTGGAATGGAAGCGAGTGATGTCCCGCGCGGAGGCACGGCGCTCCTCGACAGTGCGCAGGGATGCGACGAACTCGTTGTACTTCCGGATGACCAGGTGGACTGCGTCCGGGTCGTAGTACTTGCTCCGGACCGGCGGCGGGCGGCGCGGCGCGGGCCGCGGCGCGACCGAGTGCCGGCGGTCCCACATCTCGCGCCGGGCCGGGTCGGACAGCAGGTCATAGGCGCCGTTGACGTCCTGCATCAGTTCGGTAGCGGCCCGGTACTGCTCCGGGTCGGTGGCAAACAGGTTCGGGTGGTGGCGGCGGGCGAGGGAGAGGTAGGCCTTGCGAATGAGTTCCGGCGCCGCGCCCCGGGCCACGCCCAGGACCTGGTACGGGTCCCGGTTGTCGAACGTCGTGTCGGTGGGTGGTCTCATCTCACCGGGTGGCCGGGTGCCGCCCGCCTTCCTTGCTGTCCGGTCGGTCAACCATCCTGACCAAGTAGTAACAAACCGGGAACACCGGGTCAAGTCCGGTCGCCGCCGTGCGGCGCTTGACTTGGCCGCTACCGCGGCTATAACACTGCCCGTGTGTCAGCCCAGGTCGGTGAGTCGAGAACGGCCCGGCGCGACCGGGCAGGGAGTCGAATAATGCCTACAATCCTGTCCAGGTGCCGCCGGTTGCCCGCCGCTCTGCTGCCGCTGCTGGCCGCTGCGGCCTCGCTGCCGCTGTTCTCCTGTGCCGCGTTGTTCCTGATACCGCACACCGTGAAGGTAGTCGATGAAACCATCACGCTCCAGCCGGGCCAGTACCGCTACTATGGACTGGACGTTACGACCGTGATGGTCAACCCGAGGTTTGAAGGGTCGTTCAGCGTGTCGGGCGGCAACCAGGTCAAGGTCTACGTGATGGACTCGGACGACTTCGACTCCTGGTCGACCGGCGGCACCGTGTACCCGGAGTACAACTCCGGGCTGGTGAGCTCCACCTCATTCAACGTCAGCCTCTCCGGCGCCGGCCGCTACTACGTGGTGTACGACAACACCTTTTCGTCCAGCACGAGCAAGAGCATTGTCACCAAGGTAGTGCTAAAGTACGGGCTGTAGCCCGGCCGCCTCGCGGTCACTCGTCTCCGACTTCCGTTGACTGGTCTCTGGCCTGTCCGGGCCGCAAGCTGTCAGCTACAGGTTGTCGGTCGTCTCCTGTCTGCGTTTGGCTTTGTGCCGCTCTGGGCTGTGATCCGTTAGCTGCAGGCTGTTGGCGCTTCTCTGCTTGCGCTTGGGCTTGAGCTTGCGCTCTCCGTTGCTGTCAGCTTCCTGCTGAGGGCATCGGGCAGATGGGCTGGGCGGCAGTTCGGCTAGCGCCAACGATCTCCCGGCTACTGGTCGTCGGAGGGCATTCCTCTGCGGAGCCAGTCGAGTCGGGCCGCGTAGTTCGGTAGGACGCCTTCATAGAGCGGCGGACCGAGTGCGGCTAATCTGTCAACCGCGGCGTTGTACGCCGTGCTGTTGCCAGCTTGGTGGTAGTGGGTCGCCAGCGTCAGCAGGCAACTGAAGTAGTTGAAGAGAATGCCGGCGGCGCGGGGCATCGGGTGCTGCTTGACTGTGGCAGCGCTCCGGTAGCTGGTGGAGTCCATGAGCACGCGAGCCACGGTCAGCGTATCCAGTTCAAGTCCGTGCTCCGCGACGCGTACCGGCAGGAGTCGCTGAACCAGCCCGCAGTCCTGCAGGCAGTCCTCGATGCCCGGAGGGATGCGGTATCCCGATGCGAAGAAGACGGGCCGACGCCACCGGTTCGTCTCGACGATATCCAGCAGCAGCGCCTCGTGCATGCCAATCCATGGCGAGCCAGTGTCGGCTGTCACGACCCAGTCGAAGACCGTGTCCGATGACGCTACTCCCAGGGTCTTCAATACGCCAGTCTGCACCGGGATGTGAACCGTGTCTGTGGCCCAACGGTAGGTCTGCCTGTCGAGTATCTGAGCGCGACTCCAGCTTATCGGCGCGGGAACAACGGCGCCCGGGATACCGGTCTTGTACAGCAGGACGTTCGAAGGTACGTTCAGCCGGTACATGGTCGTCACGTCGGGCCGGTACTTCTCGACCAACTGGAGGTAGCTGATGCAATTCACAAGAATGTCGCCGTCGACAATGAGGACGGCGTCCGTTGCGCACGACCGGAGCATGTTCCGGCAGTACTCGAGCGCCCAGTCGGGATAGCCGCCCCTTGTCCGGCCGGCACGCAGGTCGGCCTGGGCCTGCCTTACATCGCCGCGACAGAGCGCTTCTCTGAATCTGCATCCGTATTCGGCGCCGAGGAAGTAGTACGCGTCGCCAAGTGTGGAGTCGAGCTTCACGGCTTTCTCGAGGAACGCAAGAATGGAGTCGGATGTCGCCCTCGTGAAGCCGGAGAGCGGACGGGAATCGTAGCAGAGGTAGTGCGTGTACCAGCCAAGAAGGAACCAGGCTTCGCCATCATCCGGATTCGCCTCCGTGGCCTGCCTGGCCAGGGCTTGCGCCCTTCGGTAAAGCATCTGCTTGTAGGCGACCTTGGCCAGCTGCTTGGGTTCTTGGCCCAATGCGGGCTTGATAGCCACGAACAGAGCAGATGTCAACAGGTAGATACAGAACCTCGGGAACACATTACTCACCTCACACCTCCATCACGGCCGGGCGAAGGACTTGGTCCGTTCCTTCATCCTTAGTCCTCTTTCTTCCCGTCCTCGTCCTGGTCATTGGGGAGATGCCGGAAAGTGGGTTGTCATGGAAGCGGCAGCGGGTTTCCCTTCGTGGTAGGTGTATCCGTCTGACCTGGATTCGTCTATGTACAGCCGGTAGCTTCCGCCCTTGTGCGCCGGCGAAGCCGGAAGGACCAACCACACGTCGTAGACGCCGTCGTCCCACTCCATCGGGAATGACCTCTTCCCGTAGCCGATGACTCCTCCCAAGGTTACGCTCACGGTGTGCCTCTGATCGGTCCAAGTCACGTCCGCGACCACGCGCGCCAGTGCGCCGACCGGGGTGAACAGGGATGCGGCACCTCCCTTGTCCTTCTCCTTCGCGACCTCCAATGACTTGATGACCACGTCGTATTCCGGAACCAGAGAGATCGTGCCGTCCAGCACTGAATCTATCACGGCTGGTGCTCCCCCCACATCGGGTAGGAATCGATCGTAGAGGGCAATACGATTCGCCCCGATCATGAAGAATGCATATAGGCGCATCCACGTCGGGAGGTCCGTTCGGTCTAGACGCATGCCTGCGTCAACACACAGTTGATCGAGACCAGAGGGGAGCTCGTAGTACGTGCTGTCGCGTACCGCGAACAGCGCACGGCCATTGCCCTTCCCGCTCACCACGAACACTTCTGTTCCCCTGAGCGCCCTATCAATGTCTGTAGGCAGCGCTATTCTGGCCCAATGCCTCGTGCCACCCAAGAAAAGCAACATTGGGTTCAGGTACTCGCGCGAGTTCCATGATTGCAGATTCCTCATGAAGTGGTCCGATCGGACAAGGAGGCCGTCCAAGCGCTTCGCTTCCGGAGAAGACGCGGGTATTTTCTGCGCGTATCCTGCTGCGACCGCACTGCCGGAAGCTCGTGGTGGATAGCCGGCCGGCGGCCAACGACCGGAGACCGGCTGGTCCAGTCGCGCATCACCATTGCGGAGTACCGCTTGTCGGTCCGCATAGCCCTGTGTTTGCACCGGATTGCGCGCTTCCTGACCTTCCACCGCTCTGACGGCCAGCGTGATGACTGCGCTGCCCAGGAGAAGCAGTATCAAGCACCTTCCGATAGATGGGGACATAGTACTGTTTCCTGAGGTTTTGGGGACAGAGGTTTTGGGGACATAATACTTATCTCGATTCTGTCAAGGGCTGCGGTGGAGGAGAGCGATGAACACTGAGCGTTCTTGAGAGAAGGTTCCCGCCCGGCCGGTCAATCATTGACATAACTACTACGCTGAAACCGACCCGTGTCAAGTTCGAGGGGAACCCGGTCAAGAGGTAGAGCTGTTCCGAGCCAGGTGTCATCGGGAGATTCACCGGGGAGAATGCCGGGGCGGAGGGACTGACTTGGCAGACACGGGAGACGGAGCGTCTCCATTCTGCCGTTCTTTCCTAGCCGAGGGGTACATCCCCGGGTACACCCTCCCGGACACCCCCCGGGACACCTGGATGGTGTCCTAGGAGGACTACCCCCGGTACCACCCGGGATAGTCCCGGGGGATGACCTACCCGGACTACTACCGGGACACCGGGCCGGACACCCGGGGGTACTACCCCGGGGTGACGAGGCAGTAGTCCCGGGAAGAGACCTGGGGGTACTAGCCCGGGGAGTACCGGCAGGACACCCCGGGATACACCCCGGGGGGCACGGGGGGGATGGCCCCTGGGCAAGGGAGTCATCCGATCACCCATCGGGAAACGGCCCGGTTTTGTCGCTCGGCCGGCCGCGCGACTATCACCTTGTGAGAACCGGATTGCTGGATTGCTGGGAACGCTTCTATGAAAAGCCTCCTGTCGCGGCCGGGCCAGCGGTCATCGGGGAAATGCCGGGGCGGAGGCAGTGGCGGGGATGTGGAAAGCGTCCCTCACGACCCGTGGTGACTGCCAATCTGAAATCCAGAATTGTCAATCTGGAATGACCTGGTCCCTCGCCGTGTCAATAATCATCTGCTTTCCCACGGTTCACGTCGCAAAGCTCACGGAACCCGAGACCGCAACTCCACGGTCGTACCTGCCCTCCGGATGGAATAGAGGATCTCTACTCCATATCCCTTGTGCAGAAGATCACGCTTGCACACGTCCTTCAGTGTAACAGTAGATACGCCGTCAATGGCGACGATAGAATCACCAGCTCGAAAACCGGTCGAGTCAGCGAGCGAACCAACTGGTACTGAGTCCACGACGAACCTGCTTTCACTGAACATTCGGTCCAACGTCGGGCTCATTCCGGTCTCACGCCATCGCAGGGCACGATAGAATGACAGCTCAAACGGAGTAGGGAAGGCTCGCCTGATTTCGGCTTGGATGACCGTATCGCCAGTAAGAATCCCCAGCGTATCCATGAACGCCGCCATATCCGGATGGCGCCAGTTTGGGTCATTGACGACTCGCCTTACGGCATCCCCGATAAGCGTGGTCCCGTATCTCTGCCCAACTTCGTAGAGAATCCAGGCGTAGGTCCTTTCGCCTCCCAGGTACATTCTCAGGAACTTCTCCAGTCCTCCGGTGCGGTAGTCGAGGGGCGAAATCCAAGCCGTGTCTCCAAGTAAGTGTTCGACTTCGGGCAGCATCACGGCCATTGGCGCGTAGTGCGACCAATCATCCGCTCCAAGGCTTTGCGGGTATTCGTGCGAGAGCGGCTGCAGAGAGATACGAGCGAACTCGTGTGCAAGCGACAACACCGGGTTGGCGACGGGGTGGAGGAGCGCATCTCGGTCCTTCACGCCACACCAGATAGTCTGCGGTAGCGAGTACCAGGTGAATGACTGGGGAGGGACGGTTGTCGAGTGCAGATAGATGTGAACCGTGTCCGGCATCGGGACGGAGAGGACGCTGTCGTAACTCTGATACTCGACAAGGGCCAGACGCGCGAACCTAGTCGCCTCGCTATCGTTGAGAAGTGCCGGCTCATGATGCAGGACGATATGGCTTATCCTGAGCGTTCGTAGCGGCGTGCGGTCGTGGGGCTGCCAGACAACGTCGGCCGCCACGAATTCGTTACCGACGCGAGTCAACTTGCCGTAACACGACAGGTCTCGTTCATACATGATTCCATCGCGGGCGCGCGAGACTACGAAGTCATGTCCGAACACGTCAGTCATCCCTGCTGCTGCATCGACGTTGTGCGCGACAGCGAGGTCAGTGGTACGGCCATCGCTCTCTTGGACGTGACAACTGAACACATAATCATCACCAATGAGGGTCGAGTCCCCGAGCCACAGCGTGTCACCGCTAAACCGAACGGGCAGCCGCTTTCTCCAGTAGCGAGTGTAGAACCGGCTCAATGGTGTGCCATAGAAGTACAGGTTTGACAGCGACTCGTGTCCCGTATAGCTCGAATCCGGCGCAACGCTGAACTCGACTCCCTGCACCAGATGCGCCATCTTCTGGTTGTAGTCGGCCAATCCCTTAAACCCTGGCGAATACAGCAAGAGACCACCGTCAACGCTGGCAACCAGCAGACATACGAGCGCTGTCACTTACCCTACCCGCCAGGTTTTGGGAGGTTTTGGAGGTTTTGGGGACATAATACTTATCTCGATTCTGTCAAGGGCTGCAGTGGAGGAGAGCGATGAACGCTGAGCGTTCTTGAGAGAAGATTCCCGCCCGGTTGGTCAACCATAGGACCTAACTACTAGCCTAAACAGGGCCGGTGTCAAGTTCTAGAGGAACCCGGTCAAGAGGTGGATCTGTTCCGAGCCAGGTGTCATCGGAAGATTCTCCGGGGAGAATACCGGGGAAGGTAGGGCGGAGGATATCAGGGAAGATATCGCGGAGGGTCGGGCGGGATTCCGGGTGGATGATATCGGGGAAGATAGGGCAGAATGTCGGGCAGGATTTACCGGGGAAGATCGGGCGGGATATCGGGTGGATGATACCGGGAAAGGTCGGGCAGAATGTCGGGCGGAATATACCGGGAAAGATAAGGCGGGATTTCGGGCGGAGGATATCGGGGAAGATAGGGCGGAAGGTCGGGCGGGATATACCGGGGAAGATATCAGGAGATACCTGGGGGGATATCTCCCCGAAGGGTCCGGTCAGCGCTCAGTTGGCGTGCACCGGGCGGGGCAGGGCCTGCGGGGTGGGCGGTGTATCGACCGCCGGCCCGGTGCCCTGCGTGTCCGGTTTTGGCCATGTCATGCGTATATCTATATGAAGGCCGAAGACGTGAGTATCTAGCCATGAGCAGTTGAGTTCTCGACGGAGGCAAGGTCCGGCACAGCTTCTGGTTCGCTCCCTGGTGTCGATATCGACCTGCTTAGAAGGCCTCGATCTGTGATGGTGTCAGGGTCAGGGCTGTAGGCCGGTATGACTCACCTGCGCAGCAGGGCTGCGCGGCGGGGTTTGTGTTCTCGGTCGGCCGGTCTGTTCTAGCTGATTGCAGGACTCCGGTCTGTCGCCTCACCGGGCGGCAGGCGGGGTCCTTTTTTGTTGCGCCGGAGCAGGGGATGGATTCCTTTCTGACATTGCTATCGACACAAGTTTCAGGCCCTGCTCCGGCCTCATTTTGGAGTGCCCGGACCGTTACGGCAGGGGCTGCCCCCTGGGTAGTCCCGGGGCCACGGTGGGGGTTACCCCCGTCTGTTCGAGGTTAGAGCGGTAACATGCCGAGCGAGCAGGCGTTACGCGAAATGGACACGTATACGTGGCTCTTGTCCGTCGGTCGACGGTGCGGGATGTCACGGTTCGACCGGGCAAGGCTCGCGAACTATGGCCGGCACGTGCTGGCGCAGTATGGGCGGTATGCGGTGGTGGGCCGGGTGGCGAACCCGGGCGAGTTTGCGGACCGGATGCTGGCGACCGACGGTGCGTATTCGACGGGCTTCCGCTAGAGCTGCCTGGCCCGCTCGGCTGTCCGTGGTCACGCGACGGTCACCGTGTCCTTGACCGGGGTGCGGCGGCGCCTAACATGAAGTGATGGTTGTCGCACGGTATGCCGAGCCTGAGGGCAAGCTGGTCCGGTGCCGGCTGTGCCCGAACGTGTGTCTGGTCGCCGAGGGCAAGCTGGGCCGGTGCCTGGGCCGGAAGAACGTCGGCGGCAAGTTCTACGCGCTGAACTACGGCCAGGTGGTGTCGATGGCGATGGACCCGATTGAGAAGAAGCCCTTGTACCATTTCCATCCCGGCACCGATATCCTGTCAGTCGCCACCTACGGCTGCAACCTGCTGTGCCCGTTCTGCCAGAACTGCGAGATCTCGCAGGAGGTCGCACCCAGCCGGTTCGTGCCGGCCGAGGAGCTGGTGAGGCTGGCGCGGCAGTCCGGCGGCATCGGCGTGGCGTTCACGTACACCGAGCCGCTGGTCTGGTTTGAGTACTTGATGGACGCCTGCCCGCAACTGCGCGCTGCCGGACTCAAGAACGTGCTGGTGACGAACGGGATGGTCAATCCCGAGCCCCTGGCTGAGCTGCTGCCGCTCATCGACGCGATGAACGTTGACCTCAAGTCCATCCGGCCCGAGTTCTATCGAGACTACATCAAAGGTGACCTGCCAACGGTGCTCGCGACCATCAGGGCGGCGCGGGCTGTGTGCCACTTGGAGCTGACCACGCTCTTGATTCCGGGCCGGAACGACAGCGCAGAGGAGCTGGCTGAGCTGGTCGACTTCGTCTCCGAACTGGGCCGGGACACGGTGCTGCACTTCTCGCGCTATTTTCCGCGCCACCGGGCCGACGAGCCCGAAACGCCCGTGAAGACAATGCTGCTCGCCGCGGAGATTGCGCGCCGGAAGCTCGACTACGTGTACCTGGGCAACGTCGCGGCCGGGCCCGAGCTCAGGGATACTTTCTGCCCGCAGTGCGGCAAGGTGCTGGTGGAGCGGGCGGGGTACCGGGGCCGGGTGACGGGTATCGCTGACGGCAGGTGCGTCGCCTGCGGCCGGGCCGCGGACGTGGTCCGGTAGCGGACTGCGGACAGTCGGGCAGCCACAAAAGCACGAAACACACGAAGCCGGGCAGCGTGGAAGTCAACACGAAGGACACGAAGGGAACCAAGGGTCCGGATGAGGATGGGAGAGACGTAACCACCGAGGGCACAGAGAGCACAGAGGGCTCGGATGAGGGCGGCAGGGAATCAAACACCAAGGTCACGAAGAACACAAAGAGGGCATCAGAGGAGAAGACCACCTCAGAGGGGCTCGGAAGGAAGAGGGGTTTGCCACCTTTGACCAGACCGCGAGTCCTGGGTTCTCACTTCGTGTTCTTTGTGTGCTTTGTGTTTGACTCCGGTCCGCCGCCGCCTGACTTGATTGCCACCGGTTGCGCGTTATGATTGCGCTGCACAACCATGCGTAACAAGCTGGTCCGGGCCGGCGGCCGCTCCATCGGCCTGCTGCTGCTGGCGGTCATCACCGCCGGCGCGCTGGGCAGCGTAGTGTCCTACTACATGTCCGGGGCGTTTCCGGCCGGGCCGGTGCGCGACTTCTTCTTCAAGGCGCTGGACATCGGCGTGCCGGCGTTCACCATCAACCTCGGGTTCGCCAAGTTCACCTTCGGCATCGCGCTGTCCGTTACCACCTTCGCCGTCATCCTGGTCGGCCTGTCCGTCTACTTCTGGTACAAGCTGTAACGTGGCGCGCCCCCGGCCGACCGTGAAACGCCGGCCCGCGCGGTCCGGCTCGCTGGCCGGGTTGCTCTCGGTCGTGCGGCGGCTGCGGCGCGATTGCCCCTGGGACCGGCGCCAGACCGTGCGGTCGACCCGGCCGCTGGTGCTGAACGAGGCATACGAACTGGACGAAGCGCTGGCCGGCCGGGACAGCCGCGCGATGGCCGAGGAGCTGGGCGACTACCTGTTCATGGGCCTGTTCCTGGCCGACGTGCTGGAGAGCGAGCGCAGTGTGATGCTGGCGGAGTCGCTGGCCGGGATTGTCGCCAAGCTTAAGTTCCGCCATCCGCACATCTACGGCACGACGCGGGTCAGGGACCACCGGGACGTGCTGGCCAATTGGGAGAAGCTCAAGCAGCAGGAGAAGGCCAAGCAGTCGGTGCTGGACGGCCTGCCCCGGTCCCAGCCGGCGCTCAAGCAGTCGCAGCTCATCCAGGAGCGGTGCCGCAGGGTCGGGTTCGACTGGACCGACCCTAATGACGTGCTGGATAAGGTGACGGAAGAAGTCGGAGAGCTGAAGGCAGAAGTAGCGCAGGCAAAGTCAAGAGCCAAAGGTCAAAAGCCAAAAGCCAAAGGGCAGACTCCGAGAGTTCGGAGTCGAAAGTCAAGAGTCAATAGTCAAGATGCCCGCGTGCAGGAGGAGCTGGGCGACCTGTTGTTTGCGCTGGTGAATCTCGCCCGGCACCTGGACGTGGACGCGGAGAGCGCGCTGCGTGACGCCAACGCCAAGTTCACCCGCCGGTTCCAGGCGCTCGAGCGGGAGTTCAAGCGCCAAGGCCGGCGGCTCGAAGACCTGACGCTTGCGCAGATGGACGCGGTCTGGGACCGGGTCAAAGCCCGGGAACGGCGTTAGACCTCCGGCCGGCGGTCCCTGATTCTCCGTTCCAGTTCGTCGATGCGCGACTCCAGCTTGGTCAGCTTGGCCTGGAACAGCAGCGGTATCGCAGCGGCGTAGAACAGCACGCCGGCGATTCGCTCCGAGGGGTTGTTGCGGATGGACCCGACCAGCATCAGGAGCACGCCGGCGGTGCAGAGCAGTATGCCGGCGACCAGGTAAACAAGCAGCCTGCGGATGCTCACAGTTGCCTCCAGTTTGACAGGATAGTCGCCATCGGTCAGCGCAGCTTGAGCGCGCGGGCCAGCGCCTGGCCGGACCGCGCGTCCCTGATGAAGTAAGCGCCGGCCGGACTTCGGGCCAGGTGCCGCGCGAGTTCGCCGGGCGCAAGCGCCGGCAGCACCCGGCGGCCGGCAGCGTCGAACAGCTCGAGCACGGTGCCGGCCGGGGCGAGCACGCGGCAGCCCGAGCGGAACGGGTTGGGTACGACCGCGACAGCCGCCGGGGCGACGGCCGGACGCGTCTCGCAGACTCCTGAACCGGCGCCGAACCAGTCGAGCAGCACGCGCATGAGCTGGACCCGGGTCATGAAGCCCGGCCGGGACTGGGGCCGGTTGACCGCCTCGAACCCGAACCCGAGCACGATGGTCCTGGTGCCGGTCTGCGGGTCCTGGCGCCGTACAGCAGCGCCCCTGGCTGACAGCGTGTCGTAGACCGCCAGCAGGCTCGCGCCACTGCCCGTCGGCGACAGCACGTCGCGCGAGGTCTGGTTGCCCGCGCCGTCGCCGCCCGCGGTCGAGGTCGCGCCGATGAAGCTGCCCAGCGAGTCGGCCCGGTTCCCGAACACGAAGAACTGGGACCAGCCGGTCGAGTCGAACCGGCAGCCGCAGAGGCTCTCGAGCAGCGGCGTGCCGGCCAGTTCCTGGCCGATGTTCTGGCCGGTGAGCAGCAGGTTGAGGCCGTAACCGGCCAGCGCGAGCAGGCTGTTCCGGTCCTCGGCCGGCACCGTGCCGGTCACCGCGTCACCCGAGAACCAGACGATGGTCCGGGACCGGAGCCGGTTGACCACCGCAAACGGCGGCGGGCCGGCGGACCGGTGCCAGCCGCACCAGCTAATTCCCAGGGAATCAAAGGTCGTGCCGTAGTAGCCGTCGTAACTGCCGGCCGGGTCGGAGTTGACCAGCAGGAGGTGCGCGGGCTGGGTCCGGTAGGTGACAGCGGTGTCGCCGCGGACCGAGATGGGCCACGACCGGTCGAAGTAGGGCGCGACGGGCCGGATGGCGACGACGTAGTCGGTGTCGGCAACTGCCAGCCGGAAACCGCCCAGCGAGTCAGTCGCGGTCGAGTCCCAGGTCGCCGGGCTGTCGGCGATACGGCACGACACCCGGGCAGCGATGGGCGCGCCGGTGGTCGAGTCGCAGAGCGTACCGGACAGGAAGTAGCGGCCGTACACCTTGAGGTGCAGGCGCGCGGTGTCGTTGAGCCGGTTATAGTCCGGGGTGGCGGACGACACCGCGTCCAGCGTGACCAGGCCGGGCGCGGGCAGGACCAGGCCGGGAAACGCCATCGTGTCGATGCCGAGGAAGGGCAGGGCCGGGGCAGCCACGGTCCGGGCATAGCCCGGCCCGGTGACCGTGACGTCGAACGAGCTCTCGTCGACCAGCCCGACGTTGGCTACCGGCACTTCGACCGCGACCGTATCTCCGGCCTGGTACAGCCTGCCGGTCGAAGGCGTAACGAACTCGAGCACCGAGCGGTCGCGCTCGAACACCGGCGCAGCAAGCGCGTCCATGCCCATGAAGTCAAGGTAGGTTGTGACCCAGGTCTGGTCCTGGGAATTGGGGTCGGTCCAGGTGGCGGGGATGCCGCCGTCCCGGTCGGTGTCTTTCTGCAGCAGGGTATCGGTGAGGTAGTGGTGCATCAGCCACCAGTCGTCGTCGCGGGTGAGTTCGGCCGCGGCCCGGTAGGCGTTGGCCAGCCAGATGTTGTGCGAGCAGTTCCAGGTGGCGGTGGGATAGAAGCCGGGCAGGGAGTCGGCGTAGGTCAGCAGCCAGGTCTTGCCTGCGACCGTGTCGGCAAGGCAGCAGGTGTGCGCGACGCCCCAGAACATCGTGCCGCCGCACATCGCCCAGTTCTGGTACCCGAGGGCCGCGCGCGGGGCAGCCTCAATGACCGCGCGCACCCGGTTACCCCGCGCCAGGGCCGAGTCGAGCAGCAACTGGTCGGCGTGCTCGACGCCGTAAGCATAGGCCATACCCGAGGACTGGGCGGTGACCATATTGTCGAGCTGCGCCGTACCCAGCGGGTTCTTGAGGTAGAAACCCCGGCAGGAGTCGGCGTAGCCCGAGTAAGTCGAATCGCCGTAGACCGACCGGTACCTGGACTCGGCCATGAACGCGAGGCCCGAGTTCCAGATGGCGTACCAGAGGCTCGACGGCACGCCGGCGTGTTCCCAGTAGGCCGGGTGCCTGAGCACGTACGCCCAGGCGCGGTTGATGTTGGTGCGGTAGTCGTCGCGGCCGGTCAGTTCATACCAGCGGGACCAGACCCAGATGGCTTCCTGGGTGTTGTCCGTCTCAATGACGTTGGGCATGTGCTCAGCCTCGATGATGCCGCCGAAGTCGCCGGAACCCGAGTCCGCCACCTGGTACCGGGCGGCGAACTCCGCAGCCAGCTTGATACGTTCGAGGTAGTTGAAACGGCGCGGGCCGCGCACCAGGCTTTCGGGCCTGGGCAGCCAGCCGGGCCGGAAGGCCCGGTCGGCGTCACGCAGCTCCTGTTCGGACCAGGGCCGGGCGGCCAGGGCAAGCGCGTTAAGCGCAATGAGCAGGACAAGGGTTCTTCGCATCAGGGCGCCTCCGGTTCAACGATACGCCGGGCCGGCGTCGAGTCAAGCCGGCTCATTGCTGGTCGAGCCGCTGCCGGTTCCGCTCGACCGCGGACCGGAACTCGGGCGGGGTGGGGAACGCCAGTGCCGACTCGATGAATGCCCGGGCCAAGTCCGGCCGTCCGCACTCCAGCAGGAACATGCCGAGGTTGTTGCGGCTGAGCGCGTAGGTGACCGGCACCTGCCCGAACTCCGCGTTGCGGTACGCGCGCCGGGCATGGTCGAGGTGGTAAGCGGACCAGAGCGCGGCATCGCGGACTATCACGGCATCGATGTTCAGTGGCACCGACGCCGGGACCAGTTGATTGACGATGCCCTGGGGTACCGGCCGCAGGTCACGGGCGAGCGGGCCGGCGAAGAACCACTGGGTCAGCAGCTCTGAGCCGCAGTATACCGGCCGGCCGGGCAGCGCGGCGAGCACGGTCCGAAGCATCAACTGGAGGCGCTCTTCGTGCGGTCCGGCGCCGGCCGAGCGCAGGGCCTGGGCGAAACCGGGCAGGGAGTCGGTCTGCCTGAGCTCGTTCCAGTAGGCTTCCGAGAGCAGCATCCGGGCCGAGATGAAGGTGAGCCTGGGCTTGGAGCGAGCCAGCGCCCGGGCGTAGCGGGCAGTATTGCCCACCACGTCGGCGCCGAAGACGAATACCGAACTGTCGGGCAGCGATGCCAGCAGGTCTCGTCCCAGGTCGCCGAACGCGTGGGACCGGTACTCGCGCGCCGCGGGCAGGTGCAGGATGAGGCCGGGCAGTATTGCGACGAGCGCAAGGCAGGTCGAGGCCGCGACGCGCCAGCGTCCGAACCGGCCTGCCAGGAGGTCCACGCCCGAACCGGCAGCCAGTGCCAGGGCGGCCAAGGCCGGCATCAGGTGCACGACATAGTCCGGGACGAGGTAACTCAAGCCGAAGCCCGCGGTCAGAACCACGAGCAGCAGGGCCAGGCCGGCGCGCCAGTTGGCCCGGAACAGGGCCACGAGTCCGGCGAGCGCGAGCAGCAGACCCGGTATCGTCAACTCCGAGGCCAGGGTGCGCGGCAGGGCTACCAGTCGGGCCAGCACGGTGGCGCGGTCCGCCGCGAGCGCTAGGTCGCGGTACTGGCCGGCGGTCACGTGCGTGAGGAAGCGGCCCAGGTTGTCGGGCGAGCCCCAGTTGATGGCCGGGCGCGAGCGGGCAAGAAACAGGAGCCCGAGAGAAGAAGAGAGGCCGAGGACGAAGGTAACGGCCGTGAGCCAGGAACCATAAGCTGGATTGCGGCCAGGGGTGCGGCGGGCGGCGAAGAGCAGGGCAAGTCCGGGCAGCCAGAGCAGGGAAGTCGGCTGGTGGGCGACCGACAGGCCGAGCACGAAGCCGGCCACAGGCAGCAGCCGCGGGGCGACGCCGCACCGGAGCACGAGTAGCACCAGGACGAACAGGAACAGCAGGGACAGGGCGTAGACCTCGTGGCAGAGGCTCGACGTCCAGAAGCTCGAAGAGAAGGCGAAGACCAGCGCGGACACGGCGGCCGCGGGCCGGGACTGTCCCAGTTCCCGGCCGCAAGCCCAGGCGCAGGCGACCGCGGCCGCCGCGATGAGTGCGGTCAGCAGGTTGGTCGCCAGCGCCGGCTCGACGGGGAACAGCGTGGCCAGCCGGCCCAGCCAGGTGAACAGCGGGTACCCGGGCGGGTGTGCTATACCGAGCCGCCATGCGGCCAACGTCAGCTCGCCCGAGTCGCCGGGCCCGACCGTGGGGCAGAGGCAGGCGGAGTAGAGCGCCAACGCCAGCAGGCCGCAGACCGGGGCTGCGAGCAGGTCGGCGCGCCCGCCGGAGAGTCTCACGGCCACAATGTAGCGTCGGCCTCCGGGCTGTCAATCCGGGTCGGCAGCCGCGCGCGGTCGCGTTGACTGGCAGGCGCGCCGGGCTATCATCTGCCGGTGTCAATCCTCCAGCGCTACGCGCTGAAGCAGTTCATCGCCCCCTTCTTCCTGGCCATCTTCATCCTTGCCTTTGTGCTGCTGATGGACCGGCTGTTCCTCCTGGCTGACCTGCTGGTGCGCAAGGGCGTGGACGTGCGCATCGTCCTCGAGATCATGGTGCTGTCCCTGCCGTTCGTCCTGAGCGTCTGCGCGCCGCTCGGCAGCCTGATTTCCGGGGTGATGACCTTCGGCCGGATGGCGCAGGACAACGAGGTCCGTGTCGTGCGGGCCGCCGGCATCCCGGTCGCGCGGGTGTTCGTGCCCACCGCCGCGGCGTGCGCGGTGCTGATGCTCGGGATGGTGGGGTTCAACGGCTTCGCCGTGCCCGAGGCCCAGCACCGGGTAAGGAACCTGCTGACCGACGTCGCCCGCAAGAAGCCGGCGCTGCGCGTGCGCGAGGGCGTGTTCATGGACGACTTCGGCAGCTACCTGATATACATCGGCGCCATCGACGAGCGTCAGTCCCGGGTGAAGAACGTCGCGATTTTCGAGCGCCGCCAGGGCGACAAGACCCCGGGCTTCGTAACCGCAGCCGACGGCGAGATCAGCTACACCGACGACGACCGCTACATGGTGATGACACTCTACGACGGCGAGATGCATGAATTGGGCGAGGAGGGCAAGTACCGCCGGCTGGAGTTTCGCCGCCACGTTATCAACGTCGAGATGGACGCCGACCTCATCCGCCGCGACCGCGAGTACCGCAGCGACCAGGAGATGTCGCTGCTCCAGCTCGCCGCCCAGGTGCGTTCGATGCGCCGGGACTACGCCGACATCGGCCGCCAGGTTGCGGCGGCGCGCGCCGAGGCGGTCAACGAGCCCGGCCGGCTCAAGCTCGACGAGCTCGTCACCCGCCAGCGCTACAAGCGGCTGGAGATGGCGCGCTACGAGGCCGAGTTTCACAAGGCGCTGTCGATCGCCTTCTCCTGCTTCTTCTTCGCGCTGTTCGGCGCGCCGGTCGGCATCCTGTTGCGCCGGGGCGGCGTCGGCACCGGCTTCATCGTCGGACTGGTGTTCTTCGCGCTGTACTACGTACTGCTGCTCGCCGGCCAGAACTTCGCCGACTCGGGCCGGCTGTCGGCGGTGGTGGGCATGTGGCTGCCCAACATCCTGTTGCTTGTCCCGGTGCTCGAGCTCGGCAGCCGGGCACTCTACGAGCGGCCGCTCTTCCTTGGCTGGCTGAGGCGCGGATGAAGACCATCGACCGGCTGCTGGGCGGCCAACTCGTCAAGTTCGTGCTGCTGGCGCTGGGTTCGGTCGTCGTCATCTACCTGCTTATCGACCTGTTCGAGGAGCTGAGTTACTTCTTGACGCGCAAGGCCGGCCTGGGGACGGTGCTGCTCTACTATCTATACACGCTGCCGTCGGTGGTCGTGCTGCTCTACCCGGTGAGCCTGCTGCTGGCGGTGTTCGTGGTTTACGGCCAGCTGACTCGATATCGCGAGCTGCACGCGCTGGAGAGCGCGGGCGTGCGCGCGACCCGGCTGTTCGGTCCCGCTATCGCCATCGGCGCCGCGACCGTGGTCATTTACCTGCTGGGCTACGAGTTCGTCGCCGTGCCGGCCAACGCGGCGCTGGCCGACCTGCGCGCCTACCGCATCGAGCGCCGCGCCGTTGCCGCCGTCCAGAAGCGGCGCGACGTCTACTTCGTCGGCGAGACCGGCCGGGTGTTCAGCATCCGCGAGTTTGAATCCAACGGCACGATGAAGGGATTCAGCATTCAGGACCTGGGCAAGGACCGGCGGGTCGAGCGCCGCGTCGATGGCCGCCAGGCGTTTTTTCGCGACGGCTGGGTCGGCTATGACGTGACGGTGCGTGAATTCGCTCCGGACGGCTCCGAGCGGCTCCGGGTGCTGGACAGCCTGAGGCTCGATTGGGTGACGGAGCGGCCCGAGGATTTCACGCGCATCCTGCGACCGGTGGAGGAGACGGGTGTCGCCGCGCTGCGCCGGTACATCGACCGGATGAGGCGAGCGGGCGAGGACGTCGCCGAAGAAGAGGTCGAGTACCACTACCGCTTTTCCTACTCCCTTATCGGGCTGATCGTCGTGCTGCTCGGCCTGCCGCTGTCGGTGCGGCTGCGCCGGGGCGGAGTGATGTTCGGTCTCGGTCTGGGTCTACTGGTATCTTTCCTCTACTGGGGCGTCATCCAGTTGAGCCGGGCCTACGGCACGTCACACGTCGTCAGCCCGGCGCTGGCCGCCTGGCTGCCCAACATCGTGTTCGGCGGCATCGCCGCCGCGCTGGTCGTCGCCTATCGCCAATGAGATACCTGTTGCTTCTCCCAGTTCTCTGCTCGCTGGTTGTCGCGGCCGAACTGGTCTGCGACCCGGATACTGACTGCTTCTACGTGCCCGCGCGGCTCGCGGCCCGGCGCACGCCGGCGCTCATCGTGCTGTCCTGTACTGGTGCGCGGCGACCCGACCTTGACTCGTTCCGGTTCGTCGCCGATTCGCTCGGCTGGCTGATGGCCACCTGTCACCGCACGCGCAACCACGTGGATGTGATGGTCAACGACACGGCCATCGTGCGCACGGCGGCCAAGTTGCTGGCCAGGTACCCGGCGGACTCGGGCCGGGTGTACCTTTTCGGGTTTTCCGGCCAGGGAGTCCAGGCCTTGGTTTCGATGTTCCTGCACCCGGACCTGTTCCGCGGCGTGGCGGCGGTCTGCGCCCCCGCGGGGGTCAACGAGCTGTCATTGGGGGTGGAACTCGCCGGTCACCAGGTGAACCTGGTGACCCGGGCGCGGGACTGGAACCGAACTGCCAACGACCGGATGCGTGTTGAGTTACAAGGCTATGGCATCGCCTGCCGGCTCAGGATGACCCCGGGCGAGCACTCGGCCGGCCCGCGCTCCGAATTGCTCGAAGCTGCCCGCTGGCTCGAGTCGTCCTACCGCAAATAGAAGGGCGGGCATGAACGCCCGCCCGAAGGAGACTGGTTCGGCTACCAGCGGTTGCCGTTTGGCTGCTCGCGGTCGCGGCGTCCGCCGCCGCGTCGCTCGCCGCCCTCGGCCCGGGGCCGCGCCTCGTTGACCGTCAGGGGACGCCCATCAAGCTCGTACTTGTTGAGCGCCGTCACCGCGGCGTCGGCCGCGGCGTTGTCCGTCATCTCGACGAAGGCGAACCCGCGCGAACGCTGGGTGAACCGGTCCTTGACGATCTCGACGTTCGTGACCTCGCCATGCTGGGCGAAGAGGTCGCGCAACTGCTCTTCAGTTGTGTTGAAGGGCAGGTTGCCTACGAACACGCGCTTGGCCATGCACTTACCTCCGCATTACTGCCTGGGAATAGATCGAGAATACCGCGACCGGTGCCAGCCGAGCATCGTGTTCAGCCTTCGGACTGCCGTTCCCGATTCGGCGACGGACCAGACCCAGATTTCCTGACCACCCGCAGGCAACTTCTGGACATTCCTTCAGACCGGACCGCCGTCCAGAAACGGCCGGATGATGGGACATATTATGACCCGGCCTGACAGTGTCAAGCGGGGCGTTTTCCAGCCCGGATGCCGGCAAGCAGCGCCAGCAGGCGGGGAAGCGCCAGGCAGTTGATGACGTTGCCGGGCCCTAGCCATGCCCGGCGTGCCGTCAGCACGCCGTAGCGCATCCAGTCAAGGTCCGCGACCGCGTGCGCGTCGGTGTTGACGGCGAGCCGAACACCCCGGTCGCGGGCCTTGCGCGCCCAGGCGTCCGACAGGTCGAGCCGGCCGTAGAAAGCGTTGATCTCCAGCACCTTGTTGCCGGTCGCGGCACAGTCGATGACCTGCTCCAGGTCGATTTCGTAGCCCGCGCGCCGACCGATGATCCGGCCGCTGGGATGGGCGATGACGTGAACCAGCGGGTGGCCGAGCGCGGCGCACATTCGCTCAGTGCAGTTCTGTTTGAAGCCCTGGTGAATGGAGGCGATGACCAGGTCAAGGCGCGCGAGCAGCCGGTCAGGGTAGTCGAGCCGGCCGTCGGCCAGGATGTCGACTTCGGCTGCCTTCAGGATTCGGAATCCCCGGTGCCGGGCGTTCCAGCCGTCGACCCAATCGCAGCGCCGAGCCAGCCGGTCCGCCGACAGCCCGCCGGCGTAGTTGACAGAAGCCGAGTGCTCGGCAAACGCCATATGGGTGTAGCCCCGTCGGCGGCATTCGGCGATCATGTCCTCGGGTTGCCCGCTGCCGTCCGAGGCGGCCGAGTGCATGTGCAGGTCGGACCTGATGTCGGTCAGCGTCAGCAGCCGAGGCAGGCGGCCGGCCTGCGCCGCCTGGACCTCGCCGCGGTCCTCGCGCAGCTCCGGCTCGATGTACGGCAGGCCGAGGGCCGCGTAGACGTCCGCTTCGGTCCGGCCGGCGACGCGCCGCTCGCCCTTGAACACCCCGTACTCGGAGAGCTTCAACCCACGTTCCTGGGCCAGCGCTCGGACAGCGACGTTGTGGTCCTTCGAACCGGTGAAGTACTGCAGGGCGGCGCCGTACTCGACGTCCCTGACTACGCGCAGGTCGACCTGGCGCAGGCCGGCCGGTCCATCGAACAGCACCGAGGCCTTGGACCGGCCCTGGCCCAGTACCTGCCGGACCCGGGGATGGTCAACGAAGTGGCGCACCAGCGCGACCGGCCGGCTGGTCGTGCACAGGATGTCGATGTCGCCGACTGTCTCCTTGCCGCGCCGCAGCGACCCGGCGACGACGACCTGGCCGGTGCCGGGCGACTCGCGGATGTGCCGTTCCAGCTCGCCGGCCAGTTCCATGGCCTCGTTGAGGAACATGCGTTCGCCGGCCATGTCGGCGAGGCGCACGGCGCGCTTGAGGTTGGCAACGCGCTTCTCGCCCAGCCCGGGAAGTCCGGCGGCCGAGCCATCCTTGAACACGCGTTTCAGGTCGTCCCGATTGTTGACCTTGAGCCGCTCGTGCAGCAGCCGGAGGGTCTTGGGACCCATCCCCGGAATTGCGAGCAGCCCGAACAGCTCGGGTGCGAGTCCGGACAGGGCTTCCTCGTGCTTCTTCATCCGGCCGGTCGCCAGGTACTCGTGGATCTTCCGGCTGATGCCCTCGCCGATGCCCGGGACTGTCTGCAACTCTCCCGTGGCATCCAGGCGCGTGACGTCATCGGCCAGTTCGGCCAGCGCGCGGGCCGCCCGCCGGTAGGCCAGCACCCGGAACCCGGTCTCGCCCTTGAGTTCCAGCGCGTCGGCGATCTGCTCGAAGATGCCGGCCAGCTCAATATTGCGCGCGGGCATGGGTCAGGCTGGCCAGCGCCGCTCGCCGGCAACGTACGTCGCCAGTACGGTCACGTCCGGCTCCGTGCGCGGGTCACCGGACAGCAGTACGAAGTCGGCGGCATACCCGGGGGCGATTCGGCCGCGGTCGTTCTCAACACCCAGCGAGCGAGCCGCCGCAGTGGTGAACATCGCCAGTGCCTCTGCGCCGCTGACGCGCTGGCTGCTGTTTGGGTGTCCGACCGCCGCGCGGATACCGGCCAACGGGTTAACCGGGGTGATGGGCGCGTCCGAGCCGCCCGCCAGCAGCACGCCGGCGTCGAGCAGGTTGCGATAGGGATTCGTGTTCTGCCAGCGATCGCCCAGTCTTCGCGCGTACATCCGGTCCGGCCCGCCCCAGGTTGCCTCGAAGGCCGGCTGGACGCAGAGGACGAGGCCGAGGCGCGCGATGCGGCGGATGAGGTCGGCATTGAGCAGCTCGGCGTGCTCGATACGGTGACGCAGCCGCGGGCTGGTGCCTGCCTGCTCGTGGCAGCGCACCAGCTGGTCGACGGCGCGGTCGCCGATGGCATGGAAGGCAGTCGCCAGCCCCAGCTTCTCGGCTTCGGACAGCAGAGATATGAGTTCGTCGTCGGAGTAATAGTTCATGCCGCGATTGCCCGGTTCGTCGGAGTAGTCATCGAGCAGCGCGGCGGTGTGTGAGCCGAACGAGCCGTCGACCAGCAGGCAGCCACCGACCCGGTCCAGGCCGAGCTCGCGGCAGAGCCCGGGGCTGCGCACCTGCAGGAAAGGGACCGCGCGGCTGGGCAGTCTGTCCAGCGCGTTGACCAGCAGTTTGCATTCCGGTCTGCCGCTGGCTTCGTTGCCCACCAGCGCCGCGAATGTCGTAACGCCGGCCGCAAGGCAGCTCCCGGCGGCGCGGTCCAGCGCCGCGCGGACGGTGGCCGGCGCCAACTGGCGTTTGAATTCGCGGGAGGCCTGCTCGTACGCCGGGCCGCGAACGACGCCCGTGGGCAGTCCCGTGCCAGACGTATCGATTCCCCGCGGCGTCGCTGTTCCGAAGGCCAGTTTGAGCCCCGGCGTGTTCAGAACTGCCGAGTGGCCGTCGACCCGGTAGAGCAACGCAGGTGTCGCGGCTACGGCGTCGAGTTCGGCACGGGTGGGGAAACGCGTCTCGGCCAGGCGTTCAGGTTCGAGGTTGAATCCAAGGAGCGGTTCGCACTCCGGTTCGGCGTGGGCCCGGGCGCGCACCAGGGCCAGCACTTCTCCCACTGACCGGCAGCCGCTGAAGTCGCAGAACAGGTCCTGCAGGCCGAGCTCCATCGGGTGCAGGTGGGCGTCGATGAGGCCGGGGCAGATGAACGGCATCCCGGGTTCGGGCGCGGCCGGCTCGATGGTTCGAATCCGGCCTGACTCGGCCGTGATGCGGCTGCACGCAACCGGCAGAGCGGGGTCTGCCAGGACGTGTCCGGTGAGTTCCATTCTATGCCGGATCCAGCCGGCAGACGACCTCGACATGGCTGGTCTGCGGAAACATGTCGACCGGTTCCACTGCGGTTGTGTTATAGCCCAGCGATACGAGCAGGGCGAGGTCGCGTGCCAGCGTTGCCGGGTTGCAGGATACATACACCAGCCGCCTGGGCCTCAGTCCGGCAACGAGGCGCAGCGTCTCGGGCCGGCAGCCCTTGCGGGGCGGGTCGAGCACGACCAGGTCTGCCCTGGCCGACTGGCCGACATACCGGTCGACGTCGCCGGCCACGAAACGAGCGTTGCGGATACCGTTGCGCTCGGCATTGAGGCGGGCATTCGCCACCGCGTTGTCGTCCGACTCGACCCCGATCACCGACCGGACGAGACGGGCCGCGGCCAGGGCAATCATCCCGACGCCGGAGTACAGGTCCAGCAGTTCCTCGTCACCCGTCGGCTCCAGGAACTTGAGGACCTTGCGGCACAGCACCTCGGCCTGTGACAGGTTGACCTGGAAGAAGGACCCGGCTGCGACGCCGAGATCCATCTCCAGCGTTCTCATGGTCAGAGCAGAGCTGCCGCTGCGGGTGACGAACCGGTCGCCCAGTATCCGGTTGGTGGTGTGCGGGTTTATGTTCTGCACTACCCCGGTAACGCCATCTGAGCCGGCCAGCGCATCGATGACCCGGCGGTCGAGGCCGTCGGTTCGGGTTGCGACCACTGCCAGGCATTCGGCGCCGTTGGTCCTGAGCACGAGATGCCTGATGTTGCCATCGCCCGCACGCTCGTCGTAGGGCTTCTCCCTGGCCCGGGTGACTGCGTCCGTAAACACGGCTCGAAGTTCATCGAAGCGTATGGGGTGTAGCATGCACTCGGGAACGTCGAGCAGGTCGTGACTTTCCCGGCGGTAGAAGCCAACTACGGGCGTGTCGCCCTTCTGGTTGGAATGGCCCACCGGGTACTGGGTTTTGTTGCGATAGCGCAGCGCCGGGTCGGCCGGCGTGATGTCGGCGACCGGCACGAAGATGCGGCCGATGCGCCGCAGCGCGTCCTCGACCATCAGCCTCTTGACAGCCAACTGGCCTTGATAGCTGATGTGCTGCAGTTGGCAGCCGCCGCACCGGCCGTAGTAAGGACACGGGGGGATGACGCGCAGCCGTGACGGCTCCAGAAGTTGCTCGATTTCGGCTACAGCGTAATCACGCTTGCGGACGACGAGCCGCGCTATCACCCGGTCGTCGGGCGCGGAAAAGGGCACGAAGACGCTCAAGCCGTCGTGCCGGGCCAGCCCGTTGCCGCCGGCTACCAACCGTTCGACTGTCAGTTCGATTCGGGGCGAAGCCGCCCGCGGCGCGGCTACCACTTGGTGATGACCCGGCGAACGACTTCCTGCGCGAGCTTGTCCAGGCAGCGCTGCGCGGCAGCCTCCTCGGTCTCCGCTGCCGGGTCGTAACTGACGCGCTGGCTCACCGCTTCAGCAAAGAAGGACTCAGCACGTACCTGGTCCGTCGCCTCGACCTGGGTGGTGATGGCCAGTTCGTAGGCCTGGATGTTCTGGTTCTGGTCGTAGACCGATGCCTCGCGGTTGTAGCCCGTTACCGTGACGTCGAGCAGCAGGTTGGCGTCCTCGGCAGCGTCGGCGCGCAGCGAACGGTCGGCCGCGAAGGCCCGGGCCAGGGCGTCACCGAAGGCGTCACCCAGTCCGGCCTGCAGGGTGGAGTTTACGACCGGCTTGATGGCGTAGGTCTTGAGGTGGGGTGGAAGCAGCGAGCGAGTGGAGTAGCCGCAGCATGACAGTAACAGCAGGGGCATCAGCGCTGGCAGGTAGACGAGGCGGGTAGTGCGAATCACGTAGCAGATTCTCGCCACGGTTCGCCGGGTGTCAAGCGGGCGTCGCAACGTTCAGGCTCATTGACTCACCGCCAATGGGGTCTATACTTCTTTTGAGCGTCGCGGCTTGGTCGGGCCCAGACGCATCGGTTCCGCATCGACCTTTTGGGTTACCGTGCGCCGCGTTGGCGGCGGCGGTATCGTTTTGTGTAACTTGGAGGCCAGATGAACCGTAGACTGTCGGTCATTCTGTCTGTTCTGCTGCTTGCTGCATCCGCACTCGCGTCCGAACCACCCGCCGAACGTATCCGCCAGTTGGGCTTTCTACCCCGCGGCACTGCGATTCCCGAGCTATCAACACCTGAAGCCACGCACTACTCCAACGGCGACGGCACGATAAGGGCGGTGATAACCGCCCGTGCCAGGGACGAGTTTGGTGTTGGAACCGATGAGTGGACGCCGATAACAGACCCGGTCCGCAGTGGCTACGTTTGGCAGTGGCGGGGTGATTTGATATATGGCTGGTCGTTGACAGTGATGAAGTGCGGCAAGGAAACCGGCGGGACGGACTCGCTCATGGACAGGGCGTTCGCGGAATGGAGCACTTCGTCGATTCAGGACGGGTCCGTCATCAATAGCGTCAGATGCAGTACCTACTGCTCGACGTATCCGCCATTCCCTATGCCTTCACAAGTGCCGATCTGGCAGATGTCCGGACGACCCTCGGCACTGCCGACAGACCCACCTCCCTCCCAGATGGCGCTCAGAGACCTGTTCATAGATTGCGGAAGTGGGGTCCAGTATGGAACCTACTCGACACCAGCTCCTGGTTGGCTGGTGACTGACCTTGATCCGCAGGCGTCCACCGACCTTCAGAACCAGTTGGCCGATGACTGGTTCGCGGTGGGTTACGACTGCGATGGAACCGGTCAGAACCGGGTCATAGGATTCAGTCAGTCGTCTGGTACGCGTCCAACATTGATAGTCGATTACTACGAGTCGGGCGCACCGCCCAAGCCTACTCCGGAACTGCCAGCAAACGGCGGGACTGTCACGGTGTTCCGGCCGACATTGCAGGTAGCGGCAGTGTCCGGAGCTGACCAGTATGAGTTCCGGGTGTTCCAGGGTGCCACCCAGCTGAAAGACGTGACCAATAGCGGTCGGTCGTGGATGCTTGACGATGACCTGACTCACCTTTCAACCTACACTTGGGACTGCCGGGCGCACAACTCGGTTGGTTGGGGTCCGTACTTCAGTCCGCGCTGGAGTTTCACCGTGCAGATCCCGGTGCCGAGTGCCCCGACCCTGCTCTCGCCGGCCAACAACAGCTATGTGCGGGTTCTCAGACCGACACTCACTGTGAGTCCGGTTTCCGGGGCTGACCTATACTGGTTCCGCGTGTTCCTTGCCGGCACCGGCACGCTGGTGGCCGAGTACAACGCCGGCGGCGCGGCCAGCTGGACACTGCCGCTCAACCTCACTGATGAGCAGGCCTACGACTGGGATTGCGCCGCGCACAACGTCGCCGGCTGGGGTTCATTCTCGTCGCGCTGGACATTCAACGTTCTACTGCCACCTGACCCACCGGCACCGGTATCGCCAGCCAACGGGGCCTACGTTACCGATCTGGCTCCGACTCTTCAAGTCGGCGCTGTGCCTGGGGCGACTTCCTACCAGTTCAGAGTGTACCAGGGAGGCTCCCTTGTGCGCTCCGGCACGTCTTCGGGCGTCACGTGGCAAGTCCCTTCCCCGCCGCTCACGAACAATACGGCCTACACTTGGGATTGCCGGGCCGTGAATGCCGGTGGTGAAGGTAACTACTTCACCCCGCCTTGGGGCTTTACCGTTCTGCAGTTACCCGTCGCACCGACAGCCCTGCTGCCTTTGAATGGCGACAGCGTGGCAACTCTGACGCCCTTTCTCCGGGTCAACGCTGTTCCCACTGCAATGCTGTACCATTTCCGTGTGTACGATCAGACCGGCTCGGTGCTCATCGTTGAGGACGCGGCTGTGGCCACGAACCAGTGGACGGTGCCGGGCAGCTACCTGGCGGACAACACCGTCTACGCCTGGGACTGCCGGGCCTACAACGCGTCAGGCTGGGGGCAGTTCCTCACCCCGCGCCGGACCTTCCGAACCGATGTTGCGCCGCCGCCGACTACATACCTGCGCGCCCCGACTCCTGACAGCTCAGCGGTCTGGACACCCAACCTCACGCCGATTCTGCGCGTGCACCAGATAATGGGCGCTACGCAGTACGTGTTCCAGGTTTTCGACGACGCCGGCAACCCGGTCACGTCCGGCACCGCGGCCGACAGCCTCTGGACAGTCGGCACATCATTGGTGGAGGGTGGGTTCTATCGCTGGAACTGCGTGGTATCGAATGGCGGCGGGCCCGGGCCCTGGAGCCCGCTGTGGCGCTTCTCGATCATCTTCGCGCCGGTTCTCAATCTGCCTGCGAACGGCGCGATTGTCACGACGGTGCGGCCTACCCTTGAGGTACTTGCCAAGTCCTACGCGACCCAGTACGAGTTCCGCGTATTCCAGGGTGTGACGCTCATCCGTGCCGGCGTAGTGAACAGCAACTCCTGGACTCTCGACGTCGATCTCACGAGCGGTCTGACCTATACTTGGGACTGCCGAGTGGCGACAGCGAAGGGCTGGGGGCCGCGCAGCGGCACTCGCACGTTCAGCGTCTGGCTGCCGCCCGCCGCGCCTCAGGCAAACGCGCCGGGCAATGGGGCGACAGTGGCGACACTGACACCAGAACTGCGAGTGAATGCTATCGCCGGATGTACCCAGTATGAGTTCCGAGTGTTCGACGACTTGGGCAACCCGGTAACCAGCGGTACATCGGCCACGAACTCGTGGGCGGTCACCGGTGGACCACTGCAGTACGGCCAGACGTACCATTGGGATGCCCGTGCCCGGAACCCAGGCGGTTGGGGTCCGTTCTTCGACCCGCGCTGGGCGTTCACGGTGAGCCAGACACCACCGGCGCCAGCCTTGGCCGAGCCGCTGGACGGAGCGGTGGTCTACGCTGCCAGTCCGACGCTCCACGCCTACAAAGTGTCGGGCGCCACGACCTACCAGTTCCGCGTTCTTGAAGGCGGCTCCGAGGTCCGGTTGCTGTCAGCAGGGGACACCTTTGTGACCGTCAACCCGCCGCTCGAGGACGGCCACACCTACGAATGGGAGTGTCGGGTTTCCAATGGCTTCTGGGGTCCTTACAGCAGCCGTTGGGATTTCACGGTCTCTTTGTACCCGGCAGCCCCGTCACCGGTCACGCCTGAGAATGGCGGCAACGTGCTGACGCTGCGTCCCGAACTGGTCGTTGCGGCTGTGAGCGGTGCGACCTGGTATCATTTCCAGCTCTACGATTCTCAGACCGACGCCCTGGTGTGCGAGGACAGCGCGACAGTTCCGAACTGGCAGGTCGGTGCTATCCTGACCATCGGCCGCACATACTGGTGGCAGTGCCGGGTCCGCAACTCCGCCGGCTGGGGTCCGTTCTTCGACCCGCGCTGGAGCTTCACCGTTGCCCGGCCCTGGCAGCCGGGCTGGCAGGAGCTGACGACGCCGGTACCCTCGTCGCCCAGCGGCAAGGACGTGAAGGACGGCGGATGGCTGGTCGCCCTCGGTTCACAAGTCTATGTTGCCAAGGGCAACAAGACCGGCGACTTCTACCGGTACGATATCGCTGACACGCTCTGGTATGCACTGGAGTCGATACCTTCAGACGAGGGCGGACGGGCCAAGTTGCCGAAGAAGGGCTGCGCTGCCGTCGGCGACGGTGAGCGCTTCATCTACATGACTAAGGGAAACAACACCCTCGGTTTCTGGAAATACGACACCGAAAGTGATTCGTGGAGCCGCCAGCCGGACGTGCCGCTCGGTGCCGGCAAGAAAGTGAAGGGCGGCGACGACCTCGGCTACGTCGAGGTGAACGATACCGGTTGGGTGTACCTGATGAAGGGCTACAGCACCGAGTTCTATCGCTACAACGTGCTGACGCGGGCGTGGGATACGCTCGACCCGGTTCCCTATGGTATAGCGCCGAAGTACAACATGGGTTCGTTCCTGGCCTACGACGGCAACGGGACTGTGTATGCTCACCAGGCAAAGTACACCGATGTCGCCAAGACCCGTCACTACATGTTCCGGTATGACGTCCTGGCCCAGTCCTGGCTCACCGAGACCGGCCCGCGCGGCATGCCTGTGCTGGGAATGGATGGCGGCAAGATGAAGCTCAAGAAGTCGAAGGACGGCGGGGCAGGTGTGTGGCACGACGGCTTCCTGTACGCGCTCAAGGGCGGCAATACCTGCCAGTTCTACCGGTACGAGCCGATGGGCGACTCGTGGAGCGAGCTGGACACCATCAAGTCCTTCGGCTCGACCCTGAAGAAGAAGAAGGTGAAAGCGGGCGGCGACATCACCTACAGCAGTCTTGGCGCATTCTACGCCCTCAAGGGCAACAAGACGCGTGAGGTGTGGCGCTATGTGCTGCCGGGAGCGCAAGCCCAAGCTCAAGCCCAAGCCCGGGATGGAGTCATGGCGGGCAAGTTCGAAGTTCGAACTTCGAAGTTCGAAGTTACCCCGAATCCGCTTTCCGGCGGTTGGGCGACGCTCCGCTACAGCCTGCCCAAGCCCGGGCCGGTGAACGTCCGAATATGCGATGCGCTCGGCAGAATGGTCGTGAGTCGGGCGTATGGCATACAGCGTATGGCGTCAAGCGTCCCCATCGACCTGCGCAGTCTCAGCGCGGGCGTGTATCTGGTTCGGCTGGACTCGGACGGTTTCAGCACCAGCCAAAAGCTGGTCGTCCAGCGGTAGCGGCCGTATAGGACGAGCGTGTATCGCGCGGGGCGGGTTCGACCGCCCCGCGCTCTTCCTAGACTCTTTATTACGGCTTGACCCAGTAGAGTTTTGTGCTATCCTAGCCACTCTCAACTGATGCGAGAATCCCATTTGATTACGGTGCAAGAAGAGCGTAGTGCTCTGGCTTGCTGCGGGGAGGTTCAGTGAAGATAGCAGTCTGCGTGCGGCGCGTGCCGGACACGGCAGAGGCACTGGTTACCGTTGATCCGTCGGGCAAGGACATCATCCGGGACAAGCTGGCATTCACAATCAACGAGTCGGACAACTACGCGCTCGAAGAGGCGCTTCAGCTCAAGGACAATGCCGGGGCCGAGGTCACCGTGGTTTCGGTCGGTCCGAAGGAATCGCTCGAAGTGCTCAGAATGGGCCTGGCCAAGGGCGCGGGCACCGCGGTCCGGGTCGATGACGCCGGGCTCGGGGCGGCCGACGCCCAGGTGCTGGCCCGCGTGCTGGCCGCAGCCCTCAAAGACGGCGCCTACGACATGATATTCACCGGCTGCATCGCGTCGGACATCGAGGACTCTCAGGTCGGGCCGGCGCTTGCTCAACTGCTGGGCTGGCCCCACGCCGCCTACGTGACCGGGCTGGAAACCAAGGAAGGTCCGGCGGTCGTCAAGCGGGAACTTGAGAGCGGCGTGCTTGAAGTCAAGGAACTGGACCTTCCCTGCGTCGTTTCGTTCCAGACCGGTGGCAACAGTCCGCGCTACGCTTCGATCATGGGCATCAAGCGTGCGGCGTCCAAGCCGGTAACTGAGACCACTGTGGCGGAACTCGGGCTCGCTTCGGCCGAGTTAGAGCCGGCCACGCGCATCGAGCGGCTCTACGTGCCCCAGGTCGCCGGCGCGGCCGAGATGCTCGACGGCACGGTCGAGGAGAAGGCCGGCCGGCTGGCCGACATCCTCAAGGGCAAGGGGCTGGTATGAGCGCTGTCGGCGTACTGGTCGAGCACCGGCGGGGAGAGGTTCGGGACATCACCTTCGAGATGCTGACCGCGGCCCGGGCGCTGGCCGCAACGGCGGGACTTCCGACCGAAGCCTACCTGCTTTCCGGCAAGCCGGACGCCCTCGCGCCGGCTGTTCTCGGTCTGTCTGACCGGCTGGTGCGCGTGACACACGGCGGGTTTGCTGACTTCAACGCGGAAACGTACCAGCAGGCTTTGGCCCGGCTGGTGGCCGAGCGCCGGACCCGCGTGCTGCTGATCGCGCACTCCGGTTTCGGCACCGACCTGGCACCGAGCCTCGCCGTGCAACTGGGCTGCGGCCTGGTTTCGGACGCGACCGCGCTCAAGTTCGTCGGGGACGGGCTGGTCGTGAGCCGGGGGATGTACGGCGGCAAGCTGACGGCGGACCGACTCGTGCCGAAGCTGCCGGCGCTCGTGATGGTCCGGCAGTCCTGCTTCAAGGCCGAGGCAGCGGCGCTGGCCACCGCGACAGTGGACTGGAACCTGCCCGGCGGTCTTTCGGACGCGCGCTGCCGCTTTGTCGCGCTCGAGGACGTGCCGGTGACGGGTATCGACATCACCAAGGCCGAGATCGTGGTCGGCATCGGTCGCGGGGTCAAGGAAGAGAAGAACCTGGTCCCGATCAGGGAGTTCGCTGACTCAATTGGTGCGGTCCTCGCCGGTTCCCGGCCGGTCGTGGACGCCGGCTGGCTGCCCAAGGAGTGCCAGGTCGGCTCCTCGGGCAAAACCGTCAAACCCAAGCTTTACATTGCGCTCGGGATATCGGGCGCATTCCAGCACGTCGCCGGCATGAAAGCCGCCGGCATGATTATCGCGGTGAACAAGGACCCGAACGCGCCGATATTCGCGTCGGCCCACTACGGCATCGTCGACGACCTGCACAAGGTCGTGCCGGCGCTGAAGGCGAAGCTCTCCGCGTGAGAACGACCCGGTCATGAGCGGTTCCGTGCCCCGCATCGGAGTATACGTCTGCCACTGCGGCACCAACATCGCCCAGACGGTTGACGTCAAGGCGGTGGCCGAGTATGCCGCCACGCTGCCCAACGTGGCGGTTGCCCGCGACTACCTGTACATGTGTTCCGACCCTGGCCAGGAGCTCATCAAGAAGGACATCAAGGAACACCGGCTGACTCGCGTGGTGGTTGCCGCCTGCTCGCCGCGGATGCACGAGCCGACGTTCCGCGGAGCGGTGTTCGGCGCGGGCATGAACCCGTACCTGTTCGAGATGTGCAACGTCCGGGAGCAGTGCTCCTGGGTACACCCGGACAAGGACGAGGGCACGGCCAAGGCGCAGGACCTCGTGCGCAGCGCGGTGGCGCGCGCGGGCCTGCTCGAAGAGCTGCAGGAGCAGTACGCCGACGTCACCAAGGCGGTGATGGTAATCGGCGGCGGGATCGCCGGCATCCAGGCGGCGCTGGACGTCGCCGAGGCCGGGTACAAGGTGTACCTGGTCGAGCGCGAGGCATCCATCGGCGGCCATATGGCCCAGCTGGACAAGACATTCCCGACACTCGACTGCTCGGCCTGCATCCTGACCCCGAAGATGGTCGACGCGAGCCGCCATCCCAACATCGAATTGCTCACCCTGGCCGAGCCCAAGGAAGTGTCCGGGTCCGTCGGCAACTTCAAGGTAAAGGTCCACCAGCGCGCGCGTTTCGTGAACCTCGCCGAGTGCACCGCCTGCGGTGACTGCGTCAAAGCCTGCCCGCAGATGCACGCTGACGAGTTCAATCTCGGCCTGGCAACGCGCCGGGCCATCTACCAGCCGTTTCCCCAGGCGGTGCCGGCAGGCTTCGTCCTCAACCCGGACGACTGCCTGGGCCGGCTGCCGCGGGCCTGCGAGAAATGCCTGCAGGCGTGCCAGAAGAAGTGCATCAACTACGACGACGAGGACCGGGACATCGAGCTCGAGGTCGGGGCGATCGTGGTCGCGACCGGCACCGACGTCTATGACCCGGCGCGCTCGCCGGAGTTCGGCTACGGCCGGCACGTCGACGTCATCACGTCACTCGAATTCGAGCGGCTGGTTTCGGCGGGCGGGCCGACCGGCGGCAAGATCGTCCGGCTTTCGGACGGCAAGCCGCCGAAGGACGTCGTCTTCATCCACTGCGTCGGGTCGCGCGACAAGGCGGTGGGCAACGAGTACTGCTCGCGGGTCTGCTGCATGTTCATCATCAAGCAGGCGCACCTGGTCAAGGACAAGCTGCCCGGCTGCAACGTCACGAGCTATTACATGGACATCCGGGCCTACGGCAAGGGTTTCGAGGAGTTCTACGACCGGGTGCGTGCGGAAGGCGTGCTGTTCAAGCGCGGCAAACCGGCCGAGGTGTTCAGGAAGAAGGACCGGCTGGTCGTCCGCGTCGAGGACACCCTGTTGGGCCGCATCATCGAGCACGAAACCGACATGGTGGTGCTGGGCGTCGGTCTCGAGCCCAGCGCGGGGCAGAAGGAGCTTGCCCGGATGCTCAAGCTGTCGCTGTCCAGCGACCGGTTCCTGCTCGAGGCCCATCCCAAGCTCAGGCCGGTGGAGACCAACATCGAGGGCGTGTTTCTGGCCGGCTGCTGCCAGGGACCCAAGGACATCCCGGACACCGTCGCCCAGGCCAAGGGCGCGGCCGGCTCGGCCATCGCCCTGCTCAACAAGGGCAAGGTCAAGATCGAGCCGATCGTCGCCGAGGTCAACGAAGACGCCTGCTCGGGCTGCCACGTGTGCGAGTCGCTGTGTCCTTACTCGGCGCTGACCTTTGACGAGGCCCGCCGCGTGATGACCGTCAACCAGGCGCTGTGCAAGGGCTGCGGCGTGTGTCCGTCGTCCTGTCCCTCGGGCGCCATCGCCATGCGTCACTTCACCACCCGGCAGGTTGAGGCCCAGCTCGATGCGCTGCTCGAGAAGGGACCAGGGACCAGGGGACAGGGGCCAGTCAAGAACCCAGAACCCGGGACCCGGAACCCGGACCCCGTTTCCGCTGAGGCATAGATGGCGGAGTTCAGGCCCAGGATCATCGGTTTCGCCTGCAACTGGTGCTGCTACGCGGGCGCGGACCTGGCCGGGACGTCGCGCATGAAGTACCCGTCCAACATCAGGATTGTCAGGGTGATGTGCTCGGGCAGGATTGAGCCGGCGTTCATCCTCAAGGCGTTCCGGGACGGCGCCGACGGCGTCTTCATCGGCGGGTGCCACCCCGGCGACTGCCATTACGTGTCCGGCAACTACAAGACGCTGCGCCGTATCAGCCTGCTGAAGGCCACGCTGTCCGGGTTGGGCATCGAACCGGAGCGGCTGGAACTCGAGTGGGTTTCCGCGTCCGAAGGCCAGCGTTTCGCCGATGCGGTCGCGGCATTCACAACCAGGGTGACCGAGCTCGGGCCGCTGGGCATCACGGTGCCTTCGGTCGAAGCCGAGCGCGAGCCGGCCTGAGCCGGCTTCTCCTACTTCTCTACAACAGGGACTACCGCGGCGGCGTCAGGCAGCACGTAGACGCGTGCGTCCGGGCCGAAACGTGCCAGCGCCGCGTCCAGCGCGGCCTGGGCGGTCGGAAACGGAGTCATGAAGGCAGACCGGGCCACGTCTTCGCCAATACCCATGACCGTGAACAACTCGGTCGTTTCCATAATACGCGCGAGGCGCGCGGCCTTGTGCCAGCCGAGCGGGTGTCCAGTCGGGCCGGACGACAACACGTCTGCGGGCTTCGAACTCTGCCGGAATACCTGGAGGAAACCGTCGTTGCCGACCCCTTCGCGGCAGGCCGACACCGTTATCTGGACCGACCGTGACTTGAACGCGCCGCGGGCGAACTCGACGGCGCGTTGCGACTGGTAGAAGTTGATGTCATAGGGGTCAGGCAGCACGCTGAGCACGACGTCAGCCTGCTCGCTGATGGGTACGGCGTAGACCCTGCGGGAGTCGGCGGCGCCAAGCCGGAGCGTCTCTTCGAGGTCGCCGTAGTACAGGGAATAGACCCGGTGCTGCGCGTCCAGCACGACCTGGACCGAGAACACCGGCCGCATCAGCATCCGAGCCGCTTCGGCCATGTCGTCGTGAACCGGGTTGCCGGCCAGCGAGAAAGGCAGGGATTTCTCGTGGGTGACCATATTGTGGTTCTGGCAGATGGTGTCATAGCCGGCTGCACCGGGCAGGAATGTTTTCCTGCCGCCCGTGAACCCGGCGAAGTAGTGCGGCTCAACCGAGTTCAGGGCGATGATGCAGTCCGGCCAGAGCAGCTCCTTGGCGAACCAGACGTCGGTGCCGAGTGATGTCCTGCCTTTGAAGAACAGTCGGTCCGGGTCCTTGCAGTCGTGCCAGATGACCTGTTCCCGGTGGCGGGCGAGGAAGTCCGGACCGAAGATGCCGGCCAGCTCGGCTTCGGTCGGCGGCCGGTGGGTGCCGAGGCAGACCATGTACCGCACGTTCCGGCCGGTCAGCGCGGGCTCGAGTGCGGACAGCAGCAGCTGGTTGGGGGTGGGCCGGGTGTAGTCGTTCACCAGGACGAGCAGGCGGGAGCAGCCGGCAGTCGCCGTCGCGGCTGCCGCGGTAGCGGCCGCCAGTTCAGCAGCGATGTCCTGCGTCGGCCGGGGCCGGTTCGGCTTGATGACTGCCAGGAGGTTGCGGTCCGGCACATCGAGCGGCCGGGTGTCGTCGCCGTACCGGAGTTCAAGTTTCACAGCGCGGGCGGCTGGCTCAGTTCGAGCAGCACGCCACCGGTCGAACTTGGATGGACGAACGCGACCCGGTAGCCGTGCGCGCCCGGGACCGGGGCTTCGCTCAGCAGCCTGATGCCGGCTGCCTTGAGCCGGGCGAACTCGGCATCGATATCGTCCACCTCCAGGCAGAGGTGCTGGATGCCCGGGCCGCGTTTCTCCAGGAACGCGGCAACCGGGGAGTCAGGCGAGTCAGGCTGGACCAGTTCGATGCGGCCGTCGCCTACGGGCAAAAACCCGACCCTCACCTTGTTGCTCGGCACGCGCTCGACGCCTGCCAGCTTCAGTCCCAAGTGCTTCTGGTAGAACTCGGCGGCCGCCTCGACGTTCGTTACCGCGATTGCGACGTGATTGATCTTCCGAATCATCGTAGCTCCTTGCTGGTTCACTGCCGGTCGTGTTCCCCGAAGATGCCGCGCAGCGCGTCCGATATCTCGCCGACCGTGGCACCGGCGCGGACCGCGCAGAGAATCGGCTCCATCAGGTTGGCGGTGGCCCCGGCAGCGGACCGCAGTTCGGAGAGCGTCCGGTCTACGTCATCCCGGTTACGCTGCTTCCGGAACTGGGCCAGGCGGTCCGCCCGGCGCGCGGCCAACTCGGGGTCAACCTTGAGCAGCGTTGCCCTGGGCGCGGTCCCTTCCGTGTACTTGTTCACGCCCACGACCGTGCGCCGGCCCTGCTCCAGTTCCTGCTGGAACCGGTAGGCACTGTCGGCAATCTGCTCCTGTACGAAGCCGGACTCGATTGCCGCGGTAGCGCCGCCCATTGCCTCGACCCGGGCGATGAGTTCTGAACTGCGCTGCTCGATTTCGTCGGTGAGCGCTTCGACCGCATACGAACCGGCCAGCGGGTCGACCGTGTCTGCCACGCCTGACTCGTGGGCGACGACCTGCTGAGTCCTCAGCGCTATCAGCACCGACTCCTCGGTCGGCAGGGCCAGCGCCTCGTCGCGCGAGTTGGTGTGCAGGCTCTGGGTGCCGCCCAGCACCGCGGCCAGGGCCTGGAACGCCACCCGCACCACATTGTTGTCGGGCTGCTGGGCGGTGAGGGTTACGCCGCCGGTTTGGGTGTGAAAGCGCAGCTTGCAGGAGTCGTCCGACGCGTGCCAGCGCTCGCGCAGCAGCCGCGCCCATAACCGGCGGGCAGCGCGGAACTTGGCGACTTCTTCGAGAATGTTTGAATGGGCGGCGAAGAAGAAGGAAAGCTGCGGGGCGAAGCTGTCTATCGCCAGCCCGGCGGCGACGGCGGCTTTGACGTACTCCAGCCCGTCGGCGAGGGTGAAGGCGACCTCCTGCACCGCGTTGGCCCCGGCCTCGCGCATGTGGTACCCTGAGATGCTGACCGCGTTCCAGCGCGGGGTGTTGCGGGCGCACCAGGCGATGATGTCGGTGACCAGGCGCATCGAGGGCCGCGGCGGGTAGATATAAGTGCCCCGGGCCGAGTATTCCTTGAGGATGTCATTCTGGATGGTGCCGCGCAGTTCCTTGAGCGGCACGCCTTGCCGTTCGGCCAGCACGCAGTACATCGCCAGCAGGATGCCGGCGGTGGAATTGATGGTCATCGAGGTCGAGACCTTGCCCAACGGGATGCCGTCGAACAGCGTCGCCATGTCATCGAGCGACGAGACGGCCACGCCGACCTTGCCGACCTCGGCCCGGGCGAGCGGGTGGTCGGAGTCGTAGCCCATCTGGGTCGGCAGGTCGAACGCCACCGACAACCCGGTCTGGCCCTGGTTCAGCAGGTAGTGATAGCGCTTGTTGGTGTCCTCGGCCGAGCCGAAGCCCGCGTACTGGCGCATGGTCCAGAACCGCGAGCGGTACATCGTCGGCTGGACACCGCGCGTGAATGGATAGGCACCCGGGAGTTCATCATCCGGAACCGCGTCATCGGGCGTGTAGACGAGTTTCGGCTCGATGCCCGACGTCGTGGCAAACGACGCCTGGCGTTCGGGCGCCCTGGCCAGTGCGGGCTTCAGGACTTCCCGCTCCCAGACGTCGCGGGGATTCTGGGTTTTGGGTTTTGGATTCTGGATTGAGGAGCCAGGGCTTTCCGACACGGTCCTTCGTCCTTCGTCCTTCGACATTCCCTAGAGAGGTATGTTCCCGTGCTTGCGGGGCGGGTTCGCGCGCACCTTGGTCTTGAGCACCTCGAACGCCTGGACAACTCTGCGCCGGGTGTCCTTGAACTGGATGACTTCGTCGATGTAGCCCAGTTCGGCGGCCTTGAAGGGGTTGGAGAACTTCTCGACGTAGTCGGCCACCAGCTCGGCCCGTTTTTCGTCCGGGTCGCGCGCCTCGGACATCTCGCGCCGGAACAGGATGTTGACCGCCCCGTTCGCGCCCATGACCGCTATCTCGGCAGTGGGGAAGGCGAAGTTGAAGTCGCCCCGGATGTGCTTGGATGACATCACGTCGTAGGCACCGCCGTACGCCTTGCGCACGATGATGGTGACCTTGGGCACGGTCGCCTCGCAGTAGGCGTAGAGCAGTTTCGCGCCGTGGCGGATGATGCCGCCCAGCTCCTGGTTCGTGCCGGGCAGGAACCCGGGCACGTCCTCGAACGTGAGTATCGGGATGTTGAAGGCGTCGAGGAAGCGCACGAACCGGGCGGCCTTGTTCGAGGCGTCGATGTCCAGGCAGCCGGCCAGGAATTGAGGCTGGTTGGCGACGATACCGATGACCTCCCCGTTCAGGCGTGCAAAGCCGATGACGATGTTCCTCGCCCAGGCCTTCTGGACTTCGAGGAGGCTGCCCTGGTCCACGGTCTTGCGGATGACCGCGGTCATGTCATAGGGCTTGCGGTTGTCGTCGGGCATCAGCTCCTCGATGCCGTCCGAGTCGCGGTCCGGCCGGTCGCGCGGGATATCGGTCGGCGGTCGCTCGCGGTTGTTCTGGGGCAGGTAGGACAGGAGTCTCCGGCACTGCTCGAGCACGTCCTTGTCATCCATGCCTTTGAAATGGGCCACGCCTGAGACCGAGTTGTGCGTGTCCGCGCCGCCCAGCTTCTCCTTGGTCACCTCCTCGCGGGTGACCGCCCTGATGACGTCCGGGCCGGTGATGAACATGTGGCTCGTCTTCTCGGACATCAGGACGAAGTCGGTCAGCGCCGGCGAGTAGACCGCGCCGCCCGCGCAGGGCCCGAGCACGCAGGAGAGCTGGGGGATGACGCCCGAGGCCAGGGTGTTGCGCAGGAAGATGTCGGCGTACGCGCCGAGCGAATCCACGCCTTCCTGGATGCGCGCGCCGCCCGAGTCGTTCAGGCCGACGACCGGCATGCCGACGTGCATCGCCAGGTCCATCACCTTGCAGACCTTCTCGCCGAACACCCGGGACAGCGTGCCGCCGAACACGGTGAAGTCCTGGGAGAACACCGCGACCGGCCGGCCGGCAACCCGGCCCCAGCCCGTCACCACCGCGTCGCCCGGGATGCGCTTCTTGTCCATTCCGAAGTCGGTGCAGTCGTGGACCCGGAGCCGGTCGAGTTCGGTGAACGTGCCCTTATCGAGCAGGAGGTCGAGCCGCTCGCGCGCGGTCAGCTTGCGTTCGGAGTGCTGCTTCTGGATGCGTTCGTCGCCGCCGCCCTTGAGCGCGGCGGCGTTGCGTCGGGCCAGCTCGGCCTGGATGCGTTCGAGGTGGGTGCTCTCTTCGCGTTCCTCAGACGGCATGAGAAGGGATACTAGGCGTCGAGTGCCGCGAAGTCAAGAGGTCAGGAACACCCAGGAACCGACATGTAACCACAGAGACACGGAGAAGCTGAGCGGCAGAGGACGGACTGACCGGAAGCACCCAACAGGTGGCGGTTCTGACTCTCATATATCCTTGACTCTGTGTCCTCTGTGACTCTGTGGTTCATTCTGCTTTGGCTCGGGGGGAACAGGTCTTATAGGGCCTATTCTGCCAAAGTCAGCTTCAGCCGGCGTGCGTCCAGGTCGGCAAAGTACACTCCGGGCGCAAGCCCGGTCAGGTCGTTCTCGCCGGGCATCAGGCGGAGAGCGGTGCGGCCGTCAGTCGTGAGCAGCTGCGCGTTCACGCCGGCCGGGACCATCACGTGGTTCGCAACCACTGCCGACCAGGGCCTGCGGATGCCGGGCCCGAGCCAGCGCGGCTCCTCGACACTGGTCGGGATTTCGCGGACAAAGGCAAAGAAGCAGTAGTTGCCGACGGTACAGACGCTCCAGGCACCGGGCTGGCCGTAGAAACTCCACTGCGGTGTTGCGTCGTCACAGTTGATGTACGGGTGGGCATAGGGGTCGACCCGGCGTGCCGTGGTGGCGATGTAGAACCGGCCGGTGTCGATGCGCACCGGTTCGTCAAGCCCATAGTAGACCCAGTAGGTGCGCGGGCAGGTAAGGCTCTCGGATTCCCAGAGCAAGGTCGAACCATCACCTGAGTAGATGCGGAACGTGAACACCGAGTCGGTGAACGACCCCATGCCTCCGTAGAACCAGATTCTCAGGGATTCAACCTGGACCGGGCTGGCAAGCCCGAAGTCAGCGGGGTTCAGGACCATGGCCCTTTGGGGTCCCTGGAACTCGAACCACCCGTCGTTGCCGTTGTAGTGGCTTATCCACCTGGTCGTGTCCGGCTGGGCAGACGCGACTGTGGCAAGCAGGCACAGACCGACACCGCAGAGTACTTTCATCTGGCTCCTCTCTGGGACCATCCTAGCCTGCACGGCCGTCGTGTCAAACGGCTTCAGGCTGCTGTCGTTCGGCGCATGTCCATCGCTCGACGTGGTCGCGGAACGAACCGCCCAGCCGCGCGGTCACCGGGCCAGGCCGGCCGGCACCGATGGGCCTCGAGTCGACGGCCAGCACCGGCAGCACCTCGGCCGTGGTGCAAGACAGGAACAGCTCGTCGAGCCGGCCGAGCTCGTCGACCCGGACCGGGCGTTCCTCGACGGCGATTCCAAGTTGGCGGCAGAGCGCCAGGATGACGCCGCGGGTGACGCCGGGCAGGACCGAGTTGTCCAGTTGATGAGTGATGACGGTGCTGTCCCGCACGCCGAAGATGGTCGAGTGCGAGCCCTCGGTCAGTTGCCCGTCGCGCGCGAAGAATGCCTCGTAGCAGTCGTGCTCCGCCGCGTACTGGCCGGCCAGGACGTTGGGCAGCAGCGCGATGGACTTGATGTCGCACCGGCCCCAGCGGATGTCCGGGAAAGTCACGCAGGCGACGCCGGCCGCGGTCTCGGGACGGCCGGCCAGCCGGTTGGCCTCCACGTACAGCGTGGGCACGACCTGCCCGGAAGGGAAGACGTGCTGGCGCGGGGATGCGCCGCGCGTGACCTGGATGTAGACGGTGGCGTCCGCTTCGGCCAGGCCGTTTCGGTCCAGCACCGCCCGGGCGATACCGCGCAGTCGCTCGGGCCGGCCGAGCGCGATGCGCAGTTCGGCGAGGCTGCGCTCGAGCCTTGCCAGGTGTTCGTTCACGCAGAACAGCCGGCCGCCGTAGCTGCGGATGACCTCGTACACGCCGTCCGCGAACATGAACCCCCGGTCGTCAGGGGAGATGCGGACGTCCTGCGTCGGCAGGTAACCGCCTTCGGCAAGGTTCTGGCTCTGAAAGAAGGCGATTGCGGAACCGGAGGCCATGGTCAGTCGCAGTCTAGAACGAGGGTGGGACGAGTCAAGAAAGAGGGCAAGACAAGCGGCGCAAAGCCGGGGCGGAGGCAGTGGCGGAAATGAGGGAAGCGTCCCTCACGGCCTATCTTCGTGCCAGCTTTGCAAGGACAACCACAGCAGCATTGAAGCACAGGTTGACCTTTGAGTCATCGAGGCCGGTTTTCTCGCGGAGTTCCTTGCCGGGATGGATGTAGTTGCGGTGCATGCGTGCGACGTTGCCTATGTGTACGAGTAGGTAGTCAACCTGCCTGGTTTGCGTCAGGTACGCAAGAAGGTCGCCGAGGTCACACGCGTAGAGCTTCTTGTCTACTGGCTTACTGCCGCGTCGATAGCTGATGCCTCGAGCACCTCTGCGTTCGCAGTAGTACATAAGGCACGTCTCCACCAGAGAGCCCGCTAGAGAGACCACCGCCTTCTGGTGATGCAGCAGGTAGTTCAAAGATAGCTCATCGAAGTCACGCGCCAGCACCGTTCTGTAGTTGGCTCTGACCTTGGCAATATTATCGTGGATGGCCTGGTAGTTGAAGGCGGCAAGCCCTTCGCCTGTAACATCTGACACGAATCTGTCGAACCACTCCCGCTTGACCTTGGTGGGGTGAAGCCGAGCGAGAGCAGACTTGAGGAGAGGGTTAAGCGCGTACACTCGCTCGCCATGCGGCCCGGATGATCTCGTGTCTCGCAGATAGAACTTATCC
>JAEAMF010000388.1_pt1 | contig 58556 bp, 31 predicted proteins | sample 8958721 | NCBI WGS metagenome assembly JAEAMF01 (sample SAMN16933255, study PRJNA681124) | bioreactor sludge metagenome | isolation source: anaerobic bioreactor treating anionic surfactant - SDBS | place: India: Bengaluru | collected 2019-02-28
TATAGATAATGGAAACCCCGGGTGTAGCGTAGCGGAACCCGGGGAGGACGTCATTGATTATTGTTTTGTTGGTGATTGGTTATTTCACGTTTTTATGGATCTATGGTGAGCGTGACCGAATCGCCTTGGATGGAAGAACCGTCTTGGCGGATGGCTGTGGGGATCAGGGTTACGGTGCCCAGGTCGGGCGGAGTGTTCCAGTTGATTTGATTGGTTCGGCCGTCGGGCGAAAGGATGGTGCTGATTATTTTGGTTGCGCCGTATTGCTCGTAGCGTAAGTCGATTTTTTGCACATCGCTGATTTCACTGACTTGGACGTAAACCGGAATGGGAAAGCTGGAAGCGGAAATGCGGGTGCCGGCGGCCGGGGCGGAAATGGAAACTTTTATGGGAGCAAGATCGGCATTTAGATTAATGATGACGCGAGCTTCGTTAGAGTTGCCGACATCATCGGTTACTTTGACCACAATTTCGTGATATCCGCGCGGTATGTTGTTGGGAATGTTGGCATTAATTGTTCCACTGCCCGATGATTGGCCGATGACGGTGTCTTCGATTTTAGCTTCCACTCGTACAATTTGACGTTGAGCTTGCGCGGAAACGTTGATGTTTAAATCGCGTGAATACAGATTGGAGTTGTTTTGCGGAGACAGAATGGAAATGGAGGGTTTGTTTTGCGGTGTGTGTACATCGTCGTATTCGGTTGGTGCGGTACTGGTTGTGTTCCACTGTTCTTTTTCGATCCAAGCTTGAACGGCTGATTCCCAGTTGGCAAATTGCGGATCGGCTTTGGGATTGGATGGAGCCGGACCAAGGGGATCGTCTTTATCGATATACCACAGAATGTTGTGACCTTCGTAAAAATCTTTTTCTTCGATAAATTCAGGAGGGGTGTGCTCGGTGGCCAGTTTTCCGCTGATGCGATCTATTTTAACCGTGGTTTTGAATGATTTGCCGGTTAAGACCGGTTTTTCGGTATTTAACGGCGGAGGATCTTTGAATTTTACAATTGGCAGTTTGGCTCCGGCGCGTTTCATGAAAGCCTGCCAAATAGGGGCGGCGACGATTGAGCCGTCGGCTCCGCTGTTCATTTCTTCACCGCGGCTATTGCCAACCCAAACACCGGCGACCAAGTTGGGTGTGTAGCCCATTGTCCAAGCGTCTTTAAAATTATTGGTGGTTCCGGTTTTGGCGGCAACGGGACGATCAGGCAGAGTTAAAACACCGGTACCGAAAGTGCGGACGCTGTTGTCGGCCATGACGTTGGTGATATGAAGAGCAGCGTCTTCGGGTATGACTCGTTTGCCTTCGCTTTCTTGCCATTCAAAAAGGGTTTCGTTGTTGGAATCGGAAATTTTCAGAATGCCGGCGATGGGATATTGAATGCCTTGGTTGGCCATGGCGGCATAAGCATTGGTGTGTTCGATGAGTTGAACTTCGCCGCCGCCCAAAACCAAAGACATACCGAAACGGCTGCGATCAGCAAAAGTTGTATAGCCCAGTTGTTCGGCAAAATCGATAACTCGTTGTGTGCCGACCAAATACATCATTTTAACAGCGGGAATATTGAGTGATCGTTGCAGTGATTGGCGGACTGTTAACGGACCGGAATATTGGAAGTTGTAGTTGTTGGGCTTGTAGGGACCGACCTCTGTGTTGAAGGTTGTAAAAACATCCCAAAGAACGGTTTCCGGAGTGTAGCCTTTGATGAAACCGGCGGTGTAAACAATCGGTTTAAAAGATGAGCCGGGTTGGCGTGGACGAAGTGTGACGTTGACCTGACCGTCTATGTCTTTGTTGAAAAAATCAGCGGAGCCGACCATGGCTAAAATTTGTCCGTTTTGAGGATCCATGGCCATAAGTGCGGAGTTTTCAAAGCCATAGCGTTCGCCGTATTTTTCAACCCCGTTTTTTACTTCTTCTTCGGCGATTTGCTGCATTTCCCAATCTAAAGTTGTGATGACACGCAATCCACCGGACTCAACTTCCTTTTGTCCGTATTCTGCGATAAGAAGACTGCGGATGTACATGGAAAAATGCGGGGCTTTTATACCGGCAACTTTATGGGGTACCAGTTTGGCCAGAGTGTCTACAGCTTTGGCTTCTTCGGCTTGTTCTTTGGTGATGTAATTGTCGCGCACCATGGAATCAAGCGCCAAGTTTCGGCGCCGGATGAGCGCGTCGCGGTTATCTCCGGAAACACCGGCGCCATATGGGTTGTAGTAATCCGGTGCTTGAGGAATGGCGGCGAGTAAAGCGCATTCATCCAAAGTGAGTTCGCCGACCGGTTTTTCGAAATAAGTTTCCGCGGCCGAGCCCACGCCAAAAATAAGAGCGCCATAAGGAATCTCGTTCAAATACATTTGCAAGATTTGATCTTTGGTAAACTTGCGTTCGATTTGCAAGGCCATCAAGATTTCTTTGAATTTACGTTCCCATCTTTTCTCGGGAGACAGAATGGCGTTTTTAACCAGCTGTTGCGTTAGGGTTGATGCGCCTTGCGCTTTTCGGCGTTCGATAATGTCGACGTAGATGGCTTTGACAATGCGTTTGTAGTTGATTCCGCTGTGATTATAAAAATCTCTATCTTCCAAAGCGATAGTTGCTTGCTTGAGATATTCGGGCATTTCCGAAATTTCAACCAAGGTGCGTTTTTCGTCGCCGTGAATTTCGTATAATAAAACTTCACCGGTTCGGTCATAGATTTTGGTGGACTGTGCTATGTCGCGAGTGAGCAAAGTGTTTGGTTCGGGCAGATCGCGGCTGATCCAAGCCATGGCAATGGTGAATGCGAGTACGCCCAACAGAAAAGCGATCAATCCAAAAATAAGCGAAACCACGGCAATGGTTTTGGCTTTGACCTTCCAATCTTTTTTATGAGATTTGCGCTCCTTGTTAAGGTATGAGGGAGGTTTGAGTTCGGGAATGGGCATAGGGAGAGAGATTGGTTATAACGTTGTAACGGAATAATATGCGATCAATAATGCATAACGCATAATGCATAATTTGGAAGTTATTTTTCAAAATATATTTAATTTGCAAGTAATTGTCAGTTGTTTAAGTTTAGCATGGTTTGGCATGGTTGATAAGAGGATTGTGGTAAGCGAAATTGGCTTATTTTAGCTAAAAATTGAGGATTAACCATTGACAAAATACGGGTTTTGTGGTATAGTTTTCAGTCTCAAAGAATAAAAAGCAAATATATCGCATATTCACAGGTTAATTATTTGGCTGATTACAGCAAAATATTTGACCAAATAGCCGAGAAGGATCGCCATTTAAGCGAAAATTCGAAGGTTAGAATATGAGAAATGCTTTTTATGAGGCCATGATTATGCAAAGAACCAATAAATCCAAGTCGTTAAACAATCAAATTAAGAGTGCGTTATTGGCTGTTTTGATCGCGATTATTATAGTTACCTCGGTAAAGGTGCAAACCGCTTCCGCTGTAACCATTATGCCGATTGTGCCGACTTTTACAACGATTACCCGTTCCCTATATGACGTTGTAAAAGACAATGGATTGATTACTTTAAAAACCGAAGAAGCTCCGGTTGAATCCGTGGTTGTACAGTCGGTGGAGCCGGTTCAACAATCCATGGCCGTTAAGTATACAAAAAAATATACCATTACAGCTTATAACAGTGTGCCGTGGCAAACAGATTCAACTCCTTGTATCAGTGCCGATGGGTCGGATATTTGTAAACTTCATGAGCAAGGTGAGTTAAGTTGTGCGGCCAGCTTGCCGTTTGGTACCAAGATTAATGTTCCGGGCTTTGGTGTTTGTACGGTCCGCGACAGATTAGCTCCCAAATATTCTTATCGTATCGACTTATACTTTGGCGGTGCGGATCAAATTCAAGCCGCTAAAGAATGGGGTAAACGTCAGGTTGTTGTAGAGGTGCTTGATTCATAAATAAACAAACTACGAATTTCGAATTTAGAATTTCGATAAATGAAAAGCCTCGGGTAAAACCGAGGCTTTTGTTATAGTACACTCCTCGCGGCCACAGGTGTTTTGATGTGTTTCTGACCGCGAGGGGTGGAGGCGTGAGCGGGAATCGAACCCGCGAATACAGGTTTTGCAGACCCGTGCCTTACCACTTGGCTACCACGCCGGATCGTATATCATGTAACATGTAGCATGTAACATGTAGCATGTAGCATGTAACACATGACTTGTAACATGTAACAGTGGGGTTTATCTGTTACAAGTTACATGCTACATGTTACATGAAAAGTTATATGTTAAGTGATGTTAGCAAGAGAATTAAAAATCGTCCAGTTGGGACGATGGTTAGGATTGGAAGGCTTCGAAGAGGCGTTCGGCGAGATAGATGGATGCTTCGTTAATAATCATGTCCGGCATGTTTTCGAATTCATCCATGACTTCTTCGGTGCTCATGTTGTTGTCGCGAGCCAATCTGACGCAGAGACGGTGAAAAGCGGTCAGCTCATGAGGGCGCCAACTGCGCAGCCGGCCTTCATCGGCGAATTCACTGCGCAAACGAATATAGTTTTCACGAATGTCGCTGAATTTTTTGATGTGAGGTTTTTTCCAAGTACCGGTTTCTTCGGAGATGCTGAAAGCGATACGAAGATAGATTTTGTATTTTTTATAGAGAGCTTCGGCGATTGGCGAAAGTATGGTATCGCCCGGCAATTCCGCGGTTTTGTGCAGATCTTGCGATGAGTTGGGATTAAGCGGAGGATTGTCGATGGCGATGGCGCGTGCCAAATTGGTTCGTAATTCCTCCTCCCTTTTGAAGGCGGACATTTCTACATCAAAGATGCCCGCGTCAAAAGCTTTTTTGTACGATTGAATCGTGGCCAAGGCTTGTTTAAGCGTAGTCATGAGCCTCCTTTCGAAAAGAACGGTAGGTTAATATAAGACAATTTTGTGTATTATGTCAATCGTTAATAAATGTGTGAAATTGGTAATTTTTTGTTTTTCAGGTATGCTTAGGCAAGATTATGATTATATTCGGTCACCGAGGCATGCCCAGCCGGCACGTACAAGAAAATACTTTGCTTTCATTCATGCAGGCGGTTCAGGCCGGAGCCGATGGTGTTGAGTTTGATTTGAGAATTTCCAAAGACGGAGATATTGTTGTGGGGCATGATAAAGATTTATCACGTATAGCGGGAACAGCATCCAAGATAAGTGATTTAACGGTAAAAGAATTGAAGGCATTGCCCTTAAGGGGTTCCGGTCAAATATTGACATTGAATGAAGTGACAGAAGCGATCACGACTCCATTGCAATTGGATATGGAAATCAAGGATGCAAAAGTTGTACCGCTACTGATAGCGAAATTAAAAACCAGTAAACAATTGCGAGAGAGAACGGTTGTTTCATCTTTTGATATCGAAGCTTTGAATTTGTTGAAAGAACAGGTGAGCGATGTGAGGCGCTTGGTTTTGTTGCATACTTGGTCGGCTTTGCGCGGTTCCAAAGAATTATGGAATCAGGTTATGGCTGTAGAGCCTTGGGCGGTTGGTTCGCGCAGAGGATCGTTGACGAAAAAAAGGATGAAGTGGTTAAGGGAAAGAGGCGTGTTGATTGCGGCTTATGATAAAGCCAATTCCAATCTGGCGACAAAAAGAATTGTAAATAAAGGAGTGGATGTGGCGATTACTTACAGACCGCAGGTCGCTCGCAAGTTGCTCGCGACAAATAACAAATAACAAATAACAAATAATAAATAATAAATTATAAATAACAAAGATTTGAGGGTCGAGTTGAGCTCGATTTTTTTATTGTTCGAACATTGATTCGCTCATTGTCTGAACCTTGATTTAAAAACCGATTACCAACCTAATTAACTTGATTACACAGAACTGGTGGAAAGTTCATAAAGTTTAAAGTTCATCTCACCAAGTAACAAGTTCATCAAGTCTAAAGTTTTTCAAGAGTTATTTAAGCCTCTCTTTATGAACTTTAGACTTTCAACTTGATGAACTCCTGACGAACTTGTTACTTTTAACTTGATGAACTCATCTAGTAATCAAGACACGTCGTTCGCGAACCACGTCGGTCGCGACCGAGCGTGGCGAACGACAGTGTCAAGTTAATATGAGCGTGAATCAGGTGAATCAAGGTTCAGACAATTGGACTTTGGGGCTTATTTGCTGTACTTTAGTCTTATTATGAGCAATAAAAAAGCTTTGGTTATTGATGCAAATGCACTGATTCACAGGGCTTGGCATGCACTGCCGCCCATGACGGCTCCGGATGGAAAATTGGTGAATGCTGTTTATGGGTTTACGGCGATTTTAATAAAGATTTTGGCGCAAGAACGGCCGGATGTTTTGGCTGTTTGTTGGGATACGGCGACGCCGACTTTTCGGCATGAGGCTTTGGAGACGTATAAAGGAAAAAGAGTAAAGCAAGATCAAGCTTTTTATGATCAGTTTGATGATGTAAAAGAAGTGGTTAAAGTTTTGGGTGGAACCAATTTGGAGTTGGATGGTTTTGAGGCGGATGATCTTTTAGGTACTTTGGCAGTGAGGTTAGAGAAAGACGGATATAAGGTTTTGCTTTTGACCGGTGATAAAGATGCGTGGCAGTTGATATCCAAAAATGTTTCGGTTGTGGCTTTTAAAAAAGGTGTGAGTGAGACGGTGATTTATACTCCGGAGAGTTTGGTGGAGATTACGGGTTTGCGACCGGATCAGGTGGTGGATTTTAAGGCTGTACGCGGTGACGCATCGGATAATATTCCGGGGATTAAAGGGATTGGCGAGAAGACGATGACAGAGTTGTTGCAAAAGTATGATCATTTGCAGAGAATTTTGAAAGCTGCGAAAGATCCGAGCAGTGATATTAAATCCGCGGTGAGACAGAAGTTGCTGGAAGGTGAAAAGATTGCTTTGGAAACATTGCCGATTGTTCGGATTGTGACCGATGCACCGATTAAATTTAAAGTTGAGGATTTACTGCGCAGAAAAGTTGATGAGGATGATGTGGTTGCGGTTTTATCGAAGTTTGGTTTTAGAAGTTTGATTGCCAGGTTGTTTGGAAAACAGGATGGGTATACGTCGAACGTCAAACGTCAAACGTTGAACGAGGAACGGCGAGGTTCTTCGCCTGAGGCGAATGCGCCCAAGGAGCAGAAATTCGAAATTCGAAATTCGATTAATCATAAAGTGATTAAAAATGTTGAGGATTTCGAAAAGTTTGCAGATGAGACAAAAAAGCAGGGTAAGTTATACGTTTATTTGCCGGAGGTTGTTCAGGAATCGTTGTTTGAGGATTTGCCTTCGGTTGTGTTTGGGGGTGGTGATGTGACGGTGACCATTGCGAAGCAGGTTTTGGATAAAAAAGAAGCAAAGAAAATTTTAAAGTTGATGATTGAGGATGAAGGTATAAAAAAAATCGGGCATGAACTGAAAGAAGTGTGGCATTGGGCGGATGCGTTGGGATTGGAAATCGCGGGTTTGGATTTTGATACGGAGTTGGCGGCTTATCTTTTGGCAGCCGGAGAGCGCGGACATGATTTAAAATCCGTGGCGGCAATGAAATTGCAGAAAGTATTGGATGATACCAAGCCGATTATGGCGCTTGATGCGATTCGTGAGTTGGAATTGAGATTGCGAACGGAGTTGGAAGAGCAGAAGTTAAGTTCTGTGCTGGAAAGATTTGAAATGCCGTTAATACCGATTCTGGCAAAAATGGAAGAGACGGGAATTATGGTTGATGTGAAGTATTTTAAGAAATTGGCGGAAGAGTTGCGCAAGGAAAAAGCCAAGTTGGAAAAAAAGATGCATGAGTTGGCGGGTGAAGAGTTTAATCCCCTATCGCCCAAGCAGTTGGGTCATATATTGTTTGATGTGCTGGAAATATCGACCAAGGGAATCAAAAGAGGAAAGACGGGAATTTCCACGGCGGCAACGGAATTGGAAAAGTTGCATGGTTTGCATCCCATTATAGAAATGATCGAGGATTATCGTGAATTATCCAAATTGTTATCCACGTATGTAGAGGCGATTCCGGAGTTGGCGGACGCGGATGGCAGGGTGCACACATCTTTTAATCAGGCGGTGACAGCGACGGGGCGTTTATCATCGTCGGATCCGAATATGCAGAATATTCCGATAAGGACGGAACTGGGTAGAAGAGTTAGAAAAGGATTTATCGCGAAAAAAGGATATATTCTGTTAGCCTGTGATTATTCGCAGATAGAACTTAGAATAGCGGCGGCTTTATCCAAAGATAAAGCTATGTTGGAAGCGTTTGAAAATGGCGAAGATATTCATACGGCGACCGCGGCCAAGATTTGGGATTTGAAGCCTGAGGATGTGACTAAGGACCAGCGCAGGGTTGCCAAGGCGATTAATTTTGGACTTTTGTTTGGTCAAGGTCCGCAAGGTTTATCCAGAACAGCGGATATCAGTTATGCGGAGGCTAAGGATTTTATTGATCGCTATTTTGTAGCTTTTTCCGGAATCCGTGAGTTTATGGATACGGCTAAAGCTTTGGCCTCCGCGCAGGGTTATGTGGAGACTTTGTTTGGGCGCAAGCGACCTTTGCCGGAAATCAATTCGCCTCTGCAAATGGTACGAGCGCAAGCCGAGAGAATGGCGATTAATATGCCGGTGCAAGGAACCGAGGCGGATTTGATCAAGCTCGCTATGATTGATGTGGCAAAGGAGTTGCCGAAAGTTTCCAAGGATGCCCGGTTGTTGTTGCAGGTGCATGATGAGTTGGTGCTCGAGGTTCCGGAGAAAGATGTTAAGAAAGTTGCCAAAGTTGTGGTGGAGACAATGCAGAATGTTGAAAAGATCGGGTGCCCGATTGTGGTGGATGCGAAAGCGGGGAAGAATTGGGAAGAGATGGAAACGATTAATTAACAAAGAACAACCCACTACGCTCTACGAGCTTCGAGGGTCAAGAATAATAAATAATAAAGCGAGCGGTACTAATTATATTATAAATAATAACCCACTACGCTCTACGCACCACAAAAACCAAAAACAACAAAGACGTCTTAGGATGTCTTTTTTGACATGGAAAACCCTCGTGTGATGCACGAGGGTTTTAGAGGTGAGGAAGGATAAGTGGAGGATTTTTTTTGCGGGCTTGTTTTGGCGGTGGTTGAGGAATATTTTGGTGGCTCGTGGTTGCATCTTTAAACGATTCACCACCCGCGTTGCTTTTTGAGCATGTAGCGGGCGAGTCCCCACAGGATCAAGGCAGGCGGTAGCCAGACAGGCAGAGCCGGAGCCAGTCCGATGATCAGTCCGGTGCCAAGTCCGTAGCCTAGTATGTTTGCTGGTACACTGATCAGTACAGCGCGCAGTCCGTCGCGCAGTCCGTCGCGCGGTCCGCTGAATAATCCGGTTGTTAGTCCGGAGTGAAATCCTGCGAATAGTCCGACGAACAGCGCGAGGAATAGCATGCTGACCGTTATGGGGCCTACACCGTATACAAATCCGATGAACAGTCCGGCACCAAGAGCTATTAGATCATATTCCGAGGCGCTAAGTTTTTTGATGAGCCTCATGGTTTTGGTAAGCGCCATTGTTACCAAGAAAATGCACGGCACATCCAGCCAGCGAGTCATAGCGATTGGCAGATGAATCACATTTTCTTTATTCATTGCGATCACCGGTTCATTTCCGGTTTTTAAGTACCACACTGACAAAAAAATAGTCATCATAACCGCCGCTCCCAGCGGGATCAGCAGGCCGCGGTTATTAAGTACGTGTATAGCTCTGTTGTACCAGGCTTGCGAATTGCGTCGCTGTTCCTCCTCAATAACAGCCTGCATAATCATTGTCGCTTGAGTACGCAACTCGCTCAATTGGGTCTTGAGTTCATCAATAGCCAGCTTGTCGCGGTATGGATGGCCTTTCGATTTTTCTGCAGACGCCACGAAGTGCTCAAGCTCAACCAAACTCATGTTTTCAAGTCGCGCTTTTGTGACTTGAGCTAACTCGGTCAGATGCTTGCCGTTAGCGGATTCGGCCTGCGCCTCATACGACTCCGCAACTTCGTCTGATTCTTCAGGATTTTCTTGTTTTACCAATGCGCTTAACATGACAACCTCTCTTTTGGTTATGTCACGGAAATGCTCCGTGGCAGGGTTTTATCCAAAGAACCAATATACGAATATTACGTAGTTTAGTGATTTTGTCAATGGTTGGAACTAAACGCGTAAAAACGGTATTTGATTTCTAATGTATATAGTATATGGTTTACTATATACTATGAATTATGAGATATAGAGAAGATATCTTTCAGGTTTAGCGTGAGATTTTACAGACTAATATTATCCACGAAGTCTAGGCTTCCCCTATTTATTACGTTGCGTTAGGATGTTGGCATGCTGATAATATGCTCTGGGCCGGATACATTTAGAGCGCGATTAAAGTTTCGTGATTTGGTTTTGGCGTACAAGAATAAATACGATAAAGCGGGTTCGACTGTTGAGGTTTTGGAGCCGAATGATTTGTTTCAACAAATAAATGTAAGACTATCGAGCCAGTCTTTGTTTGCTTCAAAAAAGATGTTGATTTGCGAAGGCTTGTTACAGCAAGTTACTCCAAAGCAGATGGAAAAGTTGAGTCAAAGTATTCGAAGGGATGGAGATATTACAGTTGTGTTGGATTATGAGGAGAAGGCTCCAAAAGAAAGTTTGTTGAAATCATTTCAGGATAAGGAAATGTTTTTGTATGTGCATGAACCGGCCAAGGGAGCGGAGTTGAATAAAATTGTAGCTGATTTGTGCGGGAGATATGGAGTAAAATTGGAATCAGTCCCCTCTTTGATACAAAGATATCAAAGCGATTTATGGGCAATTGATACGGCCTTGCAGGTGTTGCGAGTTAATGAAAAAGAAGGGATTTTTGAAAGTGATGGTGCGCAAAAGGTTGATAATATCTATGCTGTCGCAGATTATCTATTAGCGGGCAAGAATGATTGGTTAAAGTATATTGATACTTTTGATCCGCAGGCATTGTTAAGCACCGCCTTACCGCAGATGAGAACATGGCACATGGTTAAGGATGGTTATGGAAAAAGCGCGCATCCTTTTGTGCAAAAAAAATTAACAAGCATGAAGATAAAAAACGCGGATGAACAATTTTTGGTTTTACTGCGAGCAATGTATTCATCGCGCAACTCTTTGGCCGGTGGTGATGAGGTTGCGCAGGTGATGTTGTAAAGATGTTTAAGAAGGTATGAACATGGTATGAAACAAAAATGAGGCTTATGCCTCATTGTTTGTTGTTTCGGTTTCGATTGTTTCAGCTTCGTTGACGGTTTCCGGTTTTGTATAAACTGCTTTTTTGGGAGCCGAAGATTTTTTCTTGGCATATGCCAACTTTACTTCTACCGGTCTGTTGCCATTAAGCATGGCCATTAATGCGGATTTTTTACGAGCAGCGCGATTTTGAGAGATGATATGACGCTTGGCTGCTTTGTCGGCTGTTTGTTGAAATTCTTTTGCCTTAAGTTTGGCATTCTCCATATCGCCGGCTTGAATAAGATCCATACACTGACGGAATAATTGCTTGACGTTGGTCTTGATGCGACTATTGTGGGCAGTGCGTTTTTTGGTTTTGCGCAATTCTTTGAGCGCAGATTGCTTGTTTGCCATAGATTGCGATATAGTATTGCAACTCAGCGAAAAAGTCAAACGAGACATTCGCAGCCTCTAGCTACAAGCTTCTAGCTACTAGATTGTAGACTAAAGTTTATCAAGTCCAAAGTTTATCAAGAGAGGCTTAGATTGCTCTTGATGAACTTTAATCTTTATACTTGATGAACTTAAACGTTATGAACGTTATGAACGATGAGTAATTTGACAGTTAAATAGTTATAGAGTATAGTATTTTTTGCTAAGTAAAGCCAATTATTGACTGTATATATATTTTACGACGCATAGGTTCCTGTAGTTTAATGGATAGAACGAGGGACTCCTAAGCCCTAGATGGTGGTTCGATTCCACCCGGGAACGCCACTTTCTTTTTAAATAATAAATAATAAAGTATCAAATAACAAAGTGAGTTGTAATACATTATAATAATAAATAATAAAGAATGAGATGTGAGGTATGAATTTTGGTATAAATTGTTTCACGTGAAACATTCCCCTGTTGGATTAGTATGTCTGTAGAGACTTTGATAGTGAAATGTTTCACGTGAAACAATTTGAGAAAGTTTGAGGTTATGCATGAGTAATTGGTACATCTGGATCTTGCCATGCAAAGCCGTTTGTTTCATAATACTTCTGTTCAAATTGTTTCACGTGAAACAATTTGTAATTATGTTGGAGTGACAAGAATGTTTCACGTGAAACAATTTCTACTTCTCTCACTTCCTTCAATACTTCAGGACAAGCCTAGGGCCGGTATGTACTCACCTCGTCGTCGTTAGTTAATATCAAAACCAGGGCCGGTAGCTCAGTTGGCTAGAGCGCTGCATTCGCATTGCAGAGGTCGGGGGTTCGACTCCCCCTCGGTCCACCATAAAAAATCCGCAATACGCGGATTTTTTATTTTTTACTACCAAATTGTTTCACGTGAAACAATTTTTGTTTAATTTTAATAGTAAAATAGGTCGGGGGTTTCCGCCGGAGGCGGATCGAGTCGAATGACTCGACAACTCCCCCTCGGTCCACCATAAAAAATCCGTAATATGCGGGTTTTTTGTTTTGAAATGTCTAAATTGTTTCACGTGAAACAATTTTTAAATATTTTTTTTTGAAACAGTTCGCCATTTCTATCGGAGGCGTTTTTAGTTTAATAACTCAACAAATTCTCCTCAGTTCACTGATATACAACTTGCAAAAGCGAGTTATTTGTATAAATTGTTTCACGTGAAACAATATATCTGCAGATAAGGATTATTTTTGTGATTTCCAACCAAATTGTTTCACGTGAAACATTAATCTCAAATACATTTGTAATAGTCACGCAACTTTCAATAATTGTTTCACGTGAAACATTATTTATTATATGTAATGAATTTCAGGAATATATTGTTTCACGTGAAACAATTGTATTAATGAATTTGATAAATTGTAACTAATATACGGTTTTATACAAAATTTGAATCGTATTATTAATGTGTTAGTTGTTATATCCAAATTGTTTCACGTGAAACAATTTGGTTTCAAATTAGTTTTAGTATTTGTTTGAATTATTAATTCATGAATATTGTTTCACGTGAAACAATTCACCGGTATTGGTCAATGAAGTGATTATCCAATTATGTTTCACGTGAAACAAATTTGTATTACATATTATTTATATCATTGATAGATATATGAAATTTATAGATCGAACATATGACTACTCATGCAGTATGCCTATAATTAATTTATGATTCGGATTTAAAATATTTAATTAAATTGATTTTGATTTATTCACAATATATTGTATATGAATATATATAATGTAGTTCACCGGCTGTATAATGTTTCACGTGAAACAATTTTGAGTATGAGGAAATGACAAGAGATCGATGTCTAAAAATTGTGTGTATTGGTTAAATGCTGTATTTGTTTTAATGAGTATAATTACTAAATTTAGCTTTGTTAAGCTAATAAATATATTTTACGACGCATAAATTACTATAATGAGCGAAGTGGAACGGAAGAGATCGTCACTGTATAACTAGCGGTCAGTATACTATTTGTCAGTATTAGCTACCAGGTACTAGCTACCAGGTACTAGCTACTAGGCACAAGCCAGCCGGTACCACCTCCCCTCGCTTTCGCTCGGTTCTCCTCCCACGGTACCACCTCCCCTCGCTATACGCTCGGTACTCCTCTTTAACAAAGAGGAGAGTTTGGTGAGGGTCAGATTGTGTTACTTCTAGGTCCTTGTCCTGTCCGATGAACATTCCGTCCCGAGCTCTCATATATCATTAGAGTCACCCTTCCATAAAGTCAGGGTTTCAGTTTATCAAAGATATGCCGAGAGGCATTAGTCCCGAGCTCATGCAGAGGGGGAGAAATCTCCAGCCAATCGATCTATCGAAGATATATACCTCGTGTTTATAATTGCTGAAATTTCCGCTTTATTTGTACGGATAAACACGAGGTTAATCCCTACGGGGATCGGGGCATAACTTACCTCGCTATACGCTCGGTACTCCTCCGACGGCACCACCTCCCCCTCGCCTTCGCTCGGGTACTCCTCCTTAAAAAGGAGGAGAGTTTGGTGGAAACCGGTCTTAACAGTTCTATTGTCCTCCTTTTTAAGGAGGACCGATTATGACCGAAGGTCGTAATCAGGTGGTTTTAGTCATGTCCTCCTTTTTAACGAGGACCGTTTTTGCCCACGGGGCAAAAACAGATGGTTGTATCCGTGTGGTTCCGGCTAGTGGCTAGCAGCTAGAGGCTCGTGGCTTGCAGCTGTTGCATACCTTCCTCATACCATCTTGAAATTTTTTATATTCCGACTGAAATGTTATCCGCATGTTGGCTTTGCTTGATTGTTTTAGATTTAGTATAATTACGCAAAGCGATGTTTATTAAACAAAAAATATTTTTATTGGTTTCGTTGATGGTAGCACTACCATTAATTGTTGTTGCGGCAACCAGTACCAATTTTGATTTGACTCAAGAGCATGGCGGTCCGGTTGATTTTGCAGCCTCCTCTACCAACTATCAGTTCAATGCGGAAATCGGCCATCCCGGAGCAGGTGTCTCTACCAGTACAAATTACGTTTATTGGCATGGAACGTTTTGGGAAGAAGACATTCAAGAGGTTCTTGTTACTATTCAATGGGCTGTACCGGAAATGCGTGTGGGCGCTACGAGCACCAATGATGATGCGATTTTTTATTTGACGGTTAAAGATCCGGCTACTCACGCGGTAATCTACTCCATGCCAAATTTGGCAACGACTACGGTTGAAGGTATTTATTCGACTTCAATCAGTTTGGGATTATTGCCGGTTGGTAATTATGATATCGGAATTAAAACACATCAACACATTACTAAAATTTTACGCAATGTCCCATTGGGCGTTGGCATGACGGTTCTTAATTTTACACAATTGGATAATTCAGCTCCCTATGGAACGGTTAGATTGTTGGCTGGAGATGTCAGCGGAAGCACCAGTACACCGGCAACAATGGGGGATGATGTTGTGAATTCTATAGATCTATCAATAATAATCAACGATTTGGATAAGGATGATCTTACTACGCGTGGAATCAGATCCAATTTGAATCAAGATCCGGTTATCAATTCCGTTGATTTAAGTTTGATGTTAAAGAATCTTGATGTGGAAGGTGATCAATAATTTCTAAAATATGAAAAAGTTAATAAGCTTGTCTTTAATAGCCTCCATGATTTTGGCGGCTTTGCCGGTTAATGCAGCGGCACCCAGCGGGAACAATTGGTTTCAATTGTTAGCCACCCCTTTTACAGGAAGCGACAACACGGGTGATGGAGGAACCGGTCTCCCTGCTGATTTAAACTATTTTTATGTTGGTCAAGCTTTTACTTCCACCATACAAATCAGATCTGCCAATACCAATGCCTCCAATATTTGGATTGATTATATTACCACAAAAGTATTAGCCGATAATTTAACTACCGGCACTTACTTTCCCAGTTGGTCGGGTCAAACAATATCCGGAGGAAGGGTAAAATCCACAGGATATCGAACGACAGGTTATTCAAATGGAACAGGTAACTTTGGAACCGTGCGTTGGACAATGTTGGAGCCTACGGCATTTAATTACGGAACGGGTGCGCCGACCACGTTGGATATCAATGTAGGAATAATCGGACAAACCACTGAAAGTAATATTTCATTGGATGGTAATGATATGTTGGAAGATGAGGAAGATTTTCAAATGCATATTTGGGCTGATACCAAAAAACCTTATGCTTTGAATCCGGTTCCGACCAATGCAAGCATCAACGTAGCGGTCGAAGATAATTATACTTTTGATCTTCGTGACAGTAAAAATGGCGAGGGAGATAATACGGGTGTTGGCACGGGTGTCAATACGGCAACTCCTCCCGGAGCTTTAACATTTAATGGAACCGATTATACACCATGGGATGCTTATTCCTGTTCCGGAACATGGGGTACCAATTTGTGCAATGTAACAGTCAATCCACCAAGTCCGTCGGGTATAGCCGGTGATCTGCGCAATTGGAATTACAGCACATTATATACTGTTAATATCAGTGGTTATCAGGATTTGGCATCACCCGCGCAGGATCAATTGGGAGATGCGAATGGACCGAATACCATGGATGCAAAAGTTTGGACTTTTACGACTGAAGCGGACACGGTAGCACCAAGAGTCGTAGCTGAAACGCCAAATCGCGGCAGTGTTAATAATAGTGTCTCGACCAATATCACGATAGATATCCATGATAAAAAGTTTTATCCGGGTAATATTTCGGGAACAGGTGTAAATGCGGCAACATGTCGATTTAATGTTTCGTCGCCTTCATTTGCTTTGACCACTTATCAGCAAGGACATCCGGATATTACAGTTACGCCGATTGATTATGGTTATAGATTTGTTATTAATCCTGCCAGTGATTTTGCGCAAAATGAAGTTGTTACGGTTAGCGCGTATGATTGCGAAGACATTGCCACCAATGTGATGGTAACAGATACTTGGACGTTCACTACGGCTGATACGGATCCCCCTTATGTAGATCAACGTAATCCCGGTGATGATCAGGGCATTGCTCCGGCGGGATCAGTCATATTTCATGTTAAGGATGATGGTTCGGGAGTTGATTTGGCGACTCTGGTTGTTTACGTAAACGGCATCTATTATAAAAATGTTGCCGGTGGAGCCGGAAGTGTTACCACAAACGGCACAAGAATCACTTATGCGGCTACAACCGCATTCACGTCTTTAGCGGGTACACCAAATGATTATACGGTAACAATTACGCCGGCTGTGCCATTTACGGCGGGTGAGAGTGTTCCGGTTTTGATTTATGCCAAAGATGTCAGTAATAATTTAATGGAACGTGATGTCTATGCAATGTCTGTTGGTGGAGGTACCGGCCAGGTCTGCGGAAACACCGTTATAGAAGGCAATGAAGTTTGCGATGATGGTAATAATGTAGACGGAGACGGTTGCAGTGCCAATTGTTTATCTACCGAAGTTTGCGGAAATAATTTAAGAGAATTAACCGAGCAATGCGACGATGGGAATGTTGCCATTGGAGATGGCTGCGATGCCACATGTCAATTTGAAGGCATAGCCGGACCTGCTTCTTGCGGAACCAATACAACATGGAACGGTTCGGTTTGTGTTGCCAATTGTCCTACTTGCGCAACACAAGGAAGCGGAGGTTCTCCGGGTCTTTATCCATTATTAAATGTGAGCATGAGTTCCATTTCGGCGATACAAATAGATGAGGATTCGGTTTTGGTTTCTTGGTTGAGTAATGTGCCGGCAACGTCCAGAGTTATTTATGATGAATTTGAACATAGTGATATACAACCGGCGCCTAATTACGGTTATGCAAATTCGACACCGCAATACGATACAAACAGTACCTACCATTCGGTTCAAATTGATGGTTTGACAACAGGTGTTTTATATCATTTCAGACCGGTTATTGTTGCGAATGGACAAGAGATGTATGGATATGAAGTTCGCATGGCACCCATGTTCGCCGGAATTAAAACCATCGAGGAACCTTCGGTGTGTATTCCTCCGGAATCGTTAGGTGACGAGACTCAAGCCTCCGGTGCGGGACAAGCGGAGCAACCGGCGGTGGTAACCAGAATTATCAGAGAGTTTGTTGAGTCTGCGAAAGACGCAGTTGGCTCTTTCATCCAAACATTGAAGATTGAAACCATCGAAGAAAAGTTAAATTCAATCATGATTAAAGGTTTTGCTGATCCCAATACCAAGCTCAAATTATATATTTACTAATATGGAAACACAAAATAATCAACCCAAAGCCATAGTGGATTTGGAAAGCGATGCGCAAGGCAATTGGGAAGCTGTAATTCCTCAAGATTTACCGCCCGGATTGCATAAGGTGATCGTGGAAACCGAAGACGGTCAACAGCAAGATTTGGCATTATTCAACATGCCGATTCGCACGCAAACTGTTGATAAGCCTATTGCTGTTAAGGATTATGGATTATTTCTTTATCCGACGGCAATTCTTACTTTGTTGGTTTTGATTTTGGCATTAAATAATTTGAGATTGATGGTTAAAGCTAAATTAAACAAAAAAAATCTTGAAGAAAAGCAAAAAAAAGTTACTTATATTACTGTTTTAGCATCTTTATTAGCTATCGGAATATTTATTTTTTTGGCTTTTCAAGCCAATTGGCTGGGCTTTGGAAAAAATAATTCAGGATTACTAAGCAACCGTGACTCCAATCAGACTAAAGTTGATAAAAAGCCTGCAAAAACAGTTGATGTACGAGGTTTAGTTGTTGATCCGATTACGAATTTGGCTTTGGTTGGAGCGGATTTATCTTTTGGAGATGTAAGCATAAGAATTCAAGATGGCGGGGCTTATGTTTTCAGTCAAATACCCGAAGATGCGGAGATTGTAATTACGCATCCTCAATTTAAAAAAGCTGTTAACAAAAAGATAATTTTAGATGAGCAAGGAGCAATGGATATCTATTTAAGTCCGGATATGATTAATGCGTTAATCAGTGTCGTGGACTATGAATCGCAGGGTAAAATTAACAGCATCTATCAACAATTGCCGGAAAAGTTGATAAACAGTGTTACGGAAGAAGAATATATCGGTCAATTTGTACAAGATTTTGACAGGTCGGATTTATCAAGTCAGAAGATAGTGATTAAAGATCTTAGTAAACAGGATGATGCTGTGATAGAAAAATATTCTTTAACATTGAATAAAGCAATTAGAGTTGATTTAGAGAAAAATGATAAGTCGATCACTTACTTTTTAACCAATCAAGACGGAAGCTGGAGTGTGGTGAAATAATTTTATCAACAGTTTATCAATAGTATTGATAAATAATATAAACCGCTATGATTAGCGGTTTTATTTTATATGCTTATTTAGCTATATAATAAATATATGCCTGATTAGGGATTATTTATCTACATTGAGACAAAAATCCACAGACATAAAATCAAATATGTTTCTTTCCATCAAGTCGTACCTGCGTGTACGCATTGCTTTGGCTGGTGTAATGGCAGTAATTTTTGCCTTTGCGCCGCTTTTTAGTATCCAAACTAAAGCGGCCATACCCCAAACCATCAACTACCAAAGCAGGCTCTTAACCCCCGGAGGATTGCCGGTTACTTCCACAACCGCAATTCAGCTCTCATTCTACCTCCATCCCACCAACGGAGCTCCCGGAGATGCACCGGCACAAGCAGGGCCTTTGGTCTGGAAAGAAGTATATGACCAAGGATCAGGAGCTTGCTCCATGATCACACCTGATGCCAAAGGTTATTTTTTCCTTAAGTTAGGCTCTTGTACTCCTTTCCCCTCATATCTTGACTTCAGTGAAGTCATGTATGTGGGTGTTAAAATCGGAGCAGATGCGGAAGCCAGCCCCAGAGTTCAGCTCTCCTCACATCCATACGCTTTAAATGCTTACAGACTTAACGGTTTTGAAGCCACTACAACCGCCACAGCCAATCAACTATTGGCTTTGGACAGCAATTTAAACTTCAACATCGCTACCGGAACCTTTACGGGTGCCGGCTTATTTATTAACGGTACTTCCACTCTCCAACAAGTCACTTTCACCGTGGCTACCGGCACATCTCTTAACCTCACTCAATACTTGGCCATCGGAGCCATCAGACTTGATGCCACGGGCACCAACAATCAAACATCAGGCGCTTACCTTGTTGGAGTCTTTGATGAATTCACCAACTCCAATGCCACCACCGTGCAAGCGGCTTTGTTTGACTTGGATACGGCCATCACTACCGTCTCATCCACTTTGTATGCCATGGATTTGCAACAGGTGACTGATAATGGAGCCACGACGACCAATAGAATTCAATTCGCGGGAGCAACATCAGTGGGCGACATCATTCCCGGAGCGCATGACACTTATACTTTGGGCAATTCGGATTTACGCTGGTCGGAGTTATGGAGCGGTATTGTTCATGTAGGCACTTCTACCTGGGATTTGGCGCAGGCTGATAACGGAGCATTTACAATCAGTGGAAATGCGGGAAGTGAGCGGATGAGAATTTTGGCTGATGGTAAAGTGGGAATCGGTTTAAGGGCTCCGGAACAAATGCTTTCTGTACGCGATACTTTGTTGGTCGGACAATATGAAGGTATTATTCCTCCGGGAGGCAAGAGCGCGAATTTTATTTTAAGAGCTACAGACGGTTTTTCACCAGGTATTCAAGGTTCGGCTTATACATCTTTTCAACGAGATGCAACTGATATTGCCAGATTTGGCATAACGCCAAATAACAGCATTAACTTTGACCATTGGGACGGGTCGGCTTGGCTTTCCAGAATGGTAATCAGTTCTATCGGTTTTGTGGGTGTCGGAACAAATGCTCCGTCAACTTTATTACATGTTCAAGGCGGTGCCAATGGGGCGGCTTTATTGACACTGGATTCCGAAGATGGCAATGCCATGGGCATGGATGCGGGTATCATTATTAATTCAGATAATATTAATGGTTCTGATGCGGCATATTTGATTTTTAAGAATAATGGTGTACAAAGCGCAAAATTTTTAGGAGGAACTTCGGGTTCAGGTTTTGATTTGGCTGCCAGTACGACCTTTGGAATTAATCAAGATGGTTTTGTTCGCCTGCACATGACTGACATGGGTAACTTTGGTTTTGCAACCGATACACCGGCCTATCGTTTGGATGTTGCGGGTGATGCCCGTTTGACATCACAATTCATGTTGGGACGTTATGCGGTAAATCCGATTACAGGCAATCAAGCGGGATCCATGATTTATAATACAGCGGATCTTGTACCTTATTATTGGGATGGAACGCAATGGATAGCTTTTGCCACAGGAACAGTTGCGGATCAGGTGACTTTGGATTTGGCTTATGATGGAGGAGGTTTTGGAGCAGGTAAATTCATTATAACCGACGCCGGCCCCATTGAAATTACCAACACAACCGGTACTCTAGGCTTCATGTCGGTGACTCACTCCACTGATGCGGAAGGTTTGTGGGTTAATAATTTAGGCAATGGCAGTGCTTTCAGTGCCAGAAATATGGGCTCCGGTTCGGGTTTTTATTCTCGAAATCAAGGTACGGGTTATGGAGCCAGATTGGATAATAATACCAGTAACGGGATTGGTTTATATGTAGATAATCCTAATGATGGTGTGGGTTTGAGGCTGGATAATGCCGGAGCAAATTTTGGTGCTTGGATTGAAAATACGGGTACTGGTTATGGTATGCAGATTCGCAGTTTGTCGCCATTGGGTACAGGTTTATATATAAGACAAAACGCGGGTTATGGCATGTTATTGAATAATAATACGGGTAATAGGGGTATTGAAATTAATAATAATGCTACGGGCACGGGTTTATTTGTTTATAATATGAGCTCTGAGCCGGGTATTGAGATGTATGATGTTGGCGGTAAAACAGGATTACTGATCGATAAACCATTAAACGGAGGTAATGCCGTCGAAATCAATACAGATGACGGCGCCAGAGCATATTACAACATTCACAACGGTACGGCGGAAGCTTTTTGGATGCGTAATATCGGGTCCGGACCCTCTTTGTGGATAGAGGATGAGGCTTCAGACTTTAGCCCGTTTGTATTGAATTCGGCGGGTCAGCTTGGCATCGGTACCTCCGCTCCGGCTACATTATTGCATGTCCAAGGCGGTTTAAATGGACGTGCAGTTTTGGTTTTGGATTCGGATGATGGCAATGCGGATGGGCAAGATGCGGGGATTTACATAAATTCAGATCATGCCAATGGATCTGACGCGGCTTTTATTGAATTCGCTAATAATGGAGTCGTGACCGGTAAAACCTTTTCATCTCCTTTTGACGCAGGATTTATGGTTAACGGAAATGTACCCTATAGAATATATACTAATAGTAATGAAAGAATAACTGTTGCCGGTGATGGTAATGTCGGTATTTCGACTTCAACGCCCGCTTATCGTTTGGATGTGGTCGGCGATTCACGATTGTCCGGACAATTCATGTTGGGACGTTATGTGTCTTTACCGGTTAACGGCTATCAAGCAGGATCCTTGGTTTATAAAACACCCTCATCCACCATCCATTATTGGGATGGAACTCAATGGAGAACATTGGCCACAGCGGAAGATGTGCGCAGTTCGTTATGGGATGAGGATCATGACACAGGTGTGCAAGTTGAGGAATCTGCCGACGAGGATTATATAAGATTTGATACAGCCGGAGTAGAGAGGATGTATATTCGAAATGATGGTTATGTAGGAATCGGAACAGATAATCCATTGGTATCGTTGTTAATGGTAGGGCCGGGTTCTCATGAGGCTTCTTCATTTTCAGTTGCCGGTATTTCGGGCATGCTGAACATAGCCAATTTTAGAGACGAGAATGGTGAAAACGTCTTTAGAGCCGGAGGCAGCGTGGCTGGCAATGATTTGGTAGTTGGTTTTGGCGATTTGGATTACGGAGGCATTGGAACATCAATCCAAGTTAACTACGGGGCCAATGCCATAGAATTATCACACAGTGAATTAAGATTGATGGATCAATTCGGCGGTGAATATGTTGGCTTTATTGCACCTACAGCTTTAACAGGTAATACAATTTGGACTCTGCCAAGTTCCGATGGAACCAATAATCAAGTTTTGATTACAGACGGTGCCGGAACATTGAGTTGGGCCACATCATCGGATTTGGTTTATAACATTTATAATTCTGACGGTCTTATTCCCGAAGATCGCGATGTTACCATTGCTGATGGTTATGAATTAAGGTTTGTAGATCAAAGCAATCCTGCAAATTTTCTATATTTTCAACCGGATTACAATGCCAACGGCAATTTAAGAATTGGAGCTGTTAATAATGATGAGGGTAATACCAACCATTATTTGGAATTCATGGATAATTTCAAAATGGTTTCCCAGCATGGCATTGAGATAGATGCGAGCACCAGTCAAGTTGATCTGTATGGAAATAATGCGGTTTTACATATTGGAGCTGATAATCAATTTTATGATTTTCGCGCTGCCGGTTCAAGGTATGGTTTGCGTTATGAAGATGATTATTCAGCTGATTTTGTAGCCAGATCTTTGGTGGATAAAGAATATGTAGATAATGCCATTATTGCCGGTAATTATAATTTGTATAATACCGACGGTACTTTGACTTCTAATAGAACGGTAGACGGCGATGCTTATGGATTAGTTTTTTCAGATTTTTCCTACATTAATAACCTTACAACATATTTTTATGTTGACACTTTGTTAGGCACTTGGCTTGAGATGGATAACAGCCAGACGACTTTGGGGGCACAGGCCGGTAAATTTGTTCTGAATGATACACAGGGTATTTGGCAAGACAATCGATTGGCCGGCGATAGAAGAGGTGTTGAGTATCTCGAGGATTATTCAGCGGATTATTCGGATAGATCTTTGGTCGATAAGGCTTATGTAGATAATTATTTAAGTGCATCCGCGGGCAGTGGTTTGACTTGGGATGCATTAAATAATGAAATTGATTTGGGGGGTGCTTTGACGTCTAATGCAACAATTAATTACGGCGTTTTTGATTTTAGAATTCAAAATGCAAATAATTTTCAATTGTTCAATAACACCAATTATGCCAATTATTATTCAGACGGTGTTGATTTTACAAATCTGTTACAGAATAAAAATGATATTCAGTTTTCAGGTTCAGCCGGATTTGCCGGTGCTACCTATGAATTTGATTATTCCGCGAATTACACTGACCGCTCTTTGGTGGACAAAGAATATGTTGATAATGCTATCGTTTCCGCTACCACAACCTTGCAAGCCGCTTATGATGCCGGAGGTTCGGCTTTGGGCAGACAGATTTATACTTTGAATAATGCCAATCCGGTCGAGATTTTGAATCCCGGAACCGATCCATGGGAAACGGGTTTGGCTCTGACCAATGCTGTGAATGGAGGAGGGTTGGCTATTCAAACCATGGAACAATTTGGAGATCTTGGAGCCAGAATGTATTTTACTAGTAATACAAGCGATCCGGAAAATGGTTCAGGAGCTTATATGAATTGGAACAATAACACGGAGTCTTTTGAATTTGGCTATCAAAGGTCGGGCACGCGGGACAGTACTTTTTATATAGATTATAGCCAGATGGCTTTGCAGATCCCCGGATCGGCCAGTCAAGGAGCTTTCAGTATTTTGGCTACAAATTATAATGTGCCCATCTTACAATTAAGAAACGGCGGTGCCAGTGAATTTACAAATAATATTAAAATGTCGGTAGGAACAAGTACACCTGAAGCAAAAGTGACGGCTTATAGTGGAAGTATGTATTATAGAACCGATGGCACGGGATCGGGCCAACAGGTATATGTTAAGACCACTGATGTGGGAAATACGGGTTGGGTGGCTTTAGCGGGCGTGGATTCCAACCATTGGCAAAAGAATACCAATGTATTGTCACCGACCGATTCAGCTGTTTATCAAATTGGATTGACCAATAACAGCGCCAGTACTTTGACGGGCTTTAAGGCGGTTAATACCAATGATGCCAGCAACTACGCGGGAGCGGTTTTGGAGCTTAAGGGCAGTGGAGCGGATTTCACCAATAATATTTATTTCGGTAAATACGGTTCCAATTTTTACGTACCGTCTTGGGCGGGCAACGGTGTGTTGGCCACGGACAAAAACTTGGTGATTGGTTCTGTGGGTACCGGTACATTAATCAGATTCCAAGTTGGAGGTGGTTATACGGCCCCAACCAGCAGAATGACTTTGGATACGGATAGCTTGGATTTATTGGCCGGAGTCAGTTTGAATGTGGGTGGTAATACGGTTTTGGGTGATGCAACTTCAGATACCATTACCTTTACGGCCAGAGCCAATTCAAGTTTATTGCCGGCGACAACCAATCTTTATTCTTTGGGCAGTACCACCAACCGTTGGTCTGATCTTTGGGCGGGTACTGTGCATGTGGGCACATCCACTTGGGATTTGGCGCAGGCCGCCAATGGCGCTTTGACCATTGGTCAAAATGGAGGCAGTGAGAGGATGCGGGTAACGACGGATGGTTATGTGGCAATCGGTACAACAACGGCAAGCGACTGGTTAACTGTTTATGGAAGCCAGAATTTTGCCAGTAAAGGTATTACTATTGAGAATAATCCCACTGTTGCAGGTGCTTCGGCGTTATTTTTAAGGAGAAATGGTTATAATGCATTGCTTTCATACACCGGTCCGGGTCAACAGTTGGATGTTTCTACACAGGGAGGTTCCGGATCCCCAATCAGCATATCCGCTAATGGCAATGGTGGTTTATATATTTCCAGCAGTGGTGATGTTGGAGTGGGTTTAGTTCCTTCAGGTTTTAAAATGCAAATCGCCGGTAATACAGGTCCAACCGCAGCCAATTCCTATGATTTAGGATCAGTCGCTATGCCATGGCGCAACATTTACGCTTCGGGAACCATTTATGGAAATGTTGTCGGTTATATTAATCCCGGCTACACGGAAGGTTCGGTTATCTTCCAAGGAGCCAGTAGTTTACAACAGGACAATGCCAACTTCCATTGGGACGAGGCCAATAACAGATTGTTACTTGGTTCAAATGCCACAACTTCGGCTATAGGCAGAAAATTGGATGTTACTTCATCGGTTTCAGCCGGGCAATCATTGGTTTACTTGCGTAATGCAAGTGGCGGTGGCGGAGGCAGAACTTTGCATGTAAGAACGGAAGCGGGTAATTCCAATGAAGCGGTATTAATTGATAATCGAGGAACAGGAGCGGGATTATCTATTTTGAATGGAGGTGCAGGCAATGTTTATGGTTTATTGGTTGATAGCGGTCGAGTTGGTTTTGGAACTTCGACCCCGGCATTTAATTTGGATTTGGTAGGTGACGCTCGAGTGAGTGCTCAACTAATGCTTGGCCAATATGCTTTGAATCCTGTCAGTGGCAGTCAAGCCGGTGCCATGATTTATAATACAGCCTCTTCCACTCCGTTCTTCTGGAACGGCGGTGATTGGGTTGCTTTAGCCGGATCGGGAGCTGAAGCAGGTTCGCTTTGGGATGCTGATCATGATACGGGTATCCAAGTCGAAGAATCAACGGATGAAGATATTATCAGATTTGATACTACGGGAACCGAATACTTTACCATGCAGGGTCCGCGTTTAAGCGTGTTGAATTCTGGTAATTCGGTATTTTTCGGACAAAATGCGGGCAGAGTAGATAACTTGTCCAATAGACAAAATGTTTATGTCGGCACGTCGGCCGGTTACAACAGTGCAACAGGATTGTACAACGTAGCGATGGGTTATCAAGCATTATATAATCATGCGGCTCCCAATAATACGACAGCCATCGGCCATAGCGCGGGCAGAAATTATTCGGGCGCCTTTGGCAGTACGATGATTGGTTATTACGCCGGTTATCAATCTTCCGGTAATAACAATGTTATGATCGGATATGAATCCGGCATGGAAAATACTGGCAGTGATAACTTTTTCATGGGACGCGGTACGGGTTGGTACAATACGGGTAATAATAACATTATGATGGGTTATTACACGGGTTATGATGCTCGAGGCAGTAATAATATATTCTTTGGAACCAATGCCGGTTATGAGAATAGAGGTAGTGATAATATCTTTTTGGGGGTTTCCGCAGGAAGTCGATCGCTCGGCAATGACAATATCTTTTTAGGATATCAAGCAGGTGTCGCAAATGCCACCGGTACGAGGAACGTATTTTTAGGCAGACAAGCCGGTTATAGCAATGTTTTGGGCAACGGTAACATTTTTCTTGGCTATCAAGCGGGTTACAGCGAAACCAATTCGAATCGTTTATATATAGATAATTCCAACACGGCGACACCTTTGGTTTATGGTGAATTTGATACCAATGTTTTAAGAATCAATGGCGCCTTGCAGATTAACAATCCTTCCAGCACGGGTTATGCTTTGCCGACAACCGATGGTAACTCGGGTCAGATTTTAATCACCAATGGAGCGGGTAATGTTTCTTGGGTCAGTTCCAGCGTATTGGGAGCCGATACTTTCCAAGATGTTACGGATCGCGGAGCTACAACCACCAATTGGATTCAATTTGCCGGAGCTACTTCAACGGGCGATATTATTCCCGGTACTCACGATGCTTATAGCTTGGGTAAAACGGATTTGCGCTGGTCGGATATCTGGGCAACCAATGTTCATATCGGCACTTCAACTTGGGATTTGATACAAGCCCCGGATGGCGCATTTACCATTCTTAACGAAGGGGATGAATATTTCAGATTGCAAACAAACGGCAGATTCGCAATTGGCACCAGTCAACCCGAACAACTGTTTACTTTAAGCGGAGGCGACATGTTGATCGGTCAATTTGATGGTACGATAATTCCGTCCGGAGGTTACAGTCGACAAATGATTATCCGCGCTACTGATGGTGCTTTGCCGGGTATTCAAGGAACGGCTTATACCACATATCAAAGAAACGGTGTTGATATTGTGCAAATGGGATTGGATACCAGTAACAATATGGCTTTCAGTCATTACAGCGGTTCTTGGGTCAGAGATATGGTTATTTCGACAGCCGGTAATGTTGGCATAGGAAACACTGTGCCCTCCCGAAGATTGGATGTTTTAGGCAGTACAACGCCGGGTGATAATTTGTTCAGACTTGCAGGTGGTGCCAATGGTGCATTTTTGAGCATGTATGCCAGTACCACGGATGATAGAAACATGGTGATTGAGGTACAAAGAAATCTACAGTTTTATTCGCAAGCAAATGCTGTCATGTCTCTGAATAACGATGGAAGTGTGGGTTTTGGTACTGATTCGATAGATGCGCGCATCAATGCGGAACAAAGTGCCGGTATCGTTGCAGCCTTTAATCGCACCAATGATGATGGAACCATTGTTTCATTACGTCAGGATGGTGTGGAAGAGGGAACGATTTCAGTTTCGGGTAATACCATTTCTTACAATGCTTTCACAGGTTCTCACTATGCTTGGACGGATGAAGCCATGGAAAAAGGATTGTTGGTTACTTTGACGGGCGAGAATCGTTATTTGAACGGTAATACCGCGTCAGAAATTATCTACGGCGTGACCAAATCATCCGTTGTTAACGATTCAAAAGTCATTGGTGCTTACTTATCACTTCAAGAGCCAAGTAAGAGTCACAGCAATAAAAATCCGCATTTGATAATGGCTGTGGGTAATGGCGAGGTTTGGGTGGCGGATAAAGGTGAAAATATCAATATTGGTGATTATCTTATCTCTTCTGATGTGGCCGGACATGCTGAAAAAGATACGGGTGAGTTTATGATCAGTCATATTGTGGCGCGAGCCGCTGAATCCGTAGATTGGACTCAAATATCCGAATCAATCGATGGAATTAAGCATCGCAAAATCTCTGTGTTCTTTGAAGTTTTTGATAAGAATAACATTCAGGGTTCATTGGCCGGCACTTCTTTGCAAGGAGGAGAAAATAATGTGGAAGCTGATGAACTGGTTGTTGCGGAAACTGTTTTTGAAGGTAACGTTACAGTTAAAAATCATGTTACTTTCAGCGAAGATACGGTTGGACAAGCCATGATTCTTGTTGGTGATAAACGTGTAAGCATTAAATTTGCGCAAGAATATGCAACATTACCGATTGTAACCGTTACTCCGGCAAATAAAGTTACAACGCCGTATTGGGTCGAAAACGCTTCGGTAACAGGGTTTGATATTGTCCTGGATAATGTTCAATATGCGGATTTGGTCTTTAACTGGCACGCTTTTGGCAACAATGGCGGTAAAGTTTACGTCTCCAATGGAACTACCATGGAAATTATTACCAACGACATGGGAGCTTCGGAATTGGAAACGGATCTGACCGCTTCCGGACAAGTTAATGAAGCACCTGAAGAAATCATTGAAGATGAGGTTGTGACTGAAGAAGTGCAAATTGAAGTTGTCGAAGAAGAAGTGGTTGAAGAACCGACTCCCGAAGTATCGGAAGAAGTGATTGAAGAGGTTGTTCCGGAAACTCAAAATGAGACGGAAGTTGTCGAGCCGACATCCGGTGAAGAAGAAGTTGCAACAGAAATTGAATAATCAAGCAAGTAAATTTCGTTGTTGAAAATTTGCTTTAATAAAGTACAATAATACAGCTTACCCACATCTTATCTCCATGGGAGATAAGATAATAAAACCGCTATGATTAGCGGTTTTATAATATTTGCTTTTTTAACGATATAATTTAAATGTGCTTGAAATGGGTCAAATTAGCCATTTTAAGTACAAAAAAACAAAATCAAAATCAATATGTTTCTTTCCATTAAGTCGTACCTTCGCGTACGCATTGCTTTGGCTGGTGTAATGGCAGTAATTTTTGCCTTTGCGCCGCTTTTTAGTATCCAAAATGCTAAAGCGGCCATACCCCAAACCATCAATTACCAAAGCAGGCTCTTAACCCCCGGAGGATTACCGGTTACTTCCACAACCGCCATCCAACTCTCGTTCTACCTCCATCCAACAAATGGAGCTCCGGGAGATGCACCGGCACAAGCAGGGCCATTGGTCTGGAAAGAAGTGTATGATCAAGGATCAGGAGCTTGTTCCATGATTACACCTGATGCCAAAGGTTACTTTTTCCTTAAGTTAGGCTCTTGTGCTCCTTTCCCCTCATATCTGGACTTCAGTGAAATCATGTATGTGGGAGTTAAAATCGGAGCTGATGCGGAAGCTTTACCCAGAGTTCAGCTCTCCTCGCATCCTTACGCTTTAAATGCTTATCGATTAAACGGTTATGAAGCCACTTCAACGGCTACGGCCAATCAATTATTGGCTTTGGACAGCAATTTAAACTTCAACATCGCTACCGGAACCTTTACGGGTGCCGGCTTATTTATTAACGGTACTTCCACTCTCCAACAAGTCACTTTCACCGTGGCTACCGGCACATCTCTTAACCTCACTCAATACTTGGCCATCGGAGCCATCAGACTTGATGCCACGGGCACCAACAATCAAACATCAGGCGCTTACCTTGTTGGAGTCTTTGATGAATTCACCAACTCCAATGCCACCACCGTGCAAGCGGCTTTGTTTGACTTGGATACGGCCATCACTACCGTCTCATCCACTTTGTATGCCATGGATTTGCAGTTGGTTACCGACAACGGCAACATCACCACTAATTGGATAGAGTTTGCGGGAGGAACCAGCACGGGCAGCTTGAATCCTTCTTTAGATAATGTTTATTCCTTGGGTGATTTTAGTAATCGTTGGGCTGATGTATATACCAACTGGTTATCTATCGGTGATTGGAATTGGTGGGTTGGTCAAAATTCAGGTCAAAATTTCAGTATTAGCGGTATAGCCGAGCATTTTACCGTAGCGACTTCCGGTAATATTGGTGTTAACTTGCCTTATCCCATTTATCAATTCGAGGTAAATGGAATTACTCGTTCTCGAGATCAATTGATTATGGGTCGCAAGTCTCTTTTGCCTATCACAGGAGCTGAAGCCGGTGCCATGTTGTGGCAGGGTTTTGATAACAGACCTTATTATTGGAATGGAATTCAATGGTCGCGTTTTGTCAGTTATGATGATTTGGGTAATTATTGGGGATTGAGCGGTAATTTTGCTACAGATCCATTAATTGATTATCTTGGTACGGCCGATAATCAGCCTTTGGTTTTTCGTACCAATGCGATTGAAAGGATGAGGTTGTTAGTTGATGGCAGTTTGGGTATAGGGACAAATTCTCCTTCCAGTCTTTTGCATCTGCAAGGTGGTTTCAACAATCATGCGTTATTAACCATTGATTCAGATGATGGGAATGGAGCAGGAAATGATGCCGGCATTATTATAAATTCTGATAATATTAATGGATCCGATAATCCGTATATCGTCTTTTTAAATAATGGATTATACAGCACAAAATTATCCGGAGGTATTGATAGCTTTTCAATTTGGATGCCAACCAGCACTTCGGAATTTCAAATTGCAACAGGTTTCACAACAAAATTGTTTATGAACGGTTTGGGTAATTTTGGATTTTTTACGGAAACTCCAGCATATCGAGTTGATGTGGTCGGTGATGCGCGTGTGAGCGCTCAACTCATGATCGGCCAATACGCAGTCAATCCGGCGGCGGGTAATCAGGCTGGTGCCATGATTTACAATACTACGGACTTGGTTCCATATTATTGGGATGGATCATCTTGGATCGCGTTTGCCACGGGTACGTTGGCTGAACTTGATACTTTGCAAACTGTTACTGATCGCGGTGCCTCTACTACAAATCCCATTGTTTTTGCCGGCGGTACGTCGACAGCTTCATTGGAAGTTACGGGAGAATTATCAATCAATGGCATAAGATTAAGCGCTTCCGGGACTAATCCTTTAGTCAGTGGAGCTTATCTTGTTGGTACTTTTGATGAATTTGCGAATTTTAACGCCACGACAGTTCAGGCCGCCTTGAAGGCCATTGATTCAATGTTGACTTTTGGATCGGCGAGTACTTCGGTCTTTGTTGGCCTAACAGCCGGTTCTTATGACGGAGCATTCAGCTATGGAGGTAAAGTGGGTTATCAGGCGGCCAATGATATTTGCATCAATGAATATCCGGGCAGTCATTTTTGTAGAACCGATGAAATTATTGCAACCATAGCTGCGGTTGATATTTCGACTTTGTTTATGGCTACGACTTTTGGTTGGATCGCTGAAGGCCCTCCGGGATATACGGCAAACTCAAACGATTGTGCCGGTTATACTACAAATTCAAATACCAGTTTAGGCGCTTTCTGGGCTTATGATCCAAACGGCGGGGGAATGGGATGGCTGAATAATTGTCAGGTAACAAGGAAGATTAGTTGTTGCAGATAATTAACACGTAGCATGTAACATGCAGCATGTAACAAAAAGAATACAAAAATAAAAAAATTATGAACTCCTCTAAATTACAGTTTAAGACAAAGTCGGTCCTGGTGTTTGCACTCGGGGTGGTTTTTGCCTTAACTGCCGCCGCAGCTTTAGTGCCGGCGGAAGCGAATGCCGCTGTTAACTGGGTTGCCAATCCGGCATCTTGTCCGCAGAGTGATCCGGTAAATTTTCCGGGTCAGAATTGCGCGCCCAACAACATGTGCGGTGATTCTTCGGGAATCGCGCAGTGTTATGATACGGGGTCCATTTCGGCGCCGGCGGTTAATGCCAATTCTTCCGTGCTATATGCTTCGGCTTTGGGTGGAGGTTATGTCATAAACTGTTTTGTAGCTTCGGATGCGGGTGTTCCGTATTGCGATAACAGCGGAGCTGCTTGGTGTAATCGTGATGCTTCTTGTTACGGAGGAGGCAACAATCGTTTGACGACTTGTTTGGCGGGGACTTGGTCTTATGAAGGCGCCGGTTCGTTTACTTGCGGAGATTGTTTGACCACGCATTTGGATTGTACGGGAGATACAAAATGCGAAGTGCAAAAAAATGTTACAACCTATCCCACAGGAGGTAATAATCATTATGGAACAACTTGTGATGCGGCCGATGTAAGATGTAACACCAATTATTATGATTGCGATGCTTCCGGAGTTACTTTGGGCAACGGTTGCGAAGCTTATCGTTCGGGTGCTTGTACGGCTGCAGGTGGATTGCCGGGTACTTGGAGTTGTGCGGTTGATGCGGGCGGTACTTGTACGGATGGAGGTTCAAATTATACTTGTACTTGTGTCACTCCCAAGTGTCCGTTTGAAAGTGCTACTTTGTGTCAATATTTTTCCGCGGACCCTTTACTATGGGGTAAGCAATTGGGTTCCGGTGAATTGATTCGCATGGGCAATTCTATTAAAGAGGACGCGTTTGTAGTTGAAAACGACGGCAGTATCCGCATGGCTACCACTTCAGCTCCGGGCGACACCACGGGTTTGCTTTACAACGTGGGAGGCGATCTTTATTGGGATGGAACTTTGGTTGGAGCGGGAGCCTCTTCCTCGGCTTTGGATTTTCAGCAAGTTACGGATTTGGGCAATATCACCACCAATTGGATTCAATTCGCAGGCGGTACCAGCACGGCGGATTTTTCCATCACGGGTAATTTAAATGTTACGGGCGATGCAATATTTGTTAATGCGACAGGAACCAATATAGCGGTAGCTGAACAATTTTTACTTGGTCAATATGCCGTATTGCCTGTAGCCGGTTATAGACCGGGCGCAATGGTTTACAGCACTACCGATTCATCTCCATATTTTTGGGATGGCACGCAGTGGGTGGCTTTTGCTACGGGAACGGGAGCTGCAACCGGTGATTTGCAGGCGGTTACCGACATCGGAAATACTACCACCAATTGGATTGAATTTGCCGGAGGTACTTCGACTGCGGATTTCTATTCAGCCGGAAAAGTTACTGTTGGAGATAATGATGCCAGAGCCACGGGAAATCTCAATATATTATCAACTCATGATTACGCGCATTTGTTAATTGATGCCAATGGCGGAGTGGACAGCTGGGGCAGTGCGTATATTACTTTAAATGGAGGTTCTGATGGAGGAGAAGCCGGAATTGACATTAAGAATAATGGCACAACTTACGGTTTATTGTACGGCACGCCATCTCAATTATTATTGCAAAGTCGTTTGGGAGCAAATTTAATATTAACTTCCTATAGTTCTGCCGATATTTTTGTCAGCAATGCGAATGGCCGAGTAGGTTTAAACACATCTTCGCCGGAATCCAGACTGCACGTCTCTTCGTTAGATTTTGCCGCGATGCCCATATTGACTTTGGAAAATTTATTAGATATGGTGCAGACTTTTGTGGTTAATGCGAATCCCGAGGGAGCTATCACAGCTTCGATCGGTGATATGGCAATTGATGGTACCAATGGGCGTTTGTATATCAAAGAAACAGGTACAGGTACTAATACGGGATGGGTCGCTTTTGCGACAGGCACGGGATCTGGAACCGGAGATTTACAAGCGGTTACAGATGTCGGCAATCTTACCACCAATTGGATTCAGTTCGCGGGTGGAACATCGACCGGTAATTTCTTAATCGACAGACCAAGCGCCGAAGCATATTTAACGGTTCGTTCGGGCAACAGCGATGCTTATTTTGACTTAATCGGTAATGCCGGCGCAACAGCTCTTAGAATGTCATCCAACGGAGGCAGTGATTATGCGACGTTCGAGATCGCATCCAATGGTTCGTTTAACATGGTGGCCGGAGGCACGAACACAATTTGGGCTGATGCGCCGACGGGCAATGTTGGCATAGGCCACAACTCGCCAACTGATTTATTACATGTTTACAGCGATACACGCTCATCGGCTTTGAGAGTTTCTTCGGGTGGTGGTCAGAATGCTTACGTAATTGTGGACTATGATCGTGCTGGTGGTGCGGAAGGTTCATTCAGTTTTCAAGAAAATGGAGTGCAAAGAGGTGTGATGAATTCCGGATGGAACGGTTACGATTTTTTTGCTATAGGTGCTGATAGTGGTTATGATTTGGATTTTGTTACAACCGGTGTACCTCGTGTACATATCACCAATGCAACAGGTAGAGTTGGTATTGGCACCATTACACCCTCTACTCGTTTACATGTAAATTCAGACGCCGCTTCAACAACAGCGATAGCTACGTATCAAAATAATGCCGGTGATTATCAGCAGTTCTTGGTTACATCCAATCCTCAAGGTTTGGTGACCGGTTCGCGCGGTGATTTGGCCATAGATTCAGCTAATGGTCGTTTATACATTAAAGAAACCGGAAATGGAACAAATACCGGTTGGGTGGCTTTGGGTAGTGCCGGTGTGGCCAATTCAATTTGGGATGCGGATTCGGATACGGGTGTGCAAGTTGAAGAATCGGCGGACGAAGATATTATCAGGTTTGATGTAGCAGGTTACGAAGCCATGAGAATAGATCCGACCTTGGGTGAGCCGTTGGTATCAATCAACAGTACATTGGGAGGCTATGCTAAGATTTTGCAAAATATCAATGATGAATATGATCATTTCGAAATCCGCGCAGCTGATGTATTGAATGCTTTTGGCGGAGATTTGGTGTTCAATTTCAACCCGGAGGAAGGTTTTGCTTTGTACTATGCCAGCAATCAATCTTCCATGAATATCGGCAGACAGAGCTTCGGTGTATCTGTAAATAATAATTTGGATGCAATCAAAGTAGATCAGAATGCTTTTGTGGGTTTATCGACATCTTCTCCCATGTATCGTTTGGATGTGGTGGGCGACGCGCGTGTCAGCGAGCAATTAATGCTGGGTCAATATGCTTTGAATCCTTTAGTTGGATTGCAAGCGGGCGCCATGGTTTATAACACGGCCTCATCCACTCCGTTCTTCTGGGATGGTACTGAATGGATCGCTTTTGCCACAGGTACTGGAGCTGCGGCCGGAGATTTACAAGCTGTGACCGATCTTGGCAATATCACCACCAATTGGATCGAGTTTGCCGGAGGAACCAGCACCAATGATTTTGCAATCATTCGACCAAATGCGGAAACTCATTTCAGTGTGATTTCCGGTGATTCGGATGCGATTATGATTTTGGAAGGTAATGCCGGAGCTTCCGAGTTGCGCATGTCGTCCGATGGAGGCAGTGATTGGGCCAGTTTATTGGTGGACGGCGATGGATCGTTTAATTTGCATACCAGCGGCAGTGGGAGGAATATGTATATCAATTCGGCTACCGGTTATATTGGTGTAAATACGATCGTGCCGGATGCACGCTTAACCGTGAGCGGTGAGGGCGCTACGGCAAACAGCGCTTTAAGCATTGAAAATTTTTCATCCAATTTGGCGGATTTTCCGGGCATTACTTTGAAAGCCGCTCAAGGTGACAGTGGTACCATTGAAGCTGTGGATTCGGGTAAAACATTGGGAGCTATGGTGTTTCAGGGTCACAACGGAACAACTTTTGATCCGGGGTCAGTGATTTTGAGCCGTGCGGTTGGTGATTGGGATGGAATAAATAACGGAGCAAATCTTATTTTTTATACTACGGAATTGGGAGGCGGTTTCTTAAGACAAAGAGCTTCCATTGATTCTGAAGGTTTGTATATCGGAAGTCATGCCGGACATACGGCTTTGGCTCCTTTGGATATTGATGTAGAAGGTGGAATCGGCAGTCCGGCCATAGCTTTAAACAGTTCGGGAACGGGTTTCATGATTTTTAATTCGGATGCGGATCCCGAAGGTTATATCACCGGTTCAGTTGGTGATTTGGCGGTGGATTCGGTTTCGGGCGTTATGTATATTAAGGAAACCGGAGATGCCACCAATACGGGTTGGTCGGCTTTTGCCACCGGAACAGCCGGAGCTTTGGATTTGCAGCAAGTGACGGATAATGGAAACATCACCACCAATTGGATTCAATTTGCCGGAGGTACTTCAACCGGTACCATCATTCCGGGTGCCAACAATACTTATGCCTTAGGCAGTTCAGCGAGACGTTGGTCCGATGTTTGGGCATCAAATGTCCACATCGGTACCTCGACTTGGGATTTGGCGCAGGCGGCTAATGGAGCTTTGACTGTAACTCGTGCGGGTGGCAGTGAGGCTATGCGTATTTTGACCAACGGTTATGTGGGTATTGGCACGTCTGCCCCAACCGACTACCTGCATGTTCAGGGCGGTTTGGACAGCAGAATTGCGAGATTCTCTAACGATTTGGTTACCGATGGCTTTGGTTTTGGGGCAGATCTTTATGGAGGAGAGGCCGGTTTGTATGAGTTTAGAGGTAACAATTTATTGGTCGGTCATGCCATGGCCGATACCAATACTTTGATGCTTGGTCAAAATATCGCTTATGCTAATCAAAACACAAAACTTTTCAGCATTGGAACCAACGCGTTCAGTCATCAATTGTTGGTTAAGGGTTCTGATACGGCCGGGGATAATTTGTTCCGTGCTGAAGCGGGTTTGGATGGTGGATTTGTAAGTATGTATGTTAATAGTACTGATCCTAGAAATTCGGTTTTTGAATGGCAAAGAAATTTGGATTTCAATTCCAATTCAGAGAATGTAATGACTTTGGCTAATCAGGGTTATGTAGGTATAGGCGTGCAAGATCCTGTTGCGGGATTGGATGTGCGCAGAGGTACGGAAAATGGATATCCCGGTGTTTTATTCCAACAAACAATTAAAGCCAGCTCCGACGATCAGATTTTAGCCGGTTTAAGAATCGACCCAACTTTTAATAACGGAGGTTTTTCCAATATCGGTGAATATGGTTTGCATGTGGTTTATAATTCTGTCGGCGGAACAAGTATTGATCGCAGGATGGCTTTGTTGGTTTTGGAAAACAATAGTCATGCCGGCATGACAATAAGATCCGGCATAAATAGTGCGGGTGGAGTTAGGTTCGCGGATCCGGACAATAACGATGTGGGAGGCATAATGTATAGCCATTCTAACGATAGCATGCTTTTAAGCACTAATGATGATAATCGTTTAATCATTGATAGCAGCGGCAATGTTGGTATTGTCAACATGTCACCGGCTTATAAATTGGACATTACCGGCGACGCGCGCTTAACGGCTCAGTTTATGTTGGGTCAATATGCCTTGAATCCGGCCAGTGGTTTGCAAGCGGGTGCCATGATTTACAATACGGCTTCGTCTACACCTTTCTATTGGAACGGAACCTCGTGGAAAGCTTTAGCTTCTCAAGATTTGATTACTTTGGATCGGGCTTATGACGCGGGCGGTTCTGGTGCAGGCAGACAGATTCGTGTTGATTCGGGAGCTGTTTGGTTGACGGATGCGGGTAATGGCACGGCTTTGCAAGTCGATTATACCGGCTCTGGCGATGCGATTGCTGTTACCAACGGAAGTACGGGGAAGGGTTTTGTTGTGGCACAGACCGGTACCGGTATTGGCATGTATGTCAGGCAAAATAATGGCACTGGCCTGGTTGTGGAAAATAATACCGGTAATTACGGCATTTATGTTGACGCTAACTCCACCGGTGATGCCATGCGTTTGAATAATTATGGAAGTGGAGCCAATGCTTTATATATTGATAACAGTGCCGATGGTTATGGTATCAATATAGATCATTTTTCCGGAGTTGCCGGTATGGCTATCCGTAACGATTCTTCGTCCGGTGGTAATTTGATTGATTTGACCAATCAAAGTTCAGGTGCCGGTGTTTTGATCGAGAATAGCGGAGCGGGTTATGGTGTTCAGATTCCGCAAACAGGTACAGGTCAAGGCATATATATTCGTCAGCATGGGGGTATTGGTATGCAATTGGATAATAATACAGCGAACAATGGCTTCGTGTTGGTTAACGGCAGCACGGGTAACGGAATGAATGTGCGTAATTCAGGCTCCAGCGGAAATGGTATATTTATTGATAATGATACGGATGGGGCCGGTATCTATATTGATGATACTTTAGGTAAAGCCTCCATTAATATTTCCAAGCCCAGCGGATCAGGTGATTTGATGCATTTATCCAATGCGGGCACAGGAGATGCTTTTGATGTAGGTAATACTTCTTCCGGCATTGCATTTAAACTAGCCAATACCGGCACCGGTGAATCATTATATATAACAGACGAAGCATCAGATCTCACTCCGTTTGTGCTTAACTCTAAAGGGGATTTGGGTATCGGTACCGCTTCGCCGAATGCCAGACTGGAAATTGCTGGAGATGCTTCCTTGGCTGATGTTACGTTGTTAAAATTCCAAGCTACCAACGACGCGGATATTCAAAGTGAAATATATTTTTCAGCCGGCGGTAATTCTACCAATTGGAATGTAAATTCCAGCGGAAACGGAGGTGCTTTGGCAATAATCGATGGAACAACCGAAGTGGCTAAATTTTTGATCAATGGTTTGATTATCAATGATGGCAGTGCGGCCAATATCGATTTCCGCGTGGAGAGTGATACGAATACCCATTCATTATTTGCCGATGCTACCAATGGTTATGTTGGTTTCGATCAATCCGTTCCATTAGCCAAACTGCATGTTGGTAATACAACCGCCGGTTCGGCTGCTGATTATAATTACATGCGATTACAGGGTTCCGGTGATGTTGATCATAGACTGTATATTCCTACTGGTAGTAATCTCATGATCTGGGATTATAACGTAACGGGCAATGGAGGCGCGATTGAATTTAGAAATGGCGCTTCCCGCGTGGGCTTGTTTACAAATTCAGGGCTTGTTATCAACGAGGGCGGAGTCGCTGGAGTTGGATTAAGAGTTGAAGGTGATACTAATGCCAACTTGTTATATACGGATGCGACCAATGATCGTGTGGGTATCGGCACCAATGCTCCGGCCGCGCGTTTTCATGCCACGCAATCCGCCAATACGGTGGCTGTGTTTGATCGTACTACCAGTGACGGTACTATTATCTCTTTACGCCAAGCAGGTGTGGAAGAGGGCACAATTTCAGTTTCCGGTACAACGGTTTCTTACAATGCTTTTACGGGTTCTCACTATGCTTGGACTGATGAGTTGATGGAACGTGGAATGTTAGTTTCTTTGACCGGAGATAATCGCAACTTACATAACAATCCTCAATCGGAAATTGTTTACGGAGTTACCAAGACGGCTATCGCCAATGACTCCAAGGTTATGGGCTCGTACTTGGCTCTGCAGGAATCCAACAAAGCTTATGATGAATCCAACCCGCATTTGATTATGGCTGTTGGTAATGGAGAAGTGTGGGTTGCCGATAAGGGTGAAAATATCAATATCGGTGATTACCTTATATCTTCGGATGTTGCAGGTCATGCGCAGAAAGATACGGGTGAGTTTATTGTCAGTCATATCATTGCCAAAGCCGCCGAATCGATTGATTGGTCAAGTGTGACGACTGAAATCGATGGTGTTAAGCATAAGAAGATCTCTGTGTTCTTTGAGTCATTTGATAAGAGCAATATGCAATCTTCTGTTGCGGGTACATCTTTGCAGGGTGGTGACAGCAATTTGGAGGTCGTTGATTTGGCTGTGGGTAATGCCGTGTTTGAGGGCAGTGTCACGGTTATGGAACATGTTGTGTTGAGTCGCGATGCCGTGGGTCAAGCCATGATTTTGACGGGCGAGAATAAAGTTTCAGTCATCTTTGAAATGCCTTACGATCAATTGCCCATTGTTACCGTTACTCCTTATGGCGCCAAGCGCATGGATTATGGCGTGGAAAATGTATCGTTGATCGGTTTTGACATTGTCATTGATCCGATCCAGTATCAAGATATTATCTTTAACTGGCATGCTTTCGGTAATCGCGAAGCTAAAGTTTTTGTCAGCAATGGTACTACGTTGGATATCGAGATGAACGCAATGGGCGGTTCCAAGTTGGAAAGTGATATTAATTCCAACGGACAGACTGTTGTCTCTGAGCCGGTAGAAGAGGGTGGCGTTACGGAACCCGTAACGACAGAGCCTGTTACAAACACAGAGCCGACATCCGAACCGGCGACCGAGTTGGAACCGGAACAAGCCACTGAAACTTTTCCTGAATCGGAGCCTGTGCCCGTGACCGAGCCGGAACCGGAACAAACAACCGAAACAGTGGTAGAAACTGTAGAGTAAACAATGAACCAAAAAAACCGTCGTAAAGGCGGTTTTTGGTTTAACTCACCCCCAACCTACGCAGGAAGCTTCGGTTGGCATGCCTTCCCTCTCCTTGTCCGCCTATGGCGGGTCTTAAAATAAGAGAGGGGCTGCAAATTACCAAGTTAATTAAAGTAACTTATTCAACAAGTCTCTCTCTTGTCTTATCACCGCCTCTGGCCACCGCTTACTGCGGGGTAAACGTGATCCCGCATACATTAATATTTTATAAACAGTTGTTGCGGGAAGAGAGAGATTTAGAGTGAGTTAATACCAAAATAACTTCTTAACTCGTTATTAACGTTACAAACGGCCTGCCCCGTTGCATAACGGGGTTATTAACGTTACGACTTCCGTCCTTTATGTTATAATAAGCTGGCTATGTCAAAAACAGAAAAATTATTTCAATTTGAATGGAAACCATTTTTAATGGGGGCGTCGTTGATCATTTTATTGGCGGTATTAATCTGGGGAGGATATGCTTTGTTTGCGAACAAGGACGCGGAATATAAACCGCAAGGAAGGCAAGCTGTGTTTTTAACCAATGGGCAAGTTTATTTTGGAGTAGTGCAGGCGAAATCAGATCAAGAAGTAATTTTAACGGATATTTATTATCTGCAATCCGACAGAGGTGTAAATACGGGAGCCAATCTTGAGACACAGCAAGATATCAAATTAATAAAATTGGGTAATGAGTTGCATGGACCCGAGGATTATATGGAGTTGAATCGAGATCATGTTTTATTCATTGAAAATTTGAAAGAAGATTCCAAGGTGGTTAAGGCTATACAGAATTTTGCCAAATAAAGCCAATTAATCACAGTGAAGTTATAAAAAACGACCAAATTAAGGTCGTTTTTAGGTTTGACTCTTCATTATATATATGCCATTATAGAGACGCGCCGAATCTTTCATGTAACATGTAGCATGTAACATGTAGCAAGTGTTTGATAAGATAATTTAAATTAATCAGTTTGTCCTGAGACATGGATCCGCGGCGCGGATTGAGTTTCGGGACAAACGATCAAAAAGTCTAACGTCGAACGCTTAACGTCTAACGTCAAAATATTTTGGGACGAGGGATCCCTCCTTTCGTGAAAAGAGGGAGGACGATTGGGACGCGGGACGAGCGACGCGGGACGGTAACAAAGTTTGTTTATGAAAAATCAGAAAGAATATTCGATAGAGTGGGGTGGAAGAACCCTTACTATTGGTGTTGATTTATTGGCGCTTCAAGCCAATGGATCTTGTACGGTAAGCTATGGCGATACCGTTGTTTTGTGTACCGCCACCATGGGTGGAGCCAGAGAAGGATTGGATTTTTTTCCATTGCAAGTTGATTATGAAGAAAAGTTTTATGCGGCCGGTAAAATCAAAGGTTCGCGTTATATTAAACGCGAAGGAAGGCCGACCGATGAAGCTATATTGTCAGGAAGGTTGATTGATAGAGCTTTACGTCCGTTATTTAATCAAAACATGCGCAATGAAGTTGCGGTTGTGACCACCGTATTAAGTCACGATGGTGAAAATGATGCTGATGTTGTGGGTTTGATTGGTTCTTCTTGCGCTTTGATGTTATCGGATATTCCTTGGAACGGTCCGATTGCGGCCGCTCGTATAGGCAAGGGTCAAAATGGTTTCATTTTAAATGCCACCTATAAAGAGGTTGAGGAAGGCGGAGTGGAAGTGATTGTGGCCGGAGCCGATGGAAAGACGGTTATGCTTGAAGCCGGAACCAATATCATTAAAGAAGAAGAAGCTTACAATGCAATCGCTTTTGCTCAAGCAAATTTTGCTCCGGTGGTTGAATTGATTAAAAAGGTGACAGCAGAGCATGGTAAGCCCAAGGTTGATTTGTTTACTCCCAAATCCGAAGAATTGGCAACTGCACAAAAAGAAGCTGATGAGTTGAAGGCTAAGGCTTGGGAATATTTAAATGGTGTAAAAGATCAATTGTTTGCCGAGCCGTTAAAATCAAAGAACGACAGGAAGAAGGCCGTCAGCAAACTTAAGGAAGGGCTGGAAGCTTTTTTAACATCACAAGAAATAGGTAAAGACAGGCGTAAGATTGCCATGGAAGTGGTAGATGAATTTGTGGATACAGCAGTTACGGATTTGATTTTGGATCAGGGTAAACGCGCCGATGGCCGTGCTATTGATGAAGTTCGTGCTTTGTACGCGGATGTGGGTTTGATGCCTCGTACGCATGGCTCGGGTTTGTTTATGCGCGGACAAACACAGGTTTTGTCTTTGGTAACTTTGGGCGGTCCGGGCATGGAACAGCATATAGATACCATGGAATTCAAAACCACGCGCAGATTTTTTCATCATTATAATTTTCCTTCATACGCAGTCAGCGAGACAAAGAGCAATCGCGGTCCGGGACGCAGAGAAATCGGTCATGGAGGTTTGGCTGAACGTGCTTTGATTCCGGTTATACCGAATAAAGAAGATTTTCCTTATACAATACGTGTTGTTTCCGAGGTTTTGGGTTCCAATGGATCTTCATCCATGGGATCGGCTACAGCTTCGTCATTGGCTTTGATGGATGCCGGAGTTCCGATTAAAGCGCCGGTAGCCGGAATCGCCATCGGGGTTGCCTCCAAAGAAGCGGAAAATCGCTGGAAGGTTATAACCGATATTCAAGATTTGGAAGACGGCGAGGGCGGTATGGATTTTAAGGTGGCCGGCACCAGAGATGGAATCACTGCCATTCAAATGGATACCAAAACTCAAGGATTGCCATTGGAGGTTGTTAAAGAAGCGTTCGAAAAAGCATATTCGGCGCGTTTAAAAGTTTTGGACGTTGTACAAGCGAGCATTGCCGAGCCTCGTGCCGAACTATCCAAATATGCACCGCGTATAGATACCATGCATATCCATCCGGATCAAATTCGCGAGGTTATCGGTCCGGGGGGCAAGATGATAAATGAGATCATTGCGCAAACCGGAGTGGAAATTGATATTGAGGATGATGGTTCGGTTTATATCACCTCGGTTTCCGCCGAAGGTATGGAGAAGGCCAAGAAGATGATTTTGGATTTGACCCGTGAATTGCAAGTCGGTGAAATTTTTACCGGTAAAGTAACGCGTATAATGGATTTTGGAGCGTTTGTGGAGGTGCTGCCCGGTAAAGAGGGAATGGTGCATGTAAGCGAACTAGCGCCTTATCGTGTTAACAAAGTTACGGATGTTGTTAATGTTGGTGATGAAGTTACGGTTAAGGTCTATGAAATAGATTCAATGGGACGTGTGAATTTATCAATTAAACGCGCCAATCCTGATTATAAGGCGGATGCGCACCCGCAAGATCGCGGACCCGGAAATGGACCCAGACCCCCAAGACATGATGGCGGACATGGAAGGTCGCCGCATGGTAACGGAGGTCATCATGATCGAGGACCAAGAAAACCGTTTGATAAAGGCCCCATGAAACCGCGTCCCGCTTCCGATGATCCCTTTGCTATTAATTTGTGAGCTTTAATCCTTTCATTTACGACTCATCTTTCCGCGGATCGCCCATACTATCATACGGCAAGGCTTCCAGCGGAACGATTTGGCCTAAGATCCTCGCAATATTGGCGGGGATTTTAGTCGTTTTGGGTTCGGTTTTTACAATATGGCTATGGTTTTTTTCGCAAGTACCGATTCCCAAGAAAACAGCAGTGCAAATTATTTTGCCCGCCGGTCAAAAATTAACAGCCAAAGCGCCTTTGGAGTGGAAACAGATTCAAGAATTAAATAAACCCATGCCGACTTTGGCCGGTATGGTCAATAGAGATGACGGAAATGGTTTTGAGGCTTATGCTATAAGATTATCGTTTTTTGATGCGTTATTTACCAATGATAAAGTTTGGCAAATACGGACAGATGCCATTATTACAGACATGGATTATCAAACTCCCTATATGATTTTTGGTTGGCCGTGGGAGTTATTTAATCAAGAAATTTGGCTAAGTATTGATGTAAAACAAATTTTTTCGTTTCGTAATATCGCGATGGATGATTTGCCCCATAAAATATCAGGCAGAATAACGGCTAATGAATGGCAAACGGATTTTTCGATTGTTGAAGATTTTGATTCGTTGGATTTTGCACAAAGTAACAACAAGTTGCATAATTTTGCCGTTCTATCTTCCATTAATGATACCGCTTTATTGAATTATTATGCTTATCAAGGATTAAAAATTGATTTGAATGGGGAATATTCGTTGGTTGATTGGAGTTATACGCCTTATAGTTTAAATTCGCTATTATTGGAACAAGATTCAAATCAGTTTATTACGGCTTCTTCCACTGATATCTTGGATCGCACTAAAAAAGTTGAATTTGTTCTGCCGGATGGGGAGAAGGTGAAAAGAATTTACTCTACGGAAGAATTGGCAACAAGTACTTCGGTTTTAGAAAGAGTCACCTCCACGGATATTATTCATGCAGAATCGATGCAAATCGATAATAGTGTCAGCGATTTGACATGTACCGGAAAAGTTATGGCAAGATTAAATTCGGATAGCATTCAAAATTTATGTTCATGGATTGACATTTGTTTTGTTGCTTGGAATGAATTAATGTTTGTAAATCGCAATGATCGTCTGGTTGTCTGTGGATATTAATTATCCACATCTTGTTGATAACTATATTATATATAAATTTCTTTTGTTTACATACATATTTTTACTCTTGATGGGTTGTTGAATATAAGGTATAATAATTATACACAGTTGAACTTTCGGAATTTATTTCGTTCTTTGAGGATCTAACTTCGAAAATAGAAGTTTTGATTTTCTTTTTTGTGTCGTACAAGGCACAGGCAAGATTACTCATGGTTTCTTGCCGGCGGCAAAATTGCCGGTCCACCTCACAGTACATTTTACAACCGCTAAAAAAAGATGGGTTTCCATAACTGTTCTTATGGAAGTCCATTACATGGATTATCTCGACCCCGCCCGGTCTAACGACCAGGCACACAGAAATCAAAAATCAAAAATAAAATATCGCGTGCCAGGCCAATGTTCTTGAGCCGGCTCGAGGCTATCGGCCTGGTACGCACAATGAGCAAACTCCATCATTTGAAACTCTTCCATGAGTTTCGGAGTTCCTGCTAGGGTTGGGATGAACCAGCGGTTCACATCAATAGGTCAGGATACACGCAAGTGTCTCCATTTTGAGCGGTGCGCTCTTTTATTAATGCCAGCCTCGTCTGGTTTACACCACTCAAGATCTCGACCCGCGTCCCGACCTCTCGGGCTGTCACGCCACAAATTTTTTTCAAATCTTAGGGCGCTCGACGGCCCGTCTTTTTTTTACCTTAATTTTCAAACCGATTACCAACCTAATTAACTTGATTACTACATTGTCTGAACCTTGATTTAAATACCGATTACCAACCTAATTTACTTGATTACACAGAACTGGTGGAAAGTTCATAAAGTCTAAAGTTCATCTCACCAAGTAACAAGTTCATCAAGTCTAAAGTTTTTCAAGAGTTATTTAAGCCTCTCTTTATGAACTTTAGACTTTCAACTTGATGAACTCCTGACGAACTTGTTACTTTAGACTTGAGGAACTCATCCGGCAATCAAGACACGTCGTTCGCGAACGACAGTGTCAAGTTAATTTGAGCGAGAATCATGTTAACCCCACTTCGCCGTTAGCTACGAGGGGCACGGTCAAGGTTCAGACAGTAGAGTTAATCAAGTTAATTTGAGCGAGAATCTGAGCGGCAATCAAGGTTCAGACAATAAGATAGTAATCAAGTTAATTTGAGCGAGAATCAAGTGAATCAAGGTTCAGACAATATGGTAATCTTGATGAACTCATATCGAAGTGGTAAGTTATCTTTATGAAATTACATAGATTTATTGGAGATTACGATGTTTTTGCACCGGAATTGGATATATATGATAAAGATGTGGTACATCAAGCTTTTAAGGTTTTAAGGCTGCAGGCCGGGCAAAAGATTGTTTTATGTGACGGTAAGAATCGTGAAGCTTTGGCGAATATTCTCTCAATTGACGGCAAAATGTTGTCTTTACAGCTGGAAAGGGTGACGGAAATGCAAAATGAGCCGGAAAGAGAAATTGTGTTGTATTGCTCCATAATCAAGCGAGAACTTTTTGATCTGGTGGTGCAAAAAGCCACCGAAGTCGGTGTGCGCCAAATTGTTCCTTTGCTTGCCAAGCGAACTGTTAAACAAGATGTTAAAATAGACAGGTTGAGAGTTATTGCCAAAGAAGCGGCCGAACAGTCGGGGAGAGGAATCATTCCGTATATTCATGAACCCATGAAATGGCATACGGCTTTGGATCACTCCAAAGATAATTTGGTGAATTTATTTTTTCATACTTTGGATAAGGGAGATGGTGTTCCGCAGGGTTTTAAAAAGAAGATTGGAGTTTGGATTGGGCCCGAGGGCGGTTGGGACGATGAAGAGGTTTTGGATGCCAAGCGATCCAGTTTTTTAATGGCAGAGTTGGGGCCGTTGGTTCTTAGAGCGGAGACGGCTGCGATAGTGGCAAGTTATTTATGTGTGCATGGGCAAATTAAAAATCCCTCAACTTGAGAGATTACACCGGAGTTGAAGTTGGGGAAAATATTGATGACAGTTTTTGCAAAATCGATCTTTCCGATCGATTTTTACAATCGCAATTTTTTTCTTCCGGAAAGCGATGAACATTGATCACGCGCAATTCTCCGTTTTGCATTGAGTATGTTAAGAGATCCGTGCGGTGAACGCGTGCGTCGATGCAGATCTCGCGATAAACAAGCAAAGTACCCGCGCGCAATCCGCGCACTTGTTTTTTGTGCAATGTTTTTACCCCATGTGACAGACTCCTTTATGTTTGGAGTTCACTTCTTCAGCTCACTTAACAACGTGTTATGTGAAATGGAGATGTGAAACAGGTGATTGTTTCCACCTGCCGGATTGAAGGTGCGGTTTGTTTATAAAATATTTTCGGATGATTGTCAAGCATGCGTTTTTACAAATTACGTATCAATATCAATATAAAAAGGAAGCCGGTCTAGGCTTCCCCGAGAGTTAGTTGATACGTGAAGGATGACCGGGGCAGTCTTCGATGAGACAGCCCTCGCATTCTTCCGGCGGGTCAACCAGCACGGAAATGGCGAAGTGCATCTGCTCGAGGTCCAGAATCAGATTCTCGATACAACGCAGAGTCTCCTCCGGATTCTCGAGATTGGCCTGGATGTCTTGCTTGTGCGCTTCCAACAAGTCAATGATGTTTTTACTCATCGTTTTGTCCTTTTTCTTTTTTGTTTGTTTTTTGTTTTAAAGATAAAGCTCGAGACGGAGGCGTCTCGAGCTGGATTATTAGTTGATTGCAGTGCTTGGTATTTTGACGTCGATCTACCAAGCTTGCGAGGTTTTGCTCCACGGAGAGCTTAACCGCGCCATGACCGTTCCATCCACTTTAAAGCCATTGTTTTTTCGACGCTTTTCAGCGTTTGTTAACAATGATCTTAAGCGATGCAAGGTCCGAGCACGAGGGTCTCGCGCTATTGTACTCTGGCCGCTGCAACGACCTGTACCCCGCACAACTCATCGAGAGACTCGATGGTTTGTGTGGAAGCTCGAGACGGAGTCGTCTCGAGCGTAGTTGATTAGTTTGCGCAATGGGTTTGCACCCTGAACTTCTTCGGTACTACGCAATTTTTGCGCCCCGGCCAAGGGTTTAAGTCCGAAAAAGTCCTTGCATCACTTTGAGGATTTCCGGCTGAGATGGTGTCTCTCATGGCCGCCTTCCATCCTCATAAGTGACCGGTACTGGCGTTTGCGCACGCCTACCGCAGTTCCCGCACGAAACATCGATTTGCATCAATAATTCATGCGGAAGATCCAAGAATTGTTCGTCAATGTTTGATTGACAGGTAACACTAACATGTTTTGTAATATTTGTCAAGCCCCCATGGACAGAATCTTGTATTTTTGTGATAATTTACAGGAATTATGCGGTAATCCACGTTGACATTTATTAGTAAAGGAGGGGAGTTATGCCGGATAATCGTGAGTTTGTTACTTGGTCTTGCAGTATAAGGCCGGAGCCGCGAAGTTCTTTTGACACATCTAGAAATATCTTGCGATGGGTTGCTTGTACTTTGGCGGTTATTGATTTTACGCTGTTTTTTAAGCTGGCGCTCGAGGTTTTTGCGGGAGCGATCAGTTACTTGGTCTGCTCTTTGATCGCGGTATTGTTTACGGGTTTTATTCAGCAGATTTTTGTTTATGGAGAGCCGAAATACTTGCATTATTTGCTTGCCGGTTTGTCTTTTGTGGCCGGAATGATGTTTTTTCAATTATATTTTTAGATATCTTTTTCTTGCCCGAAACGTTCGGGCTTTTTTCATATATTTGGATAGCCTTGCCCTTTTTACAGGTCTGGGATATACTTCCTGCACAATAATTGGCTTAGAAAAATGTATATGGACAGCGAAAAATTAGAATATTTTAAACAACGTCTTTTGGATGAAAGAACACAGCTCGAAAAAGAGCTGTCTGATTTGGGTTCCAAAGACCCCAATAAAATGGATGCTTCTTATCCTGAAAGCGGATCCAATTCCGACGAGGATAATGCCGCGGAAATAACCGAGTATGCGGATATTATTTCAATAGAAGCGCGCATGCAATCCGAGTTGAAAGATGTCAATACCGCGTTAAAGATGTATAACGAGGGTAAATACGGTATCTGTAAATATTGCGGAAATGAAATTGATGAAAAACGTTTGGAAGCGCGTCCGGCATCATCCAGCTGTATAGCTTGTAAAAAAGTGTTGACGCAGGAACTGTAAAATGCATAATGATTAATGCATGATGCATGATGAATAATAAAGATCGGGTGTAAGCCCGGTTTTTTATTACTCTTTGCAGTTTTTGCTTTTTGTTTTATAGTTAAATTTATGAAAAATGAGCAGAAGATGATTTTGTTTTCCGCGGGTGCGGTTTTTGATGTTGTGATTTTTGATTTGTTGCTTAAGTACGCGGTGAGGTGGGATTGGTTGCCGGAAATGGAATTAATTAATGGAGTTTTGGCAATAACAAAACATGAGAATTACGGTCTGATCGGTAATTTGGCCGTGCCGTATACCATTATCATGATAATGACTTTGATGGCTTTTGCGGTTTTAATTTACGGATACAAAACATCTTTTTTGCAAAACAGATTTTATGAAGTTTTGGCTTTGGCATATATCGCAGGTGGAGCGCTGGGTAATTTTATAGATAGATTGATGAATGGTTATGTGTTTGATTGGATACTGCTCTTCAATACATCGATTATCAATATTGCGGATATAGCGATTACCGTCGGAATCATTGCTTATATTGGGGCGCATTACTACCAAGAAAAGTTAAAAGTTCATTTCACTAAGTAACAAGTTTATCAAGTCTAAAGTCCATCAGGAGTAACTTAGGAGACTCTTGATAAACTTTAGACTTTAAACTTGATGAACTAAATACATATGAAAAAGAAAGAGATTATATTGTTGAGTGTGATGACGATTTTTGGGGCGGTGATTAGTGATCAGGGATTTAAGTTTGCAATTGGTTTGGATGATTTTTTAAAGATTGAAAGTTCGGAGTGGTTGAGGTGGGGTTTGTCGGGGGCGGAGTCGATGGGGGTTGCATCCTTAATAACAGGAATGATGATTTTTGCGTTAGCCGCTTTAAGCATTTATAAGATTGTTGATTTGATAAAAAAGGAAAATTTTGTTTTGGTTTTGGCTTTAAATTTTATTGTCGGAGGCTTGGTCAGTATGTTTATTGATGTGTTGTTTTTTGGCGGCGTCAGGCATTGGGTTTTCTTTTTTGATAGTATGGGCTTTGCGATTGCTGATTTTTTTGTGATTACAGGGTTGATTTTATATGTGTTGCTTCGTCGCATGTTTGATGACGAGCTAGGGGCAAAGCTGATGCCGCCCAACCAAAACGCGTCCCTCTAATCTTTGTTCTTTGTTTGTCTCGCCCCGTTCTCGATAGAGGATGGGGTTTTTTGTTTTGGAAAACGTCTAACGTCGAACGTCTAACGTCTAACATCGATGAAGGTTGGGGATTGTTGGTAAGGGCTGACATTGATTTTTATTTGTATACTTATCGGATTTGTAAATACATTTGTGGATTGTCAATGAACTTGCAGACTTTATTTCAGCTGTTACGATAAAGAGGAAGTCGTAACTTGTTTACGTCGAACGTCTAACGTCTAATGTCTAATGTTGTGGAATATGAAAATTGATAAATTTGAAGATATATTATCTTGGCAAAAAGCTCGAGTGTTATCTAAAGGGATATATTTTTCTTTAAAAAATTGCAGAGATTATTCGTTTAAAGATCAAATTCAAAGATCTTGTATTTCTGTTTTAAATAATATCGCAGAAGGATTTGAGAGACGAGGCGATAATGAGTTTAGATATTTTTTATCTATAGCAAAGGGTTCTATTGGAGAAACCAGATCAATGTTAATTATGGCAATAGATTTAGGTTATATAGATGAAATTAATGGAAATGATTATGTGCAATTAAGCAGAGAAATTGCAGAGTTAATTGCAGCACTAATTAAATCATTAACAAAATAACTACGTTAGACGTTCGACGTTTGACATTCGACGTTTATGCAAGTAATTCCCACTACAGCAATAATCGGTTTGGATGCTCATGGAGTCGGTGTTGAGGCTGATATGGGTTTTGGGAATCCGGCTTTTCATGTTGTGGGTTTGCCGGATACTGCGGTGCAGGAAGCGAGGGAAAGGGTGAGGAGCGCGCTCAAGAGTATCGGCAGAGCCATCGGCAGGCCGAGGGTGACGGTTAATTTGGCGCCGGCGGATTTGCGCAAAGGCGGGTCGGGTTATGATTTGCCGATTGCGATTGCTCTCATGGTGAGGAATCATGAATTGATTGAGCCTGATGAAGGCTGGCCGGTGTTGGTTGGGGAGTTGGCTTTGAATGGAGATCTGCGTCCCGTGCATGGAGCTTTATCATCCGCCATGTTTGCGGCCAAGCATGAATCTCAAGAATTGATTGTGCCCAAGGAAAACGCCAAAGAGGCGGCGTTGGTTGACGGAGTGACGGTTTATCCGGCGGGGAGTTTGCAGGAGGTTGTGGAGCATTTATCGGGTGAAGCGCGGATTATCCCGCATGAAACCGTGGAATTTGAAGATGTTTTAAATACGGCTGTGATTCTGGATTTTGCCGGTGTGCGCGGGCAAGAGCAGGCTAAACGAGCTTTGGAGATCGCGGCCGCGGGAGGGCACAATGTTTTGTTATCGGGCCCGCCCGGATCGGGGAAAACAATGCTGGCGCGCGCGTTTGCGGGCATCATGCCACGGCTTACCAGAGATGAAGCTTTGGAAGTAACACGTATACATTCGGTGGCCGGAGTTTTACCGCGCGACGGAATCTGCGCGACGCGTCCTTTTCGAACACCGCATCATACGGCCAGCGGAGCGGCTTTGGTGGGCGGAGGTACAACTCCCAAGCCCGGAGAAATATCGTTGGCGCACAGAGGAGTATTGTTTTTGGATGAGTTTCCCGAGTTTTCCCGGCAGGTTTTGGAGAATCTGCGTCAACCCTTGGAAGATGGAATGATATCAGTTTCGCGCGCGCAAGGAACAGTTACATATCCGGCGAGATTCACATTGGTCGCAGCCATGAATCCTTGTCCTTGCGGATATTTTGGGGATGTTGAGCGCGCTTGTACATGTACGCAACAACAAGTGATTCGTTATGCTAAAAAAATCAGCGGTCCGTTGATGGATAGAATAGATCTCAAAGTTTGCGTGCCGCGCGTGCCCACGGAAAGATTGATGAATTTGGATGCCGGAGAATCTTCGAGCGCAGTGCGTGAACGTGTTCAGATCGCGCGCGACAAGCAATTCGAGCGCCGTCAGGCAACGGGAGTTATGACAAATGCCGAATTATCGAGCGAGAATGTACGTAAATGTTTTGTGCAAACAGAATCCGCGAAAAAATTAATGCGCCAAGCCACGGATCGCTTCCACCTCTCCGCCCGCTCATACTTTAGAGTTTTGCGCGTAGCCATCACCATAGCCGATTTATCATCATCACCAACCATCGAAGCCGAACATGTCGCGGAATCGTTGCAATATCGACAACAAGAATCTTCCGAAACTTTTTAATTATTATGGCACGTTTTAATATCACTATTACGAATGTTAATAACGTTTATAACGTTTATAACGAGTTGTTGATGTTGATGATGAAGAGCATTATAAAAATATGAAGTTTAATAGAGTTGAGGATATGAGAGTATGGCAGAAATCTACGGATATGGTTGTAAATATTTATACCGCTTTTATGTTTTGTAAGGATGTATCGTTTAAAAATCAAATAGAGAGATCCGCAGTTTCGGTTCCAAATAATATTGCCGAAGGTTTTGAAAGATGCTCGAATCGTGATTTTGTTAAATTTCTTTATATAGCCAAAGCGTCTTGCAGTGAGGTCAGATCGATGTTGCATGTTGCACTGCGATTAAAGTATATCAATCCATCGATATTTCAATTTCTTTATAATGATGTTGATTATATAATCAGAATGCTTTCAAAACTAATAACCGCCCTAAAACCACCTTAACTCGTTATAAACGTTATAAACGTATACAGTTAAGCAAAGACTCGAGCGCGCAAAATTATTACATATATATATGACTACTACATCATCCAATAAAACAAATTATAAACAAACTTCGTTTCGCGATTTGGTGGTTTGGCAACAAGCTTATGACTTTGCCAAAGGAGTGCATGCATTGGTACGCGCATTGCCGCAGGAGGAGAGGTATGCACTTACATCACAACTTACGCGCGGAGCATTTTCCATGCCCGTGCAAATCGCACAAGGCCAGCGCAAGTGGGCCAAAACGGATTTTGTGAAGCATCTGAATTACGCGCGCAACAGTTCGTATGAATGTGAAACGTATTTATTATTGATTGGAGATTTGTTTCCGGAGCATGCAAAAGAAACAGAGAGGCTGGTGGAGACAAATACAATCATTCAAAAGATGCTTTCGGCTTTGATTTATACAATCGAACATCCCAAAACGAAAAAAACCGAAACGGGCGAAGTTGTTTCCGAAGAACCGGTAACCGTTCCGGTTAACGCTTAAAATACTCATTCATTGCGCGCTTGATTCTTTGCTTAACAAAGCAAAAAATTGTAGAAAATGTTATTTATCTGACATAGAAGTGGACAAGTTGATTGACAATAGATGCAGGTCTTGATAGCTTTCTATGCACATTATATTAAACGTCGATTTATATTTATTCGCTAAGTTAACACACTTTTTGGCTAAGCAGAGTGAGTTGTATCAGGATTTTAGCTAGATTGTGCGTTATTATCGGGGGTTTCTATTCCTACTAAAATACCATCAGCTTTTTGGACGATACTGGGTATTCAATTATTCAGACTTATACGCGCCCTGAAGAAGGGTTTGGAATATTTTTTCGTAAAAATTATTTATGAGGCTTTGCGGCCAATCGGCGGAATTTTGTTAAAGTTTGTTATTTTGCCGCTGTACAGTCTTTTTCTTATAAGCCGCTTAAGAATAAATCGCTTGGCTTTGCCGGCTAGAGGATTTGCTTTGTTTTTGATAACCAATAAATATTTGTTTCATTTTTCATTGATGATCGCGGCATCTTCGACCATCTACGCAAATCTACAAACGCAGCAAGCCATGGCTCATGACGCGGGAGAGCACAGCTTGCTGTATACAATCATGACCAACGGTGAATCGGAAATCGTTCAAGAGGATTTGCGTTATGATTATGATGAAGAATCAGCGCAAGGTTCGGCCAGGTTGCCGCTGGGAACAATAGAAGCCATACCGCATATCGATTTTAATTATTCAACCGGAGACGAACTTCAGCCTATTACATCAACGCAAGTGGCGGGTACTTTGGTTTTGCGCCCTCTTTCACCGGATGATGAAAAAACAGGCAGTTCATCCAAACCGGCCAGAACGGAAATCGAAATTTATACGGTTAAAGCGGGAGACAGTTTGGGTACTATCGCCAGAGATTATGATATTGATGTCGGCACTATTTTGTGGGCCAACAATCTTTCAGAGCGTCAATACATCCGTCCCGGAGACAAGTTGAAAATTTTACCGGTTGCCGGAGTTTTGGTTGCCGTTAAATCGGGAGATACTTTGAGCGCGATTTCCAAAAAATACGGAGGAAGCATGGAAGATATAATGCGTTTTAATCAATTGGAGGATGATAAAGTGCCGGTTGGCAAAGAATTGATTATTCCTGGAGGCATGCCGCCCGTTATCGAGCAAAATCGTGTAGTAGCTGTCAGCCGAGATCAATTACGCGAACCGGGAGTAACGCAATACACGGCACCGGCGCGTACCGCGGATGTTGCCAAACCGGCGGATGCAGCGGATACGGGAATTACAACAAAGCTTTTATGGCCGACTTCGGCGAGAATAATTACACAATATTACGGTTGGAGGCATACGGGCTTGGATATAGCCGGAGATCAAACCAATCCTTTATATGCGGCTGAAGACGGAGTCGTAACCATTTCCGGTTGGAATTCGGGCGGTTACGGTTATCAAGTAATGATAGATCATCCCAATGGCATGAAAACCCGTTACGCACACGCTTCGAAATTGTTTGTAAGCGTGGGTGATGAAGTTAAGCGCGGAGAAGTTATTGCCATGATGGGCTCCACGGGGCGCTCCACAGGTCCGCATATTCACTTTGAAGTGTATGTTGGCGGTTCAAGAGTTAACCCGTTGTTGTATATAAAATAAAACGTTCGTAACGTTACCCCGTTTATAACGAGTTAAGTGGTTGATATGGCTTTAATTACTGCATAACTCGTTATTAACGTTAAAAACGTTACGAACGTTTTTATGTTGACAAAAGCTGTGATTTTGCTTATAGTTTGCGGATTATGGATACAACAATCAATGAATTAGCCGGCTCTAAAGTCGAGTTAAAATTTACGGTAACGCCGGAAGAGGCAAAGCCGTTTTTAGATGAAGTGGTTAAAGAAGTCAGCGAAAGCAAACAGATACCGGGATTCAGACCCGGGAAGGCTCCGGCATCCGAAATCATTAAAATTTTGGGAGGGGAGATGCAGTTGTGGCAATTGGCTTTGGAAAAAATCGTGCGTGCCAAATATGTTAAGGCTGTTTTGGATAATAATTTTGATACCATCGGTTCACCGGAAATTTCGGTTGATCAGCTGACTCCCGGACAAGAAATAAAATTCACTTGTGTCGCGGCTGTCATGCCTGCGATCCGCAAAGCTCACGAAATCAGCGAGCCGTTTGTGTCGTTGAACGTTAAAGATGTAAAGGAAGAAGAAGTTGAGAAAGCCATCGAAGAGTTACGTGCTATGCGCAGACAAGAGGTTGTGAGCCTTAAGCCTGCGCAAAAAGAAGGCATGGTTTTGGTTGATATGGAAATGAAAAAAGACGGTGTGTTATTGGAAGGCGGGCAAGCCAAAGATTATCGAATTTATTTGAACGAGAATCATTATATTCCCAAATTGGCGGAGCAGTTATTGGGAGTTAATAAGGGAGATGAGAAAAAATTCACTTTACCGTTTCCGGACGAGCATTATGATAAGCTGTACGCCGGTAAAGATATTGATTTTGAAGTAAAGGTTAAAGAAGTTTATGAAATCAAGTTGCCTGAAGTTAACGAAGAGTTTGTAAAAAGTTTGGGATTGGAATCCGTGGAAGCGTTGAAAGAATTGTTGCGCAAAAATTTGCGCATGGAAAACGAGAGACGCGCCCTTGAAGTCGCGGAAATTGAATTATTGGAAACATTGATCGACAAAAGCTCGTTTACCGAAGTCCCGGAAATATTGCTTAAAGAGGAAACGCGCCGGATGTTTGAGGAAATGCGTCATGATATCGAATCGCGCGGAGGCAAAATGGAAGATTATTTATCCAGCATCAAAAAATCCGCGGATGAATTTAAATTGGATATGCTTCCCATGGCCGAGAAGCGCGTTAAAACAGCGGTTTATATCAAAAATACAGCCAAAGAAAATAATATTGATGTAGCGGATGAAGAATTGGATCTGGAAATTGATAGAATTTTGGACGCGGCTAAAGATCAAGATAAGCAAACCAAAGATCAAATCAGTTCTCCGGAGTACAGAGATTATGTGCAGGTTATGATGCGCAACCGCAGGACTTTGGAATTTTTGAAAGAAAAAGGTATTAAAGATTATAAAGCCACTTTGGAAAAATTCGCCAAACAAGACGCGGAACACGCCGCACAGCACGGCGGGCATGTGCATGGGCCGGATTGTCAGCATTAAGCATGTAACATGTAGCATGTAACTTGTAACATATGACTTGTAGCATGTAGCATGTAATGTGTAGCGGTAAAACCTCGGAGATCCGGGGTTTTTAGGTTGACAAACAGCTATTATTTTGCCAATGTCACACAACAGCAAAGGAGAGATGAGATGAGAACGTACATTTACAATAAAAAATTCGGCAAATCTGTTGTGCATCGAACCGTTTTGGATAACGGCGTCAATGTATTTACGGCACCGCTTCAGAGTTCCATGGTTACGGTCGAAGTGGTTTTTCCGTCGGGATCTTGCGAAGATGGCGAGTATCCGGGAACAGCTCATTATTTGGAGCATATGCTTATGAAGGGGCCTAATGATGATGGCGTTCATCCGGCCATGCTTCCTCTTTTACCCTTGGGTGTGGTTGGGGGCGCGTCTACAAGCTTAATAAAAATTGATTTTTCTTTATCGGGCCTTGCGTCAGATTTTGAATTGATGATGCAAGCATTATCGAAAATCAGTTTGTTGCCGTCTTTCACTAAAAAGCAGGTTGAACGTGAAAGAGGTGTGATAATTCAAGAAGCTATGGAAGATGCACGAGATGATGCTTGTGCGGCTTGGTTATATAGTAAGGCATTTCCGCAGAACGTGTCTTTGCATCAACCCATAATAGGTAATCTTGACAGTATTAATAAAATTGATATCGATATTTTACGTGATTACATGAAAAGAGAGATTGTGTTATCCAGAGCCGCGTTTATTGCTTCCGGCGGGATATCACATGAAAAGCACCTTGAGACTGTAAGCAGGAACATTGAAAAACTTCCAAATCACAATAATCAGAGAATGCTCGGAAGGCAATATGACGTTATTCCTTTTTGCGGTGAATACACGGATTCAAGAATTGATTATGCAAAAGTGCATTTAATTTTTTCTTTACCGCACAACATCAGAGTAAAAAGATTGCTGAATCTGGCATCAGATATGTTAACCGATGGCAGATGGAGCATTTTATTCTCCAAACTTAGAAATGAACATCGTTTGGTATACGGTGTAGAGTCTAAGATTTCCAACTATCCTTTTTCGTTTTTGGGAATTGAAACTCAATGCGCCGTTACTGACATTGATAAAGTAATTAATTTGATGTTAGAGGGGATTGAGCAATTGAAAAAATGCCAAATACCCCAAAAATTATTTGATTTGATCATGGTAAAAAGAAGAATGTCTTTATTGCTTAGGGATGAAGAAGTTGATAGATACGGTCAGATAGATTGGATTCAAGATGTGTGGCTGCAAAATGATTATGAAGATATTGATCTGGGAGAGCTTGATCTTTCCACTACACTTCAGGAAATAGCGGATGCCGCGAAAAAGTATCTGACTCCTGAAAACATGAGTATAGTTAAAGTTTTGCCGGAAACTTAATGAAACAAAACCTCGAAATATCTTCGAGGTTTTTGATTTTTGCACAACTTATACTCTTGACATAAGATGCGGAGCGTGGCACGGGTATATTGTCGCTTCGCGAAAATAATAAATAACAAATAATAAATAACAAGGCTCTAGACTAGCAAACTCTATGCTAAAATAGAG